>UEXV01000020.1_pt1 | contig 73230 bp, 67 predicted proteins | sample 4301181 | NCBI WGS metagenome assembly UEXV01 (sample SAMEA4773175, study PRJEB27434) | metagenome | biome: 2259; feature: agricultural soil; material: soil | place: USA | collected 2014-09 | depth 0.25 m | reverse complement strand
AACTGTCAAGGATGTCATGATAGTCTTTTGTCAACCATGTCTTGATAATTAACACAAAGCCTCGCCTTGGGCTTAACTCTGTCCGCTGCTCCGCAGCTTGGTGAATGAGACGCGAAGGCTTCCGAGTTCGCTACGCATTAACTTAAGCGCTTCTGGGTTGGGCCACGATTGCGCCGTGCAGCAGGGTTTCTTTCAGCGCTGCGTTCAATGACTGTTGCTCGGCGTCGCTACTGGCAGCGATTGACTGCATGATCTGCTGGGCGGTCCTTTGGCCGTCAACTTTCGAAAGGATCTGTTTGAGCGGCGCGGTCAAAGGAAGACTTTGCTCGGTGCCGGGTGTGAGTATCTCTGACGGCTGCAAGCGCAGACCGTCAATGGCATAGCTGTTTTTAACTTGCCAACTCGGGTTCCTAACGAGCGGGCTGTCGGCGGCGCCGGCCATTGGCCCACCACCTTTGAAGATGCCCTCCGCCATCTTTCGCAAAGCCTCGGGCACCTCCAGATTGCTCAAAAAGGCGCGGAACCAGGCGCGATGTTCGAATGCTCCGGCGATCAAAGAGATGAAGGCTTCTTTCGGCGTAGCGCTTGGCATGTCCATCTTCTTACGCGCGTGCCAGAAATATGAGTCCGTCGATCGATGGCCGCCATACAAGAAGTAAACCTGATCTCTCAAACGCTGGTATTCGCGTTTGTATTGCTCCTGGTAGAAACTCAAAACCGCCTGCTCATTCTCTGAATCTTCCTGAAGCAGCGTATTGACCGAGACAGCTCCCAGAAAGCCTGAGAGCATCGCCAGATGTACTCCCGTCGACAGCAATGGATCAATAAAACAGGCCGCATCACCGACGGCCAGAAAGCCTTTCCCTCCGAACGAATCATAGGTGTAAGACCAATCCTTGGTCACTCTCATCTCGTCGACCATCTGGGCGTTTCGAAGTCGTTCGGCCAGGGCGGGCGTTCGTTTTATAGCGTCGAGGTAGTATTCTTTGAGCCCTTGTTCTCTGGCTGCCAGGTAATTATCACGATCAAGGACGGCGCCGATGCTGGTGATTTCGTCTCTCAGAGGAATAAACCACCACCAGCCGTCGTTGAATGCCGGGAGAAAGATATTGCCGGCGTCGATGCCTTCAAGTCTGATCGCATCCTTCCAGTAACACCAGATGGCCATGTTCTTTAATTTGTCATCCCAGGTTTTCTGGGCCACCTGCTTAGTGATGAAGTTGCCTTGACCGGAGGCGTCGATCACCCACGGCGCTTCGACAGTGTGACGCGTTCCCGATCCGACAGCTTCGTGTTCGATTCCGGTCACACGACCATCGGTCCACAATAATTTGGTGACAGCCTGACCCTCGAGCGCTTCAACGCCATGCTCGCGCGCATTGTCCAAAAGCATTTTGTCAAATGGGCCGCGCTCAACCTGGAAGCCGTGATCGTAGGGGGTCGCCAGGGCATCTTTGAAATAGACGGTCCACGGTTCGCGCTGCGCTCCCCAGAGCCAGGTGACGCCCAGCTTCTTTACAAAGTTGGCGCTTTCTACTTTTTCCAGCACCCCCATCTTGTTCATGATGTCAGCCGTTCCCGCGAGCAATGATTCGCCGATGTGGTAGCGTGGAAAATGTTCGCGCTCAAGGAGCAAGACACGCCGGCCTGCCATCGACAGGAACGTGCTGACCGTTGACCCTCCCGGCCCACCTCCAATTACAATTGCGTCGTAGCTCTTGAGCATGTCAATCTCCTTTCACTGACCACTGTTACTGTTCTCCTGGATTTGTTTTTGTAACGCAAACTGTTAGTTTGCGCGCGCGTTGACGCCGTTCACTCATCGCAAACTAACAGTTCGCGTTACATGTCAGCCCGGATTGGTGGGATGCTATACTTCGGAAATCCTCTAGTCAAGAATCTTTCAAACTGACTAAAGTCTATTATCCACCATATCTTGATTGACAGGCATACCTTGTCTCAGTAGACTCTGGGGCATTCTCGATCTACCAGCGGCTAAAGTGAGTTTCTGTTGGAAGTTCGACAGATTTCGATAAGCTTCCCAGCCCATCCTAAACCGCTGCTCAGGCTAATCGGAGGTGACCATTATGAGAATCGGGCTCATTGCGATGAGTGGCGTACGTGTTGTCAATCCCACCCTGGCCGCGCTCGGAGTGACTCTTCCGCAATTCGTCAACCGTGGCGAAGTTATCGCGCAGCTTCCTTCTTTGGCGCTACTTATCCTGGCGGCCCTGACTCCCAAGGAGGTGGAAGTCGACTACATCGAAGTCTCTGATCTGAAGCAGCAGGAGCAGCTATCTACCAACTACGATTTGGTTGCGCTGACCTCGTACACTGCCATGGCTTATGAGATGTACGAGTTGGCTGATCGCTATCGCGCGGCGGGCGTTCCGGTTGTGATCGGGGGGCTACATGCATCTTTTGCGGCTGAGGAAGCGAAGGAGCATGCCGACTCTGTTTGTATCGGCGAGGGCGAGACCCTGTGGCCGGAAATTGTCGCGGACTTTCGTGCCGGCGCTAAGGCAGCGCTCAAGCCTTATTATCGGGAAACCAAGCCGGGCACTTATGACCTCGCCGATAGTCCGATGCCGCGCCTCGACCTGCTTCTCAATCGACGCTATAACCGGATCACAGTTCAAACCGTGCGCGGATGCCCCTTGGACTGTGAGTTTTGCGGCGCGTCAAAGCTGTATGGACCGAGGTATCGCCGCAAGCCGCTGGAAAAAATAGTTGGCGAGATTCGACGCATCAAGGAATTATGGGGTGACAATGCTTTCCTTGAGCTAGCCGATGACAACTCGTTCGCCGATCGGCGTTGGGCTCACGAGTTTTTGAATGCAATTCAGGATCTGGACTTGCGGTGGTTTACCGAAACCGACATTTCGATCGCCGACGACGATGAACTACTGCAACTTCTCGCCCGCAGTGGATGTCGACAGATCCTAATCGGTTTCGAATCAGTTAACCCAGCGTCGCTCGATGGGATCGACCGGGTTAACTGGAAGTATAAGAGACTTGAGAAATATCGGGAGGCGATCGACAAGATCCAGTCCTATGGAGTGACTGTTAACGGTTGCTTCATCGTTGGCAATGACGGAGATGACAAGGGGATTTTCGAAGAGCTCCGCGATTTCATCGAAAAGAGCCAGTTGCTTGAAGCGCAAGTAACGATTCTGACTCCGTTCCCGGGCACCCACTTGCTGCGGCGACTACAAAGCGAAGGACGCTTGTTGTACGAGCATTTCTGGGACAAGTGCACGCTGTTCGATCTGGTCTTTGAACCAAAGAACATGACGCCGGATGAGTTGGTGGAAGGTCACTCATGGCTCATGACACAGATCTACAACCAGGAACAGTACACGCGAAGAAAGCGACATTACGTGAATATTATGAAGTCGGTGGGGTTGCCCTGGATGGATAACAGTGGCGAGTCTCTGGCGTTTTTTCAGTAAGGTAATTAGTCCTTAAAACTTCGCCGCCGAAACTTTATTGAAGCCAGAGTGCGAGGCCGCACCCAGCTCAGGAAAATCAGATGGAGATTGGAACGCGGACTTCGAATGCCTTCAGGAGAAATAAACGCCGGCACTCTCGCCGCCTAATCTTTCCGCTGGTGGTTCTGGGAATAGACCCCGGCGTCACGAAGACGATACTGTGGGGTCCGAACAAGAAGGCATCGTGACAGCGCATCCTAATCTGGCGAATGATTTCTGCGCGAAGCTCTGGGTCCCGCACGCGAGTTTCTGCTAAGACGACGACTCTGGTGGGGCCATCTCCTTCGATGCTGAAAGCCGCGGCGCCACCTTTATTTACTCCGGCTACGCCCGATACCGTCGTCTCAATGTCCTGGGGATAATAGTTCTTGCCGTGCCGAATTATGATGTCCTTTGTGCGTCCGGTTACGTAAAGCTGACCGTGTGCAAGATAGCCAAGGTCGCCCGTGTGCAGCCAGCCCTGCCGCAAGACTTCCGCAGTTTCGCCGGCGCGGTTGAAATATCCTTTCATTACGGATGGCCCCCGCACCACTATCTCTCCGACCTGCCTTTCCGCGAGAATGCTTCCTGCGGCATCGACAATTTGGACCTCCTGGGTAGCGAGTTCGCGGCCCACTGAAACAAAGCTGTTTAGGCGCGCATCGGACTGCGCTGGAACCGCGTGCCCATGACGTTCCAATTGCGCCGCGTCAACCCGGTCGATCACTAAAGGTCCGGGAGCGGAGAAACTCACTGCTAGGCTGCTTTCAGCTAATCCATATACCGGAGTAATCACTCCATCTCGCAGACCGAGCTGCTTGAATTTCTCATAAAAGTTTTCAACCGCAATCAAATCAACTGGCTCTGCGCCATTGAGAACGGTCCGCAAGCTGTCGAGGGAGACATCCGCAAGATCCTCAATTTGCACATTTTTCACCGAATAGATAAAAGCGAAGTTAGGCGCCACCGTGGCTGTCGCGCGATAGTCGGAAATGCAACGGAGCCAAAGCGCGGGAGACTTGATAAAGGCCTGCGGCGGCATGAAAACCGTTGGGGTGCGGCAATAGATCGCGGTCAGAAACGTGCCGATCAAACCCATGTCATGATAGAGCGGCAACCAGCTTACGGTTACTGTGTCTACGTGAACGATAGCCTTCGCGATGGCCGCCGCATTAGCCAAAATGTTCCGATGACTAAGTTCTACCCCTTTAGGTCGACTGGTGCTCCCCGAAGTGTACTGCAAGAGGGCCGTGTCAGAGTCATCAATCCCATTTAAGGACAACGCCTTATTTACCAACGGACACTCATCAGCCATTACCATCCACATTTTCGATTTAACTGCTGGAAGCCCGCCTTGTAGCGCCTTCATGATTCGCGAGAAACCAACGCACGCGACTGCTCCTGAATCGACGGCGATCACGTTCAACAGATCTCGATAGGCATTAAGCTTGTGCTCTCTCAATGAAGTCGGAGGCGCGGCGGGGACGGGAATGCCGCCCGCGAACAGAATGCCGAAAAAGAATTCAAAAAACTCACGCGAGGTTGGCAGAACGATCAGCACACGATCGTTTTTCCGAAGGCCGGATTCACGTAGTTGGATAGCCCTGCGCCGGGCGGTCGCACAGAGTTCACCCCAAGTGATGGCCTCCGGCTCTCGGCCGTGGTGACACAGACCGATCGCCACAACGTCCGGGTAACGCTCGCCGGGCATGGCGATCATTTCCAGCAGGTTGCCGGCCCGCGGTTCAGACCATAACCGTTGCCGGGCTTTATCCTGATCGTTGCCATGGAGATCGATCATGACAGTTACAACTCAGTCGCAGAGGGGTGAGGGAAGCGAGGCTTTGTGACCAAGGCAGTAATGCATTGGGAGGCAAAAACTCGCTGGATTTTCAGAACGTCGAAGCCCGTCTCTTCGAGCAGTCGGCGCAATTCCTCGCTGTCGAAGAAGTAGTAATCCCCCGTCGCTTCTCGCTTCTTGATTCTCCATACATAGTAGAGGATTCTCAGCGTGGATAAAGAGTAACGAATGCCGAACAGCAGTGTATCAGCGAAGCTGCTTTCCGCTCGCTTCGCCCGCAAAGTCTCACGGTAAACCTTTGCCGAACTGAAGCCGGCGCCAAAGACCGTAATCGCGAACAGCCCTCCCGGCTTAAGAACTCTAAACAATTCACCGAGAGCGGGTCGATGGTGTTGAGAATTCAGAAATTGAAATACGTTACAGCATGAAACCTTATCGAAATGGTTGGACTGGAAATCCAACGGCTGGGTAATATCACCGAACCGAAAATCACCGCGCGCATCTTTTTCGCGGCATCTCTCCAACGCCTCTTCGCAAAAATCTATTCCGATCACGCGGGCTCCCTGGGCCAAGAGAATTACCGCTACATTTCCCGTCCCGGTTCCGGCGTCAAGGATTAGATCATCGCGACTCGCGTCAAGGTTGTTGGCGTGCTGTCCGACCATCTCCCGGTAGGGTGCTGATTCGTTGAGCGTGTCATAGAAATAGAAATAGCGGCGCCAAAACATCTGGGCCGAGCGTTTTTCCTCGACGGCTGCTTGTTGGTCCGCGAGCGAACCGCCCACTGCCTCAGTCTGTCGCATCATATTTTGTAAGAGCAAATCTCGATGACGCTGGGTTAGCGAAGTTAGTTACGGGCCGGAGTAGAGGTCTCCGTAACTGGTTATTCAAAACTAATCCTGGGACTGTGGTAAAGTAATTCTTGAATCACACTAAGATATCTAAACGATTTCGACGCAGTGGGATCCAAGACTGCCCAGATAATAGATTCAGAGCGAGCCGAAATCAAGAGTAATCCCCCAAGTTTAGAGTTCAGCCTTTAGGCTGGGATGTTCGCCACTGCAAGCTAAAGCTTGAACTCTAAACTTAGCTGACGCTTTTAGCTTACTCTATGAAGCGCGAGCACACTCATGAGTACACCCTTTGGGTGGTGGTGATGGCAATCAGCCTTCACGTGCTCGAAGAGTACACGCTGAATTTTGTCGGCTGGGCTGAGGTTGCGCTGGGGGTCAACGTCTCGTGGGAGATCTTCCACCTGGTCAACACGTCTCTCGTGTTCTTTGGGATTGCTTGCGCAATGATTGGTTGGCGGGCGCCGTCACTAAGCCTCATGATGCCGGCGATCATCGCCATCAACGCTCTCTTCTTTCACATTTTCCTCACCGTCGTGCAGTGGCGCATCTCGCCCGGCACCGGGACGTCCATCCTCTTCTTTGTTCCCGCTGCGACCTGGGCTTACTACGGCGCTTACCGTGATGGAGTGCTTACCCGGAGGGCGGTCATTGTTTCTGCGTCCGGTGGACTATTGATCACCTTCTACCTAACCATCCTGCTGATGATTCGGCTTCGCTACGGCCGACAATTTATTTTTACCGGACACGGCTGAGAACTCAGTTTTGTCATGTCAGAAGCCCGCGTAAGCAAGTGCTCGATTGGTTAGAGTTGCCCTCCCTTACGGTCAGGCTTCTGACACGACTCAGAAGCCCTGGCGCTCCCTGGGCCACCTGGAGGTTGGTTAACTCAAGCCGCTGGTGTTGTCCCGGTGGATTTCCTTGTCTTGTAAACGGAAGAGGACCCGGCGCAGATTCAGCCAAACAACCACCACAATGAGTATCCAGTAGAGCCTTAACGTGTAGGCATATTTCAGGGTGTCGACAAAAGTGATGTCTTTGAAGTGATAGTTTTGGCTAAAGATTAGCCGGTAAGCAATCACACCACCAAACAACGCCAGCGAGCTGAAAGCGACAAAGCGCACGTCCTTGAAGAATTGGAGCAATGCGTAAGTTGCTTTGCTTATTAAGAGCGCATAACGAAAGGGCGGCGTATCCAGGATGCGTTGCCCCAAATAGATAGCCCGGTTGGCCATCTGCATTAATTGCTCAACTCGCAAATAGTCCGTATCGGTCAATCCTCCGAACAAGCGCTTGTTAACGGTGCGGTTAACGCGTTTGCGTGCTCTCTTCCCGGCCTTCTTGTTGTACTTGTGATGCTCGCGATAAGCATTTATCCGATTATAAAGTCGAGCAGAGACGGTCTCGTAAAGCAGCGTCGAGCGGATCATGCGCAGCGTGTTGAGGTTCATGGGGATTTCGTATTCCCGCGCCAGGGTGAGAAAACTGATCCAAGTGGTCGCTGACGTGCGCTCCCACCAATCAGAGTGGTGGCTCTTGAACGCGTATAGATCACGCCAGAAGACGGCCTCCAACTTCTTGGTGAAGTCGTCAATGTCGATCGCCGGCAAGGGCTCGAGCACGGCGAGCGCGGCCTGCACCATGCGGCCGATATCTTCTTTAGATTGATAGTAAGCCAACTGACGCCAGTTATTGCGTTCCCTCGTCGTATAGGCTCCGCACGAGCCGAAATCTATGAAGACCAGAGTGCTGTTAGGCCACAGGAGAACGTTGGAAGGGTGCGGATCGGCATGAAACAAAAGATTTTCAAAAATCCCAAATTGATTAGTTCTGATCAGTCTGCGGGCGACAACCTTCGGATCGATATTGTGATCGCGCATGTACGCCAACACCTTCGGGTCTTTCTGCTCAATTCCGGCAATCGCCTCTCCCAGCCACAAGCCTTCCACATACTCGGTCGTCAGAACACTTTGCCCGGAGAGCCCGAAATAAACTCGCGGCGCCGTCACATGGTCCAGCTTCTTTAGGACTCGCCGTCGAAACAGCTCCGTATAACGGGCCTCTTTCACGAAGTCCAGTTCTTCCACCAGCATGGTTTCGAACTCGAACAGGAAATTTTTTGACAGACCGGGACGGAGCAGGGTCGCGTACTCCATCAGCCTTAGCACCCAAGACAGCGCCTGGCAGTCAGCGACGAAGAGGTTGCCAATGCCCGGACGACGAACCTTCACGGCCACGCGCTCCCCGGATTTGAGGGTCGCCTGATACACACAAGCTACTGAGGCATGACCGATTGGTTTTGGATCGAACGCCGCAAAGACTTTGTTGATAGGCTGACCGAGAACTTCCTCGATTCTCTCGATCGCTTGCTCGGTAGGAAAGGGAGGCACCTCATCGAAAAGCCGGGACAGTTCTGCGCCATAGACATAGGGCAAGAGATCAATGCGCATCGCCAACTGCTGGCCTATCTTGACGGCAGTGCCGCCCAAGCCCTGGATGATTTTACGCAAGCGAACGGCCCTGGTCTCGTCCGTGTCATTACCGCGTAATCTATCCTTGACTCTGCCGGCATACCAACGAGCGACGGCCGCGGCAAAAATTATGAGTCGCCACGCCACCTGACGGCGCGTCGCCGTGAAGGCGAGCTTCCTCATCGGCGGCGGGCCCGCATACGCGTCCATTACGACGTCGAATTTCCGCCGGCGTGGCAGCGATCTCAAACAATCGCCGTTGCGTTGGTTTCCATTCGGGTGAGTGTGCGCGGCAAAGTTTTCTATGGGAGGATAAGCTGAACGGGCTGCGCGCCATTCTCGCAAACTGAGGCGTACCGCGCGCTCCACGCGCCTCGCCCGTTTCCCGGCGCAGATGAGTAAGGGAGCGCGATCGACGGTTTCGATTGGATGGACCGCGCCATTCAACGCGCTCTGTTTGTTCCCCGACTTGTTCATATGACTTTCAGCAGCTCCTGGGATCTATGAAGGAGTGCTTCCGGCAGCGCGTCAGATCACATCGTCAGCAAGCGGGATAATATCTCCTGCAAACGGAGAGGGTCGAGCCAAGCTCCTACGTTTGTAACTATTAACCTGAGCGACCGATTGGCACCGGTCTCTAATTAGCCAAATCTTCTTACCGGAAGAAAGGCGACAGAGCGAAGCCGAAGGTCGACCGGACTAGACGCGTATAAGGCTTAAAATTCACTCGACGCGTAAAATCATACGGGGCGCGGCTCGCGATGCGAAGACCTTTGCTCGTGCCCTTGCTCAGATTGTCCGCGAAGTCCGTAATGCCTCCGTCTCTTTTCTTGCGGGCAGATTTATTCTGGGCTTTTCTGTACCTGACTACGCCGCGTGACAAGCCGCGGCTCAGTCGCTCGGACGAGTCGGTGATGCCATGGACCGCTCTTTGAAAGTCTTTAAGCCCGGCCGTGTATTTCTTCTTCTTCTTTTTCTTGCTTTTGACCTTGTACAGTACGACTCGGGGATAGTTTGAAACGACCTTAACACTCTTTAGTCGGGGCGCGTCGGCAGAAGTCGTCGCGCTCGAAGTGTTCACCTGCACGGGTTCCGGGTTAGTGCCAGCGGATGTGTCCGGACCGTTTTCAACTTTTTTGGTTGGCATTACGTCCTCCCTTCCAGTGACTTTAGGAACAAAGTATCAGTTAGCGACCGAAAAAAGGAAACGGTAGAGGTAAAGCAAGGCCCCCGCCTTTTCGTTTCCGCTTTTTCCGGTAGATGAGAATCACCGGGATGAATTCCTTGCCGTCCGCTTCACTTCCGAGATTCATTCGCGCTTCGTTAATCACGCCGGCAACCTCATTCATCAATCTCCCTCTACCGCGCTTAAGATCCTTGATCCGCTTTTTCTTTTCCTTTCCCAGATCGATGATGATTGGCGCGATCTCCGTCTGGTAGGCTGGCGTTGTCAGAACGTTATCCTGCGTAGCTGCGATTGTTGTGGACATACTCTTCAATCCTTTCCGTTTTGCCTGCGCGTCACACACGCATTGCGTCTTTATCCCTATGAAAACAGTTGACCATTAGGATCGGAAATGCGTTTCCTGATCGTCAGGGTTGCGCATATCATCTTGCTACTCCCGAAACTCGATTGAGATTTATTCTGGGAGGAGCGAAATAACCATGGATAAACGTCTAGCACGTACCATGAAACCGTTCATCCTGTCAATGCGGTTGCTACCGGGGCTAAGCGCAATCCTAGCGAAAAAAGAGCGTCGCAGTACCGGATGCAGTAGGCGACGAGAGAACTGCTTTCCGAACTGCGGCTAAACTGAGCCTTCCCAGCAGGACTCATTCATGTTAAACAGAATACTCATCTTGATCTCAGCTTGAACTAAGATACTCGGTTCCCCGGGTAGAGTAGTATTAAGATCGCAACTCATGGCCAAACCGAAGCCGATTTCTGGATTGGACTGCGATGGCCCGGCCCTTGCCGGGATGGCTTTGGCGTTGAGTATTCGAATGAAGGAAATGTACGACTTTACAGACCAAGCGCACGACTCGCGTGATCCGGAAGGCGTACACAATATGCGGGTCGCTTCGCGGCGGTTGCGAAGCGCCTTGGTTGACGTCGCGCCGTATCTTGGGAAAGCACGTCTCGGGAATTCACTTAAGGACATAAAGGCGCTCGCTCGTCTGCTTGGACGCGTTCGCGATGCCGACGTGACAATCATCGGTTTGAAAAAAGCTCAGACCGAAGCGCCTGCCGATGTCTTAGTGGGCATTCGTCGATTTGCGGATCTCCAACTTGCCGCGCGAAGAGAAGCCTGGTTGCAGCTCATGGAGGCCTTGGAGCCTGTTGCACTATCGCGATCAAAGTCCAGATCCGAAAAAAGTTAGCCGGCATACAGTCATCACTCGGCAAGCTTCACGACGATGATGTGTGGACTGAATATCTGGGGGGTGAGGCAACTGCTGAGCTGCCGAATCCAGGCTTTGATCTGAAGCCCACCATAGTTTGGCTGCTGAGATGGTGGACTGACTCAACAGGAAGGCCTGGCTTTCTGGGCCGACAACATCGACCAGTGTAACGATCCGGCGCGCCGGCCTGCGGATATGACCGTGGCCCAGTGCAAAGAGGTCATGCGAATAAACACCTCAGCCGCGGTCTTCCTGTCGATCGAGTTTCAGGAGACGGGCAATTTTGGTGCGCAACTTCTATGTGGCCTCACTCGATCGTCCTTTGACGAACAACATGCCCGGGTTGGCTGAGTTCGAGCGCGATACTCAGGCTATGCAGCTGGGTGTCGTGGTCGGACAGGGCAATTGGCGGCGGACCTTAGACAACAACCGCGATGCCTTCATGAAGGACTTTGTCACGCGTGCTGAGTTTGTGGGTCTCTATCCGACAACGGACACGCCCTCGCCGTATGTGGACAAGCTCTATCTGCATGCGGGCATTAACCCGACCGCGGGTGAACGCAGCTATGCGATTGCCGAGTTCGGATCGGCGGCGAACGCGGACGATGCGGGAGCCAGAGGACGGGCTATGTTGCGGGTAACTCAAAACAATTCATTTCAGCAGCGCGAGATGAATCGCAGTTTTGTGCAGATGCAATACATCGGATACCTGCGACGCAATGCGAATGATTTTCCCGACGCGAACTTCGCCGGCTATGAGTTCTGGCTGCGGAAGCTCAACAGCTTCAATGGCAATTACATCGAAGCCGAGATGGTGAAGGCGTTTCTTAGCTCGCAGGAGTACCGCGCCCGGTTTGGGCCGTGAAGTTAGGTCCGCGCGGGCATTAAAAAAGAGAAAGCCGTTGGCATCATCGCCGGCGGCTTTTTCTTTACAAGTGGAAACAAGTCCGCGGAGCGGACGCCGGCATAAAGCCTGGGGCGTCAGCCATGGAACATTTTGGCCCCGGGCGAATTCAAGCCGCGGAGCGGCGAAAGATCTGTAGCCCATGGCGTAAGCCATGGGAAAGGATGGCGCAAGCGAATCAAGCCGCGGAGCGGCGAAACTTTCATCCTAGGAAGTATTTCGAATCGTATTCAATCCCGTGCTTAACCAGAAGCGCCTGGAACTCTTCCTCAAACGTTCGTTTGCGATGATGAGTCTCTTGCGTCTCAATACACTTCGCGACCGCCGGCACATTTGAGCGGCTAACACTGAACGCCGCGTAGCCCGTTTGCCGTGCAAATGGCTTCCGCTGGCGGAACGTTTCCCGCACCCACCGCGAGGAATTCGTTTTCAGCACTCTCAATCCATCTGACATCGAGGACGTTGGCAGCGTCTCCCAAAGAAGATGAACGTGATCCTGCATCGCGTTCGCTGAAAGTATCTTTCCCCCGGTTTCGTTGACGATGCCATTCATGTATCCGAGCAGCCGCAGCTTTAGTTCAGGATCGATGAGAGGCAGCCGATCCTTCGTGCTGAATACGACGTGCGAGAGCAGGTTTGTATAGGCATGTGACATGAGCGGTTCCTTTCTGGCGTTGGTGCTGTTTCGCCGCGCTGCGGCTTGGTCGCGATAGACAACGTTTCCCCACGGCTTACGCCGTGGGCCACAGATCTTTCGCCGCTTCGCGGCTGGTGCGTTTGTCACGTCCAGAATACAGGCGATTGCAAGTAAAGGATTTTGCAAAGCTACTAAGGCAGGTGATGTTTCGATTAGGTGGTTTTTAATCAGTCGGGGAGCGGCGAAACAATACCCAGATGATTAGTGATCAATGCCATTCGGCTCAGATCTCTTTCTAAAAAATCGCGTCGCGGCGTAAAGGACCAGTCCGATGCTGACCGCTATAGCTACGTCGCGCGCTTCTCTCCAACTGCTGTTTGCCAGAAGCCATAAACACAGAATCACGCAAATGATCGAGATCAGTCCGCCCGCCGGCAGTTGAAATGCAGTTGGTGGATCCTGGTTCATCTTGTCCCGCCGGCGCAATACCAGGAGAGCTACGCAGGTACTGACGTAGACGATGACTCTGGTGACTACGGTAACTCTAACTGCATACATGAACGTGCCCGTCAGCGCGAGTAAGAGTACGGCCGCGGCCGAGATCAAAATCGACACGTGCGGCGTGCGGAATCGCGGGTGAACGCGGGCCAACCAGCGCGGGAGTTGGTTCTCGACCGCCATTGAAAATGGCAGACGGGTAAGGGCCAGCATCACCGCGTTAAGCGTTCCCAGAATCGCGACGAGCGCAGTGGCAGAAATTATCGTCGGGCCTAAGACTCCAAGAAAATTCCGGCTGGCATCAGCCAGTGGTCGTTGTGAAGTACCCAGTTGAGGCAAGGTGCCGATACATACGACCTGGATTAACACGAACAGAACCACCGCCAACGCCAAAGCGAAAAGAAGTGCGAATGGGATGGCTCGTTGCGGTTCGCGGATTTCGCCGGAGTTCACTAATACCGCTTCAAACCCTGAGAACACATAGATGAGGACGAATACAGCGCCCGAGAATGCTTCCAGGTTTGGTCTGGCCGGCAAAGCGAAACTCACCGGGCTGATAAAGAACAGGCCCACGGCGACGAATAGAAGTAACGGAATTAGTTTACTGACGGTCAGAATGTCGCTGGCCCGCGCCGAGTCCTTCACTCCGGCGATGTTGATGATCGTGAGAAAGAGAACCAGCGCGCAAATGATTAGTACTCGCGGCAACCCTGATCCGGCGGCTGGCCAAAAGTAGCTAAGGTAGGCAACAAAGACTTGCGTGAGAGTGGCAAAGCCCGCCAGACGCGTCAACCACATCAACCATCCGACGGTGAAACCGAGCGTGGGCCCGAATGTCTCTCGGGCATAAAGATAAGGACCACCGGTGCGTTTGAAGCGGCTTCCCACTTCGGCAAAGCAAAGCGCGATAAGTCCGATGATCACCGCGCAGACGACGAACGCAGCCAGGCTGTAATTTCCGACGGCCCTTTGCACGTCGGCCGGCAGCCGAAAAATTCCGGCCCCCACAGTCACGTTCACAAAGAGGGCGACCAGATCCCACTTCGTTATTCCGCGACTGAGGCCTTCATCGGTTTCTTTCATTGATAACTGCGTCAAATGGAATAGTAGGTCGCGATCCTTTCACTGCGATTCCGCCGCGATCTCCGGGCGTAACTGATCCGAAACGCTCCGCAAAAACCTCCGGCAAGGGACGAGCGTCTGGCGGCGCCAGCCACAAACGGAGCAAGTGGCGCTTGCGTTCAGGCTCCGGAAAATCCTCGAACGCGGTGCGGTCATGCAAAATCGTGTGATTGTGCACGAGCTGCATGTCGCCGGGTTGAAGCTCCATCGTCAGGTTCAACGCCGGATCGTTCGCGAGTTCATCAAACAGATCGAGTGCCTCGACCTGGAGATGGCTGAGCGGTTTGACCCCACGAAAACGTCGAGCAGATTCGATGTATTGCCGCTGGTAGATTGCTGACAGCAAGTCCCGATGCCAGTTGAAAACCGGGATTGAGAAATAGGGTTCGCTGCCTTCCGGAACCTCTCCGCGTCGATCGGTTTCGATTGGGTCGAGCAAAACATGCACGAGGTCCGGCCGTCGCCGCCGCATCTCATTAAAGATCGTCGTGGACGAAACCAGGCTCGACAAGCCACCTGTCTTTGCCCCTTGCAGACATAACAAACCTACAACATCACAAGAGTCAGTGTGGAAAGTCTGACGTTCACGAGTCTGATAAATTCGCGCTTCGGGATCGGCACTCGAGCGCCCGAGATCTCGGACATGCCCAAGCAGGTGCCCCGCTGCGTTTTGGATCCGCAGCCGGCCCAGATGAATTCCGATGCCCAGAAATGCAATCGCCGCTTCGCGCCTGGTCCAACGCTGGATCGGCAAACTCCGAATCAGCACAAAGCCGCGACCGTTAAGCACTTCATCCAATAGCTGACGAAGTCGCGCGCCGAGAATGGGAAGCGGAAAGTCTTCGCGGGTGGTGGATGTCAAATCGAACGACGAGTTTTCAGATAACTTCCTGGTGGCGCTTTCGACCTCGGCAATCTCCGCGTTGGAGAGCTGCTCAATCCAATCATTGCGTCCCATCAAATTGCCGCCATACCAGGCCGAAGCGTCGCTGATTTCAGGCGGCAACTGGTGAGGTGATTGCTGTGGAAGCGCCGAAGTCATAAGTGGTTTCAAATTGTCCATGCCGAATCGCCCACAGGTCGCATAGTATTATCGGGTTTTCTCGCGGCCGACAAGGAAAGAGAGGTAGTTGTACGGTTTGACTCCCTCTTCCAAAGGCAATTACATCGTTGACACATCCAGCCCGCGAAGCGGGCGAAAGTTCTGTAGCCCACGGCGTAAGCCGTGGGTTTCGGTGGGTAAAACAAATCAGCCGCAGCGCGGCGAAACTCAATCGAAGTGTTCCGCCGCGCTGCGGCTGATTCTGTTTTTCGAAAATGCGATCCCATGGCTTACGCCATGGGCTACAGATCTTTTGCCGGTCCGCGGCTGAACCTAGCCTACTATTTACTTGCCCTCCCCAAGGGAGAGGGAGGGCAAACTGTACCACCACAGAAAGAGAGGTAACTTTGAGCCCAAAATGTTGTAGTATGCCGCGCGTTCAAATCCAGATTTCTAATTCCAAAGGTCCAAACGCTCATGAATAATTCAACATTGGGATTCCGCCAAACTGTACAAATCCTGGCCACGTTGGCGCTCTTATCGGTTGTGGCTTTGGCGCAGCCGGCCGCGCGTTCGCCTCAGCCGTACTTTACCGAACCGGCGCTCTCGCCGGATGGCTCCGAAATCGCTTTTGTTTCAGGCGGCGACATCTGGACGGTAGCCGCGAACGGAGGCGAAGCGCACCTGCTCGTGTCGCATGCGGCCACTGAATCGAGACCGCTGTATTCGCCTGATGGACGGAAGCTGGCCTTTGGATCGGCGCGCACCGGCAATGGCGACATCTACATTCTCACGATCGATAGCGGCGATCTAAAACGGCTGACCTTTGATGATAGTAACGATCAACTTGACGGATGGTCGGCGGACGGCGGCTGGATTTATTTCAGCTCGAATAGTCGCGACAACGGCGGCACCGACGTCTATCGCGTCAGCGTTGACGGCGGCACGGCGCTGCAGGTTAGCGCCAACCTTTACACCGCCGAATATTTCAGCGCGCCCAAGCGCGACGGCAGCGCAGTCGCTTTTACCGGACACGGATTTGGTGGTTCGCAGTGGTGGCGCAAAGGCCACAGCCACATCGACGAAAGCGAAATCTGGTTGATGCGCTTTGGCGCCCAGCCGGCTTACGAACAACTAAGTGAAGGCGGCGCGAAAGAAGTTTGGCCCATGTGGAGCAAGGACGATCGCACGGTTTATTACGTGTCGGATCGCAGTGGCGCCCAGAACGTATGGGCGAAAGACATTGGCGGCAAAAATCGGCAGCTTACTCAATTCAAAGACGGCCGCGTGTTGTGGCCCAGCATCGGATACGACGGGCGCGCCATCGTTTTCGAGCGCAACTTTCAAATCTGGAAACTTGATCCGGCAAACGGGCGCGCCGCTGCGATTAACATTACTCGCCGGGGCGTCGCGGCGGCTCCAGCCGTCGAACATCTGCGCCTCACCGATCAAATTTCAGAAATCGCCCTGGCGCCCGACGGAAAGAAAATCGCATTCATTGTCCGGGGCGAGATTTTCGCCGCTTCGACCACCGACGGCGGAGATGCAGCGCGCGTTACCACCAGTCCCGGCGCAGAGTCACAAGTCGCCTGGTCGATGGATAGCCGGCGGCTCGTCTACGTTTCAGATCGCAACGGGACGACGCATCTCTTTCTGTACGACTTCACCACAAATGGGGAAACGCAAATCACGCGCGATCAGTTAAGCGATGACACGCCGCACTTCTCGCCTGACGGAAAGATGATTGCGTTCGAACGCGGCGGCGAAGAAATTCGCGTCTATGACCTCGAAGCAAAGAGTGAGCGCATTGTGGCCAAAGCGCACCTGGAGCGCCCGCCGCTGAGTTCGGATCGGCCTTACGCCTGGTCGCCTGATAGCAAATGGATTGCGTACATGCCAGTAGGCGAAAAGCTTTTCAAGAATGTGTTTGTCGCGCCGGTCGCGGGCGGCGAAGCAAAGCAAATTACTTTTGTCGCGAATGGCGGGAGCAATTCTATTTCCTGGGGTCCGGACGGGACGTTCATCCTTTTCGACACCGGACAGCGCACCGAGACTGCGCAACTGGCGCGCGTCGATTTGATCCCGCGCACGCCAAAGTTTCGTGAAGATCAGTTTCGCGATCTCTTCAAGGAAGAACAACCGCGAACGCCGCTGAGACAACAACCGACCGAACCACAGCCGGCGCCAAGTCCGGCGCCACAGCCTCTCGCGACGCCTTCTCCGGAAGCCAGAGGCGGAAGACCAGCGCCGAAACCTGTCCAGATTGATTTCGATCAGATTCGCAGGCGTCTGACGCTGCTGCCGGTGGGGATCGACGTGCGTTATCACACCATCAGTCCGGACGGAAGATTGGTTTTGATGATCGCCTCGGTCGCGAATCAAACCAATCTCTACGTTTATCCGCTGGATGAACTTTCAAGAGATCCATTTGTGTCGCGGCAACTGACTTCGACTGCGGGATTCAAGACGACGGCGCAGTTCTCGCCTGACAGCAAAGAGGTCTACTACCTTGAAACCGGCCGCATCAACATCATTCCACTGGAAAATCGCCAGTCGCGCCCGCTGGCGGTGACGGCCGAAATGGATGTTGATTTCTCGCGCGAGAAGTTTGAAGTATTTCAGCAGGCATGGACTTACATTCGCGACAACTTCTTTGATCCGAATTTCAACGGCGTCAACTGGAACGCGCTCCGCGATGACTACGCGCCTTTGGCTGCGGGAGCGCAAAACGGCGACGAGCTGCGGAGAATTATTTCTTTGATGCTGGGCGAGCTGAACGCGTCGCACTCCGGGATTTCGGGCCCGGCCAACACAGCTCAGGCCGCGGCTATTGGCCGGATCGGCGCGCGTTTCGATCGCGAGGAATTTGAAAGCAAAGGCGCGCTACGCGTAACTGACATCGTACCGCTGACGCCTGCCGCGATTACCAAGATCAAAGTCGGCGAGTATCTGGTCTCAGTTGACGGCGCAGCGATCGGCCCGCGCACAAACCTGGACTCGTTGCTGGCTTACAAGATCGGTAAGCGTGTGGTGCTGGGAATTGCGGCATCGGCTGACGGTGCGCAAAAACGCGAAGTGGTAGTCCGCCCCGTCAACGGCGGGACTGAACGCAATCTGCTTTACCGCAGATGGATTGACGAGAATCGCGCGTATGTGGCGAAGATTAGCAACGGCCGGCTCGGCTATGTGCACATGGCCGACATGTCGCAAGGCGCGCTGACGCAACTCTATCTCGATCTTGATGCCGAAAATCAAAAGCGCGATGGCGTCGTCGTCGATGTGCGCAACAACAACGGCGGGTTTGTGAATGTCTACGCGATCGATGTGTTCGCGCGCCGCAGTTATTTCAATATGACGCCGCGCGGGTTTTCGATGTCGCCATCGCGCAGCGTTTTGGGCCAACGCGCTTTGGAGCTGCCGACTATTCTGGTCACCAACCGGCATACGCTTTCAGACGGCGAAGACTTTACTGAAGGCTATCGCACGCTGAAGCTGGGGAAAGTAGTCGGCGAGCCTACGGCCGGTTGGATCATTTACACGTCGGGCGTGCAGTTGATCGATGGCTCGAATCTGCGTTTGCCGTACGATCGGATCACTGCGAACGACGGCACGTTGATGGAGATGCATCCGCGCCCAGTCGATATCTCGATCAGCAAACCAATCGGTGAAAGCCTGACCGGACGAGACAGCCAATTGGAAATGGCGGTGAATGAGTTGTTGAAGCAGATTGGCAGTCGATCGAAAGGCACTTCGACCGATCGTTAACGGGAGACGTGCCATTGGTAGCGACCTAATTTTCATCGTGAGCTTTCTGTAACCCAGGCGTTTACGCCTGGGTGTAGAAAGAGAAGCCGCACTGCCATACCGGGTGGGTTAAAAAATTGACTTAGGTTCGTGCTGAACCCATCCGCTTACGCGGACGGTACTGACTGCGCCAACAAGCGCGACATCACGATCAGCGCCCCAAGGTGGTTCGAATTGTGATCCGCCAGGAGCATGACTTCGCGCAGAATCGTTTGCCCGGTGCCGTGCGGGATCTTCGCGAAGAGATCGGTTGCAGGATCGGCGACGAGATCCCGCATCTCTTGCAAGTCGCGGCCAAACTTCTCAACCGTTTCGTTCCAAAGATCCTTTGAGCCCAATTCATCTACGTTAGGCCAGTAGCCCTTCGGCCATTTCGGCGAAACGTGACTTGCGTCGCGTGAGAATTCGAGGATGTCCCACTGCGCGATGCGCATGTGCTCGAGCACCTGCCACGCGGTATAGGGCAGGCCTTCGATTCGCTGGCCGCATTTCTCAACCGGAAAATCCTTTACGAAAGCCTCAAAGTTGAGGTGCGCGCTACCACCGTCTAGCAGCGAGAGCAGTTCGTCGCGAAGTGATTTGTTGTTTTCGTTTTCACTCATGTCGATGGTCCTGAAGTCAGTACCACCTCCGTCAGGAGGTGGGATAAGGTAAACGTTTCGTCAATAAGAGCCGCTTGATCCCCCACGCTCACGCGGGTGGTACTGACTCTTTGTTCTCTCTGGGGTGCTCCTTCCGATTGAAGTCAGTACCATCCGCATGAGCGGATGGGATCAGGAAGTATCTGCGCTTCACAAAGGTCTTCTTTATCCCACCTCCTGACGGAGGTGGTACTGACCTCACTCTGACGGAGGTGGAACTGATTTCCGATTAATTCGATAAGCATCGAACCGGCAGACCGCGGAATAATCACAAAACTTGCACGTGTGCCGGCCCAGAGACGGTTTCACGCGGAAGTGTCCGCCGCGCATGCCGTCGATGAATTCCCAGACGCGTTTGGCGACGTCCGCGCGAAATCGCTGCCAGTCGTCGTCGCTTAGTTTGGTGCGCGGGCTGGTGACGCTCGTGCAATCAGCAAACGCCAGCCGGTACAGCCCGCGGTTAAGACGCGGGCCCTTTCCGCGCAGGGTGTAATAGCCGCCGCCGACCAGATCGAATCCCGGCACAAACAACTGCTCGAGCGCGGCGAGATAGATTGGAATTTGCACCTGTCGCCCGCTCCTCAAGTCGTCAAGCTTTGAACCTTCCGACAACTTATAGTCATAGGCGACCGCGATTTTTTCCTTCTTATTCAGATCGACGCGATCGATTTGTCCCTGTATCAAAGCCGTGTCCACGCCGCCGGGCCGCTTCAGCTTTAAAAAGTCTTTAGTCGAATTCGGATCGCTGGCTTGCCACGTCCGGCCGAAAGCCAATTCAAAATAAGCGGGCGACATGCCGCGCGCGCTGGTCCTCTCCTGCAGACGCAGTTCGTACAGCAGCACCTGATCGAGAATCAGTTTGCGAATCTCGCAATCAATTTTCCAGATTCGTTCGTTCAGCGGCGGCACCTTGTCTTCATGTTGTTGGAAAACCTGATCCGCGGTCGCGGCCAGGTCACGACGCAACGCCGCCAGATCGTGAGCCGGCAAATATTCGCCGCGATGCTTTTCAAAAAAGCAGCGCAGGATGTCGTGCAGAAGCTTGCCGGCATCGATCGCCTGCAAATCAAGCGCTGCTTCACTACGCGGTTCAATCCTTAGCACGCGGTTGCCGAAGAAGCGGAATGCGCAATTGCCGAACGTGCTCAAACGGCTGGCGCTGTAGACATGATCGTCGCCAAAGTGTCGCGCCAGCATCGCGCGCAAATCGGCGTTCGTGATCTCGCCGTCGTATGGTCCAAACCATTCGCCGTTGCGTTCATGCTCAATGTTGATGCGCGCGACGGCGGAGGGCGAAAGAAAGCCGCGTCGTCCTGCCTGCGATATCAAATCCTCCACAACCTCCAGTGAAAGTGTGGGTCTGGTCGTGTGCCGGCTTCGTAATTGCGATTGCCGGATCAGGTTTGTTCCCAACTCGATCGCGGTCGAAGCCGCGCTCAAATCACGATCGTCGATATCGCCGCGGATTTGTCTTGCTTCAATTTCACTCGGCGCGATCGCGCGTCTGAGCTCCTCGACGTAGTAGGACGCCACAGTTTCCGTCCCATCATTCAGCGCCAGGGGTCGCGTCAAATACAAAAGGTCCGTGGCGCGACACGCGGCCTGGTAAAAATAATGTTCCTCTTTGAGCAGCGTGTCCGCCGAAATATCTTCGAGAAAGATGCCGTGCTTTTGCAGGCGCACGCGTTCTTCGTGCGGGTAAAGCCAATCACGCGAAGTGCGCAAAGGAAACCCGCCCTCGATCATTCCGGCGATGAAGATTGCGCGAAAGCTCAGGCCGCGAACGTCTGTGGCTTCGAGCACGCGCAGGCCGTCGCGGTTAGCCGCGCCAATCGCCAGCGTTTGCGAATTGAGGCAACGCTCAACTTCGTCGATGAAAGATGCGAGAGGAATAAGGGGCAGTAGCCCGACCGTGAGGGAGGGCGTACGGTTAGCCACCGGTGTCACGACTTCAGAGGCATAACTAAAACTCCGCACCGCCGCGGCGATTGCGCGGCGCAGACTCTCTCGGCCGCGCACATCAACCGTGGCTTGAGGAACATCGTAGGCGCCGGACGTTCGTCCAAACGGAAGATTGACCTGATTCGAAAACTGCAACTGATTTAACAGGAGCATCAAGGCGCTGCGCAAATCTTCGACCGCGCGTTCCTCGGGAACCGCTGACAGCAACTGTTGCACGTGGCGCAAAATGAGAATCGACCAGGCGATTGCGGCGGGATGAATCGGCGCTGGCCGCTTCCGTCGATCCATCACGGCGCCATCTTCCGGCGGCACTTCGTCTTCCGCGACGGCGGCCGTGTCCTCGGCATCGTGGCCGGCAACCAGCGTTTGCGCGTCCTCAGGCGTAGGAAAAATTTTGATCAGTTTCTGCGCGCGATCAACCCAGCCATCGATTCGTAACTCGCTGCCGACGTAGGCGATGACATTTTCGAGATCGTCCGGCCGCCAGCGTCCGATGCCGAGGCGCTGTCGCAATTTGTCGTTCGCATCAGCAGACTCGCGCGCGGCTGAATCTTCAAGGAGGGTTGCGTATCTGGAGTCAAAAAACTTCGTCAATTCTTGCAGGCTCTGATCTGAGGGCCGAAAGTAGCCGGTCTTGATTAGATGAGCAAGGTCGGTTGCCTTCGGGCTTTTGACGTGTTCGCGCGCGTCTTTGAGAAGCTGAAAAAGTTTGCCGCAAGCACGCACCGCAGGTACATCGTTGGCTTCGACGCGACGTTCGAGATTGAGCGGGATCGATTCGTCCTGAAACACGCGAACGATCGCGTCGGCGTAGGCTGCCCGCTCGCGCACGACCAGCGCGATGTCCGCCAAACGGTAACCGCCGGTCAGAACAAGCCGCTTGATCTCTTTGGCAATCGAGCGGATCTCAAGTTCGCGATCGGCGCACTCAAGCAGTTGGATATGGGGCAAGTTGTTAACTTGCGGTTTTCCTCCAGCGTCGACCGGATTATCAAGTTGGTCCACATTGAACAGCTTGCGGCGCAGCGGCGCCAGAGATTGATTGACCGGAACTGGTTCGTCGCTGATCGTAGTTTCGAACGAGGCGATCGCCTTAAGGTGATCGACCGTTGACTGGAACGGCCGAAAGATCTCCTCGTTGTGCGGGTCGTGATTCAAATTCACGATCACGTTGGGAATCTGCGGGATCAGGCATCGCAGGATCTCGCCCTGCACCGGCGTGAAATCAAAAAAGCCATCTAATACGAGCAACTCAATATCCTGGAGCCATGTGCGCGGCGCGATTTTGTCACTAAGGTCGCCGCGCAGAATCTGCAACGCGCGCAGCTGGTCGGCATCTTCATCAGTCAGGCTCTTCTTATCCAACGCCTCTGAATATTTTGAGTAGATGAGCGCCACTTCGCGATCAAAGTCGAGTTGCGATCGTGGTCCCGGGTCTTTGGTCTTTGGACTTTGGTGTGTGGATTCTCTGGAATCTGAGATTTGAATTTGGAAGTCATTCTCGCGTGCTTCGACAACCTGCTTGAATTCCTCCGGTGATTTGCCCGCGCGTTGCAGCTCGCCAATCAGTGTGGCAATGGTGTTCACGCAGCCGTCGCGATTGGCGAGTGGCTTGATTGCTTGCAGTTGCCGGCTCGCGCTGAGTTGCTTGATGATCTGTGAGATGAGGCTGCGCCGCAGCGGCAGCTCTTCGCGATCGATCGGCGTTCGTGGCAGAAGCCCGCGCGTGGCACAGACTTCAGTCTGTGGAGCAATCATGGAATCACAGACCGAAGTCTGTGCCACAGATGTCGCGCCTGAAAGTACCCGCCGCACAAATCCGCGAAAAAGATAAACAGGGAACTCGCCCCAGACGCCGGCCGCGTTCTTGCCGTCCAGCAATTTGTCAGTAACCAGATCTAAAAGCGGATGCGAGGCGGCGAGATAAAGCAGTCGATCAGTTTGATTGTTCGCAAAGTACTCGCGACAGCGCGCTAACAAACGCTCGCGATTTTTCCCAAGGACCGGGCCCAGCCAGATTTCTTTTGTCACGGTTTGCCCCGTTTGCGATCAGTCTGCGCCGTCGAATCAATAATCAGGCTTGCCCAATAACTTAATGATGGCCGTCCTGGCAGTTTCAGCAATCGTAACAGGTGTGCCGAGACGACTCTTCTCATAATCGTTCAGCAAACCGCGCAGGCTTGGCAGCGCTTCCCTGGCCCCAAGTTTTTCCAGAGCTTGAATCGCAAACACGCGAATTGACGGATTAGCATCGCCCAACGCAGCTATCAGCGCCTGGTTCGCGCGCGAGTCGCCTATTTCGCCAAGCGCCCAAAGCACCTTGTAATTGACTTCGCGGTCGCTCAGCAGTGGAATGAGAATAGGAACCGCACGAGGATCTTTGAGCAGGCCGAAGAGGTGGATCGCGTAATACCGATCAGCCCGGATTTGTGCCGCGAGGTGATAACGTCCGTCACTGGAACCCCCGGATTGTCCCTGGCCCTCCGGCCGATCAGATCGATCCTCAAGGATGGCTGCGATTACTGCAAAACCTCGCTCGTCGCCTAACCCCGCGAAAACAAATGCCACATTACCTCTGAGATGTCTGTCGTCATGCGTAAGCCATCCCGCAAGATCGCTGAGAACACTGGTGTCGTGCGAAGCAACGATCTTCCTGGCTATTTCCAACTGTTTCCAGAAAACTTTTTCACTCTTGAACTGCTGCGCCAGCTCGTCAGTGGCGGGACTTCTGTTTTGTTCCTGATGTCCGAACACAGACATCGCGAAGGTCGAAGCCAATATTGTCAGGAGGATCCTTAGGCTCATCTCTTTGCCTGTGGTTCGGGCGATCCTCATTTCACTTGCCACCCTGAGCGCTCGCGGTTTTGGAGCTGAGAAGAGGAAACGAATCATCGTCTGCTTCCTCTTCGATCTGAGGAGCAACCAACTCCGGAAACAAACCACCTTCATCAAGACTCAACGCGCGCGTTGATTTGTCGATCGGTTCCTGTGGTTCGATCTCTTCGCCCGCGATCGCGCCGCGCTCCTTGAATTTGCGCGCAGTGACCAGCACGCGCGCCTCGAGCGAACCGACGCCCCGGTTGTAAGACTCCAGCGCGCGATCGAGCCCCTTACCGATATCGGCAAAATAGCCGGTGAAGATACGCAGACGATCGTAAAGATCTTTGCCGAGCCGGCTGACTTCGTGCGCATTCGCCGCCATCTGTTCCTGACGCCAGCCGTAGGACACAGCTTTCAGCAAAGCGATGAGCGTCGTCGGCGTCGCGATGATGACTCCCTGATTGACACCGTCTTCAATCAACTTGGGATCATTCTCGAGCGCGGCACTGTAGAAATTTTCGCCGGGCAGGAAGAGCAAGACAAATTCGGGAGTTGGTTGGACCGTCTCCCAGTAGGACTTCTTGCTCAAAACGCCGATGTGCGTTCGCACCAACCGAGCATGATCTTTCAGTCGTTCGACGCGAATAGCATCATCGGTCGTCGAGATCGATTCATAAAAAGCTTCGAAAGGAACTTTGGCGTCCACCACAATCGTGCGATTGCCCGGCAGGCGCACGATTACGTCGGGTCGAATGCGGCTATCTTCGGTAGCCACTGTCTCCTGTTCGGTGAAGTCGCAGTATTGCAACATGCCCGCGAGTTCCACCACGCGCCGCAGTTGAATCTCTCCCCAACGTCCCCGGATGTGCGGCGTGCGCAGAGCTTTGACGAGATTTCCCGTCTCGCTCTGAAGTTGTAATTGAGAAGTTGCCAGCGCGCGCACTTGTTCGCGCAATTCTGAGTAAGCGCCGGCGCGCGCCTTTTCCATTTCACCGATCCGGCCGTCCACTTTCTCGAGCGATTCTTTCAGCGGCTTCACCAATTGATCGATTGCCTGCTGTCTTTGCTCCAGATCGCCTTTCGCGGTCGCTTGAAATTTCTCCAGCGTCGCGCGCGCCAGGTTGAGAAATTCCTGATTGTTGTCCTTGAGTGCATCGCGTGAAAGGGCCTTGAATTTTTCCGCTAACTCTGTGGTGGCTTGTTTGAACGACTCGTCTCGCTCCTGTGCGCCGCGCTGTTCGGCGGCGAGTTGGGCCTTTAGGTTGGTCGCTTCTTCCCGCGCTCGCGTGCGTTCGGCGGCTTCCTTATCAAATGATTCTTGCAGCCTCTGCGATTCGCGATCTTTCGCGGTGATGCGTTCATGCAAGGTCGCGATTTCAGTTGCGGCAGCGGCGCGGCCATCGTCAAAACTGCGCTTTGATTTCGCGCGCAATGCGAGCCATGCCGCAATGCCGCCGATCAAAGCGCCGAAGAGAACGAGCGCCACTGCCATGAGTTCATTCATCGTTTCAGAGTTTACCAGACGTTGTTTCGGAAATGAAACAACGTCGCAAAGACGGGCAGTTTTATTTTGCGGTGCGCACGCCTCCGGCGTGCTTTTGGGTGCGGTTGAGCACGCCGGAGGCGTGCGTACCTAACATCTAATGATTATCCAAAACACGCCACCATTCGTTCGTAGACTTTACGTGTAACGCGCACGTCGTTCAGGTTGTATTCGCGAATCTCCGCCAACTTACCGGCCTGATACAACTCGAATACGCGACTGCCTTCCACTTCCGAAGTTTTGCTCGATTCAATCGCCAACGCCCACGCCAGGTCGTCGAGCGCGACACGATTGCGGCCGCCCAGCCACCACGCGCGCATCGTGTCGTAGACGGCCGCCGGGCGAAACTCGCTCAAGTCCACAAACGGCTTTACGACAATACCGTTGACCAGACATCTCTGGAAAATGAATGGCAGATCGAAGCCGATGATATTGTGTCCGACGATCAGATCGCATTCCGGATCGAAGTCAGACATGAGCGCGAGAAAATCCTTGAGCGCCTGCGCCTCATCCTGTTCCTCTCCGGTTTCATCGATGCCAAACGCATGCTCGTTTTGATTGCCGCTGACGCCTTCAATCTGATATCCGGCGATCGGGCCAACATGCACGGCGATAGAAAGTACTCGTCCCGAAGTAGCATTCAGCGATCCAAGCTGGTAGACGCGCTCTTCTTCCGCGGCGATATCTTCCAAATATCGCTGCTGCTGCTCGAGCCGCATGTTGCCCAGCTTCAAATCTTTTTCCAGCTTTGGCCCCACGCGGTCGCGAAAGCCCGCCAGGGCCAACGTCTCGATATCCAGGGTGAAGGCGCGCGGCAGCGTCGGATCGCAACCGAGGTACTCGCGATACTGCTCGATGGTGATGGGCCGGTAATCAGAAACGACAAACTGGTTGCGATCCTGAAACGATTCGAGTTTGCCGGTAACTCCCCAAAGCCCTGGGCGCAGATCTTCGCGGCCTTCGAGTACTTCCGACCAGATTTTCAGCGGCAGATTTCCGGTGGCGTTGCGCGCCGAAGCGTCGCGAAACCGTTTGCCCTGTTGCGTGCGCCGCTCACGCACGGAAGTCACCGCCACCATTAACCACACTTCTTCGGCGAATGGGAGTTCGGAGATGGGGATATTTCCCTTCATGGTTTGCTGTCAGAAGGACTGGAGCGCAAGCGTCTCGCTTGCCCATCGGTACGCAAGCGTCCTCGCTTGCCCGGTCGTCGAAGTGCAACCGAGACGGTTGCGCTCCAGTCGAATTAACTCACAAAGTCGGTAAAAGCCTCGTCGAGTCCGGGTCGGATGAAGTCCCGAGCGCGGGGGAAGCGCCCTTCGACCGAGGCCCGCAACGCGTTGAGTTCTATTAACATTGGCTTGATAGTTTCAGATTTCTCGGGCAACGAAATTTGTAACGCCCGCCATGCCCCGATCGAGCGATCCATCGCAACCAGGGCGACCTTGGCCGACCCATGTGCGTCCATGCGTGAAGTTTTGGCGATGACTTCATCATAATCGATGTCGTCGTCATCGACGCCTTCGTAGTCGTCAAGAAAATCCATTGACAAGTCGTCCTCGTCGTCCGCATCTTCATCGATTTCGCTTCCCGAAAGCGCTCGAACCAATTTGACGGCGATAAAAAACTGATACCAGCGGATGACCTGGACCGCATCCTGAATTGTGACGTCATCATCCGCGCCCGCCGCTTCGCCCATGTCGTTGTGAACGGTCTCTTCGGTCGCAAATTCTTCTTGAAACCAACTCTCAACGCTCTTTATGTAACGGTGCGCAACCTGGGACAACTCGCTTTCTTCAGCTGCGGCAATCTTTCGATCGTGCTCGGCCATCTCCTCTGAGACGTCGATTGAATTTAGATCGACACCGGTTTCGGCCGCCCATTCGGCGATTAGTTCGCCGGTGCTGCGAAAAATGGATTGCAGTTTTCGCCAAAACTTTTCGTTGTTGATGTCGCGAACTTCAGGATCGTCGAGGTCCGGGTCGGCTTGTTCGGTGGCATACAAAAGGCAGCGCGAGGTGAACTGGCAACGCTCACACCAACGGTCACAATAGTTGTAAATGCCGGAAACAAAATTCTCATTCCCAGCCAGTTCCTTTAGCTCGTCACTTCGCATGCCAGGTCTCGCTTCAATCAGTTCGTTTGCGGCTCGCATTGTAAGGTATTATTTCTATCGTTACCATGACCAGCGATGAATGGCAGAAGTTGGATTTCTCTGACGCGCTCAGTCGCTTGCCCGGCCCCCAGGGCGAACATTCAGTGTCGCTGTTCGAACATGGTTCCCTCGTAGTCAAGTTGTCACGGCCCGTCGGCCCTGATGCGCAGACGCCTCATTCGCGTGACGAGTTGTACGTCGTCGCGCAGGGTAAAGCTGAATTTGTTTGCGACGGCTCGCGACAATCGGTGTCAACCCCGGACGTTCTGTTTGTGGCAGCCGGAACAGCACATAAGTTTGAGAACTTCAGCGATGACTTTGCGGTCTGGGTCTTCTTTTATGGCCCCGAAGGCGGCGAGGCTGATCAATCCTGATGCCTTTCACCAGTGTCGAAGCCCGACCCCGGTCCCCAGCCGGGCATCCGGGCTGGGGTGGGGCGGTTAGGGAGGGCCCACAAGCGGACAGAGCCCTTGCTTACGCGCGGGCTTCTGACACGAACTAGACCATGATCAAATTCTCGACGATAAATCCATCATTTGCAGTTGCAGATGTGGGCGCCACGATGCGTTGGTACGAAACCGAGCTGGGATTTACCGGCGATCCGTTTCCCAATTTCGAACCTTACGCCTTTGCCATCCTGCGTCGCGACGATGTTGAGATTTTTCTGATGCGAATCGAAGGCTACAGCAAGCCCGATCTTTATGAGCGGCGCAGCGGCGGAGTTTGGGACGGCTATCTGCGCATCAACGGCCTCGGAGAATTGTATAAGGCAGTTAAGGATCGAGTGCACATCAAGCAGCAGCCCCATCGTCAGCCGTATGGCCTGACGGAATTCGAAGTGCGAGATCCTAACGGTTACATTCTGGTTTTCAGCGAACTGATCGAATGAAAACAGTTTCTGATTTTCTGAAACCAAAGAACCTCGGCCTGGTTTTGCTGATCACCGCGCTCTATTTTCTGGGCGCGAAGCTCGGGCTTTCGCTCGCCTACAAGAATGCGAGCGTTTCTCCGGTGTGGCCTCCTACCGGAATCGCCATCGCGCTGGTTTTGTGGCTGGGCTATCGCGCGCTGCCCGGGGTTTTTATTGGCGCGTTGGTCGCCAACTACACGCTGACCGATGTCTCTTTGCTGACCGCATTGCTCATCGCCATCGGCAACAGCCTGGAAGCGTTTACGGCGACTTACCTTCTGCGTCGCTATGGGCGAGTGCGTAATCCTTTCAATCGCGCCTTCGATGTCCTCAAGTTTGTCGTCTTTGCCGCCATCCTCAGCACGGCTATCGCCGCGACTGTCGGAAACCTGACTCTGTGCCTGACGGGAAATGAGGCCTGGGCCGACTTCCCACGCTTGTGGTTCACCTGGTGGTTAGGCGACGCGGTTGGAGCCCTGATTGTGGCGCCTTTGATTTTGAGCTGGCTCGAGAAACCAATCGAACGCTGGCGAGGCCTGCGTCTGCTCGAAGCTTTCCTGCTGTTGTTTCTCTTATCGCTGCTGGCATCCACCATCTACACGAAACTCGTATTCCAACACAACAGCCCGCGACTTTGGGGTCACGTCGCTATACCGCTACTGCTTTGGGCGGCATTTCGATTTGGTCCGCGCGGCGTATCGACGGCCATGGCCTCGCTGTCGGCGATCGCGATTTGGGGGACGGTCAACGGTACCGGCCCGTTTGCAGATGAGGGAAACCGGAACGAGGGGCTCCTGTTTTTGCAGGCATACATCGCGGACTTTGCGGTGACGACATTGGCTTTGGCTGCGATCGTGACTGAGCGCCGGCAAACCCAGAGAAATCTCAGTGGCGGTCTTTCGGTCACGCGAATTCTGGCTGAGTCGCCCGCAATCAGCGATGCGCTGCCGCGCATTATCCAGCGCGTCTGCTCGACGTTCGGCTGGAAGGTCGGCGCCATGTGGAAACTTGATCAGGATTCGGAGCGTTTGCAGTGCCTGAAGGTATGGCCATCGCAAGGCGCACAAAGCAAGTTCGAAAAGATCTCTTACGAATTGCGAATCGAGAAAGGTGTCGGCTTGCCCGGCCGTGTTTGGGAGAGCCTGAAGCCCGCGTGGATTCCGGATATAACCAATGACGGAAACTTTCCGCGCGCGGCGTATGCGGCGCTTGAAAACCTGCACGCGGCTTTCGCCTTTCCCATCATGTCAGGCGACAGATTCCTGGGAGTCATGGAGTTTTTCAGCCCGGAGATTCGTGAGCCCGATGAGGTGATGCTCTCGACTTTCAGCGGAATCGGCAGTCAGATCGGACAGTTCATCGAGCGAAAGCAGACCGAAGAGGCAATCGAGTTAACCAGTCTCTTACCCAAAGAAAATCCTTATCCGGTGTTTCGTCTGCTCGAAGGCAGGATTCTGAGTTATGTGAATCCGGCCGGCCAGATCCTTTTGAATAGTTGGGGGCTGGACGTGGGCGATGAAGCGCCGGCTGAAATCGCTGAAATCGCCCAGTCGACTTTGGCTGATCGGGAAAAGCGTGATGTCGAAATCTCGATCGACGAGGAAACTTATATGGTCAACCTCGCCCCGGTGCCCGCCGCCAATTATGTGAATCTCTATTTCAGCAATATCAGCGATCGAAAGCGGACTGAGGAAGCCTTGCTGCAAAACCAGGAATGGTTGCGGCTGACAATGGCCGGCAGTCGCATGGGCACCTGGACTCGCGACCTTGATGAAACCAGCACTGTGATTTGGTCGCGCGAGCTGGAGCAGATTTTTGGTTTGGAGCCGGGAGAGTTTCCGCAGACGGAAGAGGCATTTTTCGATTTTATTCATCCGGAAGACCGCGAGCTGGTGAAACAGGCGGTGAGCGGCGCCATCAAAGATCGTGCAGATTACGATGTTGAGTTTCGCTACCGCCGAAAGGATGGTCGTGAAAGATGGATGTTGGGGCGTGGCCGGGCCTTTTATGACGATCAGGGGAAGCCTTTCCGGCTCGCGGGCCTGGGGCTGGATATCACTGAGCGCAAGCAGGCCGAAATCGCTTCCAAGCGGCTGGCCGCAATAGTTGAATGCAGCGACGATGCGATCATTGGAAAGGATCTCGATGGCGTTATTACCAGTTGGAATGCCGGCGCCGAAAGATTGTATGGGTTTACCGCTGAAGAAATGATCGGCACGCCGGTCGCGCGGCTCATTCCGCCGGAAAGGCCCGACGAAGAGCCGTCAATTCTGGCCCGGCTGAGAAGAGGCGAGACGATCGATCACTATGAAACCGTGCGCCTGACGAAAGACGGCAGCCGCCTGAATGTTTCGCTGACCGTTTCTCCAATCATTGATGCCGGCGGGAAAGTCATTGGGGCTTCCAAAATCGCGCGTGATATCACTCAAAAGAAGCGAGCAGAAGAAGAGCGCGAACTACTTCTCGCGCGCGAGCACGAAGCGCGCGCTGAAGCTGAAGGCGCCAACAGAATTAAGGACGAGTTCCTGGCGACGCTATCGCATGAGTTGCGGACGCCGCTGACGGCAATGCTCGGATGGCTGACGATGTTGCGCGACGGCCGTCTGGACGATGAAACTGCCAAACACGCGCTGGAAACAGTCGAACGCAATGCGCGCGCTCAGGCGCAACTGATAGAAGATCTGGTCGACGTGTCGCGAATTGCCGGCGGAAAACTTCAGCTCGATGTCGAGGCAGTTGATTTGTCCGCGCTGATTGCTTCGGCGATTGATATTGTCCGTCCGGCGGCGAATGGTCGCGGCGTTTTGATCGAGACGAATCTGGATCCAGCGGTCGGACCAGTGGCCGGCGATCCGGCGCGTCTGCAACAAGTGATCTGGAACCTGCTTTCAAACGCGGTCAAATTTACGCCGCGCGATGGCCACGTTTATGTTTCGGTGCGGCGCGTCGAATCGTTCGCGGAAGTGGAAGTGCGCGACACGGGCATTGGCATTGATGCCGACTTCTTACCATGGGTCTTTGAAAGATTTCGCCAGGCCGAGTCGCCCGTCACGCGATTGCATCGCGGACTAGGATTGGGCCTGGCGATCGTTCGTCACCTGACCGAGTTGCACGGCGGAACGGTCGCCGCCGAAAGCGACGGCGACGGTCAAGGGGCGAAGTTCACGATTAAAATTCCTCTGGCTGAGGGTCAGGTCTTAATCCCCAAGCAACATGAGACCGAAGACTCGCGCGACACTCATCAGGCTCTCGCGGGCTTTCGTGTGCTGTTGGTTGAAGACGAGGCCGACGCGCGCGAACTTATTTCGCTGACGCTGCGGTTGTCAGGCGCCGAAGTGCAGGCGGTTAATTCGGTGCAGGAAGCGCTGGGCAACTTGAATTCATTCAAGCCTGACGTGCTAGTCAGTGATATTGGCTTGCCGAGCGAGAGTGGCTACGATTTGATTCGGCAGGTGAGGGCCATGCCAAGCGCTTTGAGTAAGGTGCCGGCGGTCGCGCTCACGGCCTTCGCTACGGAAAAGGATCGCGAGCGCGCGCTGAACAGCGGCTTTCAGATCCACCTTAGCAAGCCCGTCGAGCCGCAAGCGCTGATCGATGCGATCGAAAAATTGGTGAATGGCAAAGGCGGAAAAGCCTGATGAAGCCTTCTGCGCGCCGTGAGGTTCAACGTTGCCGCTGGGCGAGAACCGAGTTGTCGATCGCCTATCACGACCGCGAATGGGGCATGCCCGTCCACGATGATCGGACGCTGTTTGAGTTTTTGATCCTCGAGGGTGCGCAAGCCGGTCTGAGTTGGGAGACGATTTTGCGAAAGCGAGAGAACTACCGGACGGCCTTCGACAATTTCGAGCCGGCGAAGGTCGCCAGGTACGATCAGAGAAAAACCGCCAGGCTGCTCGAGAATGAAGGAATCATTCGGAATCGCCTGAAGGTCGCGGCGGCGATTCGAAACGCCCAGGCTTTCCTGGCAGTACAAAACGAGTTCGGCAGCTTTGATAAATATGTGTGGCAGTTCGTTAACGGGAAGCCTTTGAAACGAAAGCGAGGCGCACCGGTCCCTGTCAGTACGACGGATTCAGATGCGCTCAGCCGCGATTTGAAGGCGCGCGGCTTCAAGTTTGTGGGCACGACCATTTGCTATTCGTTCATGCAGGCCGTGGGTCTGGTGAACGATCATGACCGCGAGTGTTTCCGATATCGGGAAGTTGGCGAAGGGGCTCGTAAGACTGGTCGCTTGTAGCTCGTGAAACTTGGTGGCAGAATTCACTTATGGAAATCGTATTTAGCGTTCATCAGGAAGTCGACGGAGGATTCGTGGCGGAGTGTCTCTCTCATGACATCTTTACCCAGGGAGATTCGTGGGACGAGTTACGTGCAAATGTCCAGGAAGCTGTTAATGGGTTCTTCTACGATCAGGACAAGCCGGGGCGAATTCGGCTGCATCTCGTTCGTGACGAGGTGTTCGCCTGCGCATGAGACTCCCGCGCAATCTCAGCGGCGAGGAACTAGTCTCTGTGCTTTGCCGCGAATTCAATTATCAGCAGGTTCACCAGGTGGGCAGCCACATAATTCTTCAATCCGAAAATCCGCATCACAGAATCGCCATACCCAATCATGACCCGTTGCGAATCGGCACGCTCAATTCGATCTTGAGAGCGGTGGCGGCGGCCCAAAAAATCGCCAAAAAACAACTCCTGCGATTTCTCTAACGCAATGCCGGACATTCAATCCACCTGTCTGTTTTGCAAAATTGTTAGTGGCATTGAGGCTGCGCGAGTCGTCTTCGAAGACGAAATTTCAATTGCGTTTCTCGACCATCGACCAGTGTTCCCCGGTCATTGCCTGCTGATTCCTAAAACTCATCACGAAACTTTATCTGATTTGCCCTCCGACCTGATTGAACCTCTCTTTAAGAATGCACAGTTCATGGCCCGCGCAGTTGAATCGGGGATGGAGGCGCACGGAACCTTCGTGGCGATGAACAATCGGGTCAGTCAAAGCGTGCCGCATCTTCACGTTCATATCGTGCCCAGGCGGCGAAAGGATGGGCTGAGAGGTTTCTTCTGGCCCCGCTATCCATACAAGAGCGATGCGGACTCGGAGGCGGTGCAGAATTCGATTCGTGAGGCTGTCGAGAAATTGAGAACGTGAATTTGAAATCCGAATCCGCGGGTTTGCTAGTTGGCGAGGCCAACGAAAGATCTGTAGCCCACAGCGTAAGCTGTGGGTCAGTCGTGAACCATGGAACCGAGCCCCCAGCGGGGCGAAACATCAATGGGCTCTTGTTACGTCCCTAAAAGGGACTCTGGCAATCCATCTGATGAAGGCTAACCCACGGCTCACGCCGTGGGCTACAGATCTTCGCCACTACGCGGCTGGGACGCTACTGTTTCAGCAAAGTATTAAGCAGCGCTTCCAGCTCGGATACCTTACTAATTCGCGCGACAAAGCGGCCTTCGCGATCAATCAGGATCTTGGCCGGTAGGTTTTCAATTCCGAATCGCACCGCGACGGGAAGGGAAGTTTCGTTCGCCGACTGTGGCCAGTTGACGCCGCGAGTGCGGACTATCTCACGGGCCCTGAGCTGCGCCTCTTTCAAGAACGCGGGGTCGTTATCGCTCTGCCCGAGACCTTCACTGTTCATGCCGAGAATCTCAAGCCCCTGAACCTGAAATTTGAGATAGACTTTCTTAAGATCGGGAATGTCCGCGAGACAAGGACTGCACCATGAAGCCCAGAAATCCAGCAGCACGACGCTCCCGCGAAATTCCGAGAAGCGCCGGACCTTTCCCGCGAAATCAGTAAAGTCAAAATCAGGAATGACGGCGCCGGCGGCCAACGAAATCGATTTACCGGCGGCTTCCGTTGCCGGCGCCGGCCCGGCGGTTTTGGACTCGGCGCTATTGAAAGACGCTTCCAACTCAAGCAGCTTCGGTGGCAGGCAAATGGTCGAAGTGCAGGTCTGATATCGCACCTGCACTTTTATTTTCTCAGGGTTAGTGCCAGCTAAAGTTTTGACGGGAATCTTGAATGTGACTGAGCCTACATACGATTCAGTCGCCACCTGGAAGTTCGGATCGTAAGCTGAGTGTGGCGCCGGAGAGTCGATCTCACCAGAGATTTCCAGACCCTGGTTGGCTATGAGGGTAATTCGCGTGGGAGAAGGGCCGCCTTCGATGCGTTCAGTCGAATAGAGGTGCCAGCCCGTCTGAATCTGCGCGGTCAGCTCAACGATAGTTGTCCGGGCGGCGTCAGGCGGCGCAGCTTTGAGCGACCACTTGACCGGATCAGGAGCAGCTTCGGGCTCCTGAGCGCGGGCCTCGATCGATAAGAAGCACGACGCCGCCAACAACACTACTGTGAGTAAGCGGCGCCGTAACATCTTACTTGGCTTTGGCAGTTGAAGGAGCGGTTGTCGGAGCGAGCTTCACATAAACAGTTTGCAGCACATCTTTCGTTTTCATGTTCTGCACAAACGCGACCAGCGATAGGTTGTTCGGATCGATCTGAAACTTCTTTTCGCTGAACGTAAAGGTTTCGCCGCGATGGCCTGCCTGTTCGTACGATTCTAGATATTTCTTAAGCTCTTCGGTCATCGCTTTAAGGTCAAATGTCCATTCGATCCTGGTGGGTCCCGAAGCCGTCAGCGCGAAGCCTGATGCGTCCTTGCCGCCCAGACTTCTCACTACCATCGGATGAAAGCGCACACCGTTCTCGCCCGTATACCGAATTTCATCTTCGGTTAGAGCGATATGAACTTTGAGATCGGAGGATGGCGTTTTGATCTCGTCCACGGTAACGCTGGCTTTGACGGTCTCGCCTTCGACTGCGCCATTCAAGGTTAGTTGCGCTTGCGCCGGTGATTCCAACTGCGACTCGATCTTCGGATTGACTCGATCAAAAAAGCCCTTCGTCATCTCGCGCGTGCCACCGCCGCCAGTGATTCTGAATCCATCAACCACGGGCGTTGGTGTGCCCGGCACGGCGTAATACTTTCCGCGCTCGACGGTCGCCGGGTTGGTCATCGGATCCGGCAGGGGAATATGCAGATGATAGACAAGCACGACCACATCTTTCCGGCTGTATCTTTCGAGCAAGCCGTCGAAGCCCAGGTCGGCGGCGACGCATGGACCGCAGCCGGAGCCCGTGAACAACTCTGCCAGCGCCACGCGATTGCTGCGTTTCGAGCTGGCCTGATAATGGTCGAAATGAATTCCCGCATTCAGCTTGCGATATTTATCGTCCAGTAAATCTTCGAGGCCGGCCAGCGAATCATGGTGCGTCGAGCGATAAGCCGTCTCCATCAACTGGCGGTCCGGTTTCTTCAGGGCTGATTTGACGGCTGCCGACGAAAGATATTCCAAAGCTTCTTTGTGATTGCCGCGGCCCGCTGCGAATTGACCCAGGGCAATTAGCGAAGACGTCAACCCGGGTTCATTCACGAGCGCCTGCTTCAAATAACTCTCTGCCTGCTTTGTTTTTCCCTGCTTTAGAAAGATCCGGCCCAGCGTGTCCTGATATCTGGCGCGATTGCGGCGCAATGTTTTCGTAGCTTCATCCTCGGCTTGGGCCGCTCCCTTCATAGCCAGCTCTTCAGCCCAGTCGAGCATTATTCCGGCTTCCATTAATTTCGCAGCGGCAGTTATGTAGTTCGAACTGCTGATTATCATGATGCCGGGCAAAGGTGTGAGATAGCGCTCAACGGCTGCTCTAATTCGATCAGTTTGCGTCGGAAAGTTCTTGATCAAAGTATCAACAACGTCGTTACGCGCCTGATATGCGCCAAATCTGTCGGGAAAATCCTTGGCCACTTTCTCCAGGGCTTCGATCTTCTTTTCGGGGTCCTTTATGCGCCGGGCTTCGTCATAAGCCTTCTGATCGGGCGGCGGGGTCGGGGCCGCGACCGGCGCGGGTGTAGGCGTGGGACTTGGCGATGTTTTGGGAGCAGCACTCGACGGTTGCGCGCTCGCATTCACAAAGCAGGCGAAAAGAAAAACTATTAGTCCGAATAAGAAGCGAGGCGACGTGTTATTCATGGATTCTCCTTCGGGTTAACAAAAACTCGATTTTGCACGCATTGTACACCCAATTCGTTCCAGGAATCGTCAAAACTGAAACCGGCCAGCGACGAAAAATCATAAATCGAAAAATAAAACACATGAAAAATTGCTTCTGAAATTTGTTTTAGGTATAAACGCTCCCGTCACGAGGATTACGGTTCTTGAGACCAACGAAGGGATCGGCGAACGGAGTCGTGAGACTCTGGGAGAGAGCAAAAGCAGAGCGGTTTGCAGTTGCTATTGACGCCCTTAGTTGAGGCCGAAAGGCTTGCCAGGAAAGACCGAAAGGTTTTTCTGAGCGCCCGGATAAAAACGGGTAGCAACCACGAGAGAGGACCCGCTTGTGGTGAGCAATGTCGCTCAACGAAAGTTGAGCCTCGTTGCCGGGAACGTAACCGGCGGTGGAGGAAAGCCACCAAAAAAACAACCTATTGGCACCATGGAGTCTCGCAAGAGAAGCCATGAGATTTGTGGAAACCGATTTTGCAGCCCGCAAGGGAGGCGAGATTAACTGAAACAAGTCGCGTGCTGACCGGGAAGCGTCGACCGCCGATTGCTTGTCGGAATACAAATTGGCAGCTTGTTCTTGACGAAGGCAGGCTGCCATCTTACGAATCGCTTCGGTGGTTCATAAGATTCCGAGATTGCGCTGCTATCAGCTTCGGTTGAAAGCAGCGCGATTTCGTTTTTGTAAGTGTCGCAGACTTTAGTCTGTGATTTGAATTCGGACTCTGACGCGCCTACTCATACCTCAACAACTCAACGTGATTGATGAAGATGATTCACAGACTGAAGTCTGTGCCACTCTAATCAGAGTTTACAATTCTTAACAGAACCACGACCATTCGCGGCTAGAGTTTTTCGATTTCTGCTGATACAGTCTCAGCCCAACATCAGCAATCATTAATCTGGTTAGAGGCGGGCTACCGCCCGCCTTAACTCAAAGCCACGGCGGGCAGTAGCCCGCCTCTAACCGAAAGTAAAGAACGAGGAGAATACTGAAATGAGCGATACCGCAACGCAACCGCAGATTGAGCATGCGCCCGGAAGCTTCTGTTGGATCGAATTAGCGACGACCGACTCAGCCGGCGCCAAAAAATTCTATGGTGAACTATTTGGATGGGAAGCCCAGGACAGTCCCGTCGGTCCAGACATGGTCTACACCATGCTGTCGCTGAACGGAAAACACGTCGGCGCGCTTTATCAAAAAGGCGAAATGATGAAGCAGGTGCCCACGCATTGGGCGTCTTACGTCAGCGTTACCAGCGCCGACGAAACAGCCGCCAAAGCGAAAAGTTTGGGTGGCACAGTCATTCAGGAGCCGTTCGATGTTATGGAAGTCGGCCGCATGTCCGTTATCAGTGATCCCACCGGCGCGACCTTCTGCATTTGGCAGCCTAAGATGCACAAAGGTGTCGGCGTCAAAGGCGAGACAAATTCGCTTTGCTGGAACGAGCTGCTCACGAACGATACTGCCGCGGCGATCGACTTTTACACGAAGTTGTTTGGTTGGAAGACCAAGACCGACAGCGGCGCGACGCCTTACACGGAAATTACCAACGGCGAAGAGCACATTGGCGGAATCATGCAGATTCAACCGCAGATGGGACCAATGCCGCCGAACTGGGGAATTTACATTGCCGTGGCGGATTGCGATGCGACCGCGGAGAAGGCGACCTCGCTGGGCGGGCGGCAATATGTTCCGCCGACGGATATTCCGAACGTGGGCCGCTTTGCCGTGATGAGCGATCCGCAAGGCGCGGTGTTCAATATCATCAAGCTCGACCTGCAACACCACGAAGACAAGTCGTAGTGGCGATGACTGGAGCGCAACCGTCCCGGTTGCCTCGTGGTCGGCAAGACCAGTGAGGACAATCGAGGACGATTGCGCTTCAGATCGCTTTTACTTCGTGGTGTGCAAGAAAAAGAAGGCAAGCGAGGACGCTTGCGCTCCAGTCAGATGCTAACGCGGGCTTCTGACACTTTGACCAACCTTTTTCCCTCACGTACAAATGACTAGATGAAAGCGCGCGTTGTCTGGCTGATTCTCTGCGGCATCTGGGGATCTACCTGGCTGTTCATTAAGCTCGGACTGTCTGATCTTCCGCCTCTCACCTTTGCCGGAATCAGATTTCTATTCGCATCCGCAATTCTCATGTTACTGGCGTTCGCGCGCGGCGCGCGCTGGCCACGGGCCGGCAAGGATTGGGCCCTCATCGCCGTGGTCGGCTTACTGCAATTTACTCTTAATTACGGCTTGGTGTTTTGGGGCGAGCAGCACATTCCTTCGGGTCTTGCGGCCGTGCTGCAATCAACTTTTCCCGCGTTCGGTTTGGTGATCGCGCACCTCTATCTGCCTCAGGAACGGATCACGCCGGCCAGGATTGTCGGGGTCTTGATGGGGATCGTTGGCGTGGCGGTGATCTTCAGCGATCGTCTGACTGTTGCCGGATCGATGGCGCTGCTGGGCAGCATCGCGCTGGTGTTGAGTGCGTTGTTTGGATCGTACGGAAATGTTTTGGTGAAGGCCTATGCGCAGAAAATCGACCCGCTAATCCTCGCTGCCGGGCAAATGCTTTGCGGCTTTCCGCCGCTACTCGTGTTAGGCATCGCCACTGAAGGTAGTCCGTTTCGCTTTCGCTGGACCTGGACCGCGATTGGATCGTTGGCTTACCTGGTTGTAGTCGGTTCCGTCATCGCTTTTGGCTTGTATTACTGGTTAGTAAGAAAAATGGACGTCACCAACACCATGATGATCGCTCTCGTGACGCCCGTCGTCGCGGTCGTGCTGGGAATGATCGTGCTGCACGAGAAATTCAACTGGCGATTGTTTGCCGGCGCTGCTTGTATTATTAGCGGCTTGAGCTTGATTGTGTTTCGGAAACGACAAAAGACTGTGTCAATGGAGGAACCTGAAGTACCAGCCAATGCCTAACCCGGCAACGAACATCTATAATCGGAGTTATGCCAATATCTTCGATTAACCCTGCCACGCAAGAAGTCCTCGAAACCTTTGAAGCGCTGACTGAAAAGCAACTAGACGAGAAGTTACAGCGCGCCGCCGAAATGTTTCAGCAGCATCGCCGCACGACTTTCAGTGAACGCGCGGGAATGATGCAGCGCGCGGCTGAGATTCTTGAAAGTGAAAAGAAGAATCTCGCGCGAATTATGACGCTGGAAATGGGCAAGCCGATCAACTCGGCGGTCCAGGAGGTTGAGAAGTGCGCGTGGGTTTGCCGTTATTACGCTGAGAACGCCGAGCAACATCTGGCTGACGAGATTGTCGAAACCAACGCCACGAAAAGTTTCGTTCGCTACCAACCTCTTGGCGTCGTTTTGGCTGTGATGCCTTGGAACTTTCCTCTGTGGCAGGTCTTTCGTTTTGCAGCGCCGGCCTTGATGGCGGGAAACGCGGGGTTACTCAAACACGCTTCGAACGTGCCGCAATGCGCTTTGGCAATTGAAGACATCATTCACCGCGCCGGATGTCCTGAAGGTGTTTTTCAAACGCTGTTGAGTGGATCTGAAGCTGTCCAAAGCATGTTGGAAGATCCGCGCGTAGCGGCGGTGACGCTTACGGGCAGCGAACCTGCGGGCCGCAGTGTGGCGAGCATCGCCGGAAAACAGATCAAGAAGACTGTCCTGGAACTGGGCGGCAGCGATCCCTTCATCGTCATGCCGTCCGCCAACTTTGAAGACGCGGTCACGACCGCAGTCAAAGCTCGCACCATAAATAACGGCCAATCATGCATCGCGGCCAAGCGATTCATCGTTCACGAGCAGATTTATCAAGAATTCGAAACTCGTTTCGTTGCAGCGATGAAGAACCTGCAGATTGGCGATCCGAGCAATGAACAAGTCGATATTGGCCCGTTGGCTACCGAGCAAATTCTCACAGACGTTGAAGAGCAGGTGAGCGTCAGCGTAGCCGCAGGCGCGAAGATTTTGACGGGCGGGCAGCGCGCAAACCTCGAAGGCGACCTGGCACGCGGAAATTTCTACGAACCGACCGTGCTCGCCGACATCCCCAAAGACTCGCCGGCCTTTCACGATGAAATCTTTGGACCGGTCGCTTCGCTGTTTCGGGTCGCAAACATTGACGAAGCGATCCAGCTTGCTAATGCGACGACTTTCGGTCTCGGCGCAGCGGCTTGGACCAATGAGATAACCGAACGCGATCGCTTCATCGAAGAAATAGAAGCGGGCAGTGTTTTCATCAACGGCATGGTGGCGTCGGATCCGCGTCTGCCGTTCGGTGGCGTGAAGAATTCAGGCTACGGTCGCGAATTGAGTTACTTCGGCATCCGCGAATTCACCAATATCAAGACTGTTTGGATTAAAGCTGATTGACCCGCATTATCAAAGTTCGACCACACTTCTCATTCACACAGGGCTTTAGCCCGGTGACTAGCGAGCTTGGAATCCTAACCAACCGTTTCAACGGTTTCGATGGTTGGTCCGTCACGCAAATCGTGTTTTTGGGCAAATGACTCGACGTAACGTCAGAAGGGGAGCAAACCGTTAAAGCCGTTCGATACTTTCTTGATGCCACGCTTCACCGGGCTAAAGCCCGGTGTGAATGAGACGTCGTCGGTTACACTCCGGAAACACTCTGTACAGCGGAACTTCCACGCCAATCTGGCGTGATACAACAGTATCTTTCGGAGTCGCGACCAAAAGCGATAATTTCTTTCAACGTTTCCGTCCTATGGCCGGTATATGAAAGTGGGAAGGCGATTATTTGTGAATGTGCCGAGCGGGGCTTCAGATATGGCTCTGGCCTTAGAGATGCAGTTGCCGGAAAACGCCCTGATACGGAACGAGACCACTTTGGCTCGCCTCGTCGAGCGCGCCGCGGCCGGCGACCCGGCAGCCTTTGAACGGATCATGATTCACTCGCAACAAAGAGTAATGGCGATGACGTGGCGGATGCTTGGCAATGAAGCCGACGCCCGCGACGCTTCGCAGGAAGTGTTCCTGCGAGTTTACAAATACCTGGGACGCTTCCGGCAGGATCAGGATTTCTTCGCGTGGTTGTACGGCATCACGGTCAACGTCTGCCGTGACACTCTGAAGAAGCGCCAACTGCAAACAAATCGATTCATTTCGTTTTCAAACGAGGTGGAAGAAGAAACCCTGAATGTTCCGGTCGAACAGGATGACGCCGAACAAAATGCGATGCAGTCGCAGAGACGCGAGCTGATCTCCAAAGCAATTGCGACGCTGCCATACAAAGAACGCGCTTCGATTGTGTTGCGCGACGTCGAAGGCCTCTCGACCGAAGAAGTGGCGCGAATCCTGAAGTCGAGTTCGACCACAGTGCGTTCACAAATCAGCTCAGCGCGCAGAAAGATCAGAGATTATTGCCGGCGGTATTTACGAGTGGAGCAGGGAAATGAATTGTAAGCAAATCGAAAACCTACTGCCGCTTTATGTCTCGCACGATCTCGACGCAGATCGCGAGCGGTTGGTCGCGGCGCACGTGCAAGCTTGCGACGAATGCCACAGCGTGGCCGACGAGTATCGCGAGACCCGGGTCTTGCTCCAGGAATTTGCGCCGCCGGCGTTTGGCGAAAACGTTTACGCGGAAATTCGCCAGAACGTTTGGCGCGAGATTCAAGCGGAATCGGCATCACCGTCGATCACCGAGGTCATAGCCGGCTGGTTCCGGCCCCGGCTGACCTGGGCGGTGGCGACCGCACTGTTAATTGCAGTTTCAGTGTTGGGTGTCTATTTGATCGGCACTCGCTGGACAGCGCGCCAGCCCGTCGCCGTCAATGGGCCGCAGAAGAATCCGACCGAATCGAATCAACAAGCAGGCACACCGCGTGAAGCGGTGGCGACAGCTTCTCCTTCACCTCCGGGCGAAGGAATGAATGGACCGCGTCAGGTGATCATTCACCACTCAGAGCGTAGAGGCGATCGCAGAAGGGCTCCGCATCGCCCCGACTTTCTCTGGTCTGCGAAGGCGCCTGACGCGCCGCCTGTCAAAGGCGTATCGCCCGGCATAAACAATTCTGCGGGACCGGAATCTTCTGCCGCACGCGATTCAAGCAAAGCTCTAAGAATGGAAATACAGACGAAGGATCCCAACATACGCATCATCTGGTTCGCTCAACAAGACACAAAGCCTGTGTCTCCAAACTCGAAAGGTACCTAGGAGGTTCGTTCTCATGCTGAAAACATTTAGATACATCGCGGCCGCGTTGGCCCTGGCACTACTCTCCACATCGACATCGTTCGCGCAGGCGGCTACGACTCCGGCGACGCAGCAGCCCGCGCCCAGCGACAATTACGTCACTGAGAAAAATTTTAAGAGCAAAGTATTCGAAGTTAAGTACCGCGACCCGGGCAGTCTGGCCAATGTACTTAGCAGGCTTACCAGCGGCTTTAAGGGCGCGGCGATTTCGTCGAATAACGAGTTCCGAACGATTACTGTCCGCGACTTTCCCGAAAATCTGGCGACCATCGAAGAGGCCCTCAAGCGGCTCGATACGCCGGGAACACCGCGCCCGAACATTGAGTTGCACATGCACGCGTTAATTGCCTCGAACATGGGGGGCGGTGGCGCAGACGTGCCGGCGGAGCTAAAGGATGTACTAACGCAACTGCGCGGGACTCTCAATTACAAGAATTATGAACTGGCCACCTCTGTTGTCCAGCGGCTGACTGAAACGCCAAGGGGGCTACAAGGATCGGGCACGGCCGAGATCCCGAGCGGAAATCCCTCAGCGCCGATGGCGTCGATGCCATACGAGTATTACATCGGCTCCGTCACACTAAATCAGGATGCTACCGGAGCGTTCAGCGTACAGATCGGTGAGTTCTCATTCTCGGCCCAGACCGACAAGGATCGGGCCAAAGTACAAACCGCGCTTAACCTGCGTGACGGTGAGAAGGTTGTGGTGGGCACGGCCACGATTCGCAGCCGCGCTTTGGTTGTGGTGCTGACGGCCAAGTTGATTAAGTAGCTGTCTCGAAATCCTCTGTGCCTCTGTGAATACTCTATGACTCTGTGGTGAACTTCTTATCAGGATGGTTCACCACAGAGGCACGGAGGACGCACAGAGGCACAGAGAGAAACCCTTTCAACCAATCCGCTCTCGCTGCAATAACTTTTCTTTCCTTTCCAATCCCCAGCGGTAACCGCCCAGGCTCTTGTCTTCACGAATCACCCGGTGGCAGGGAATGACCAGCGCAACGTGATTGCTGGCGCACGCACGCGCCACGGCGCGAACAGCTTTTGGTTTGCCGATCGCGGCGGCAATCTCCTGATAAGAGCGCGTCACGCCACGCGGAATCCGCCGCAGTTCTTCCCAAACTTGAAATTGAAATGCAGTCGCCTGGATGTCGAGCGGCAAGTCCGTATGCGGATTTTTTCCGGCGATCAGTTCCAGCACCTGGTTCAGCCAAAGATTCAGCGAAGGACTGATGAAAGTGTCTTTCGAATCAATCGAGGCGTTTGGATATTCCGCGAACAGGGCCTTGATCAAGTCTGCATTGGAATCGCCTAGCGCGACCGAACACACGCCGCGCTCGGTCGCCGCGACCAGCAAACGGCCGAGCGAACAATCAGCCGTCGTATAGATGATGCGCATGCCGCGCCCGCCGCGGCCGTAAGTCGCCGGCGTCATGCCCAGCCGCGCAGAAGATTGCTCGTACAGGCTGCGACTTGATCCATAACCGGCGTCATACATTGCTTCAGTCACCGACGCGCCGCCTTTGACGTTGGCCTTGAATTGATTCAGACGCCGCGACTCGGCGTACTGGCGCGGAGTGATTCCCATGAGTTCCTTGAAAGTCCGTTGCAGGTGATGAGCGCTAACACCCGTTTCCGCGCTGAGCGTGTTCAAGGTTTGCGGTTCCTCGTCGTGCTCATCAATCGCATGACAAATCTGACGCACGAGTTCGATCCGTGGATCGCTCGCTTGCGCCCGGCGTGGATGACAGCGACGGCAGGCGCGAAATCCGGCTTGTTCGGCCGCCTCGGGAAGCTGAAAGAAACTCACCTGCTCGCGTCGCGGCCGGCGGGCCGGACAGGACGGCCGGCAGTAGATTCCGGTCGACCGGACGGCGAATACGAAACTGCCGTCACGCGAACTATCTCGCGAAACCACCGCATTCCAAAGCTCCGGATTGTTCAAAACATTTGGCATTGTCGTCGTTAGCTGCAACATTTTACTTCACCTCTTTCGAATTGATGAGGAGATAATAGATGAGGCTGGAAAAGCGTTCTATCCGATGTTTGCGGTCAAACTTTTCCCAACTGCGGCGTTATCTCTGGCACAAGTGGATAGGGATCGTGTATAAGCCTGAACCAATGCTCAACGAGTTCGATGTGATACGCGATGTCACCGGGCGGCTGACAAACGTAGGAATTCCGCACATGTTAACCGGCTCCCTCGCGATGAACTATTACAGCGTGCCGCGAATGACTCGAGACGTCGATTTTGTGGTAGAAGCCAGCGCGACTGATATTGAGAAGATTATTTCAGCCTTTGAGCCGGACTATTACGTTGATCGCATCTCTGTTTCTCGCGCTATCTCCCACGAAAGAAGCTTCAACATGCTCCACAACGAAGCCTTCATTAAGGTTGACTGCATTATCAGAAAAGCTTCGGAGTATCGTCAGCTGGAATTCAGCCGGCGACAACAGGTCGAGTTGAGCGGGAGCCAGGTTTGGATGGTTAGCAAAGAGGATCTGATTATCTCTAAACTGGATTGGGCTCGCGAGTCGCACTCCGAGCTGCAATTGCGCGACGTCAAGAATCTGCTGGCCTCAGGCTTTGACGTCGAGTATGTTGATCGGTGGGTCTCGAAGTTAGAACTAACTACGTTGTTGAAGGAATGCATGAATGACTGACACTGAACCTGAAGTCGCCCGCAAATTCTACGAAATGATCATGTCTCGATCCGGGGAAGAGCGGTTCATGATGGGTATACGTTCCTTCGAGGCTGCGCGGGCGATGGTCCTCGCCTCTTTGCCAAAGGATCTAACTAAAGACGAACTGCAAAGACAGTTGTTCGAGCGGATTTACGGTGCGCCACTCGAAGTTGTGCTGAAAGGATCCAGCGTTCCTAATGAAAATCGCACTTAAATACGGAATCGGCGTCACGCTCGTCATCGCCGCCTGGGTGGCGCTGAAGCATTTTGTGCTGCACCTGGAGAATGCTCAATTCGCGGACATCGCCGTTTTCAACTTCACGGCGATTGTCGGACTGATGTTGGGGATCAAAGAGAGGCGAATTGCGAATGGCGATAAGCTGACTTTTGGTCAGGGCCTTAAGACCGGAACCTCAATCGCGATTACTTACGCAATCCTCACCAGCTTGTATTTCGTGGTGCTGCTGCTGATCGTCGGGCAGAAGCTGATGCAGCAAGCGGGTGAAACCAGCATGACCAAGGCCTTCCTGGGAATTTCGATTGCTTTTGCCATCCCCGGAATAATTTTTTCAATCCTGATATCACTGGTTGTCAGGAAGAGTTAAGGCTTCGCTGATCAGCCGCTCCTGCTCGCGCACATGAACCGCATAATTCCCCGTCGCCGGACTCGGCGACTCAGCGCGACCAACGTAACGCAGCCGATCGCCACCCGGTATCAGGTCCTCGAACTTACCTTCGATAAATGTCCAGCCGCCCATGTTCTTCGGTTCTTCCTGACACCAGATTAGCTCTTGCGCGTGCGAGTATTTTTCGACTGCTTCCGTAATCGCAGTTACCGGGAAAGGATAGAACTGCTCGACGCGCACAATGGCAACGCGATTGGGTGATTCGCCGAGCGCCTTCTTGTGCGCATCCACGAGATCGTAGAAGACTTTTCCGCTGCAAAAAACAATTCGCTCAACTATGCCGGCGTCTTTAACTTCTGCATCGTCGATTACTGGTTGAAAGCCACCGCTGGTTAATTGTTCCAGGGACGAAGCGGCCGCGGGCAGTCGCAGAAGACTCTTTGGCGTCATTACAATCAACGGCCGCTCAAAGCCTTCACGAATCTGACGACGCAGCAGATGAAAATACTGGGCCGGACTGCTCGGATAACAAACGCACAAATTATTAGCGGCGCAAAGTTGCAGAAAGCGTTCCAGACGCGCGCTTGAATGCTCAGGTCCTTGCCCTTCGTAACCGTGCGGCAACAGCATCGTCAAACGCGACTGCTGTTTCCATTTGTCTTCGCTGGCCGCGACGTACTGGTCGATGATCGACTGCGCGACGTTATTGAAATCTCCGAACTGCGCCTCCCACATCACGAGCGCATCGTCAGCGATAACTGAATAGCCGTATTCGAATCCGAGCACACCTGCTTCAGACAGCGAGCTATCAAATACTTCAAAAAGCCCGCGCGGATTGTCCGGCGCGCGCAACTCAGACAGCGGCGCCCACGACTGTCCCGTGCGCGTGTCGTAGAGCACGGCATGACGTTGGCTGAAGGTGCCACGCCCCGAGTCCTGCCCGCTCAGACGCACGCGCGTGCCTTCCAAAGCGAGCGATCCGAAAGCAATCGCTTCTGCGAAGGCCCAATCCAAAGGCAGCTTTCCTTCGCCCATCTTCGCGCGGCGCGCGAGTTGGCTGACCATTTTGGGATTAAGACTGAAGCCTTCAGGCACCACCGAGATTTGCCTGGCGATGGTCGCGATCATTTCGGGCGCGACCGCGGTCTCGATTACTTCTGAACCGTCAATCTCGTTGATGATTTGCTCGGGAGTCTCAACTGACTTTTGTTTCGCCGCGATTTCCTTAGCGCGCGCCAGAGCGTCTTCGTAGCGTTGAACTCGCTGTTCGATCATCTGCGTGACGCCGGCTTCATCGATCACGCCTTCGTGGACCAGCCGCCGCGCGTAGATCGTCCGCACGCCCGGATGTTCTTTAACTCGCTGGTACATTAACGGCTGCGTATAGCTTGGTTCGTCCGTTTCGTTGTGGCCCAAACGGCGGAAACCGACGACGTCCAACACCACGTCCTTCTTGAATCTTTGCCGGTAGTCGAGCGCGATGCGCATCGTGCGAAACGCCGCTTCCGGATCGTCGCCGTTGATATGAAAGATCGGGAGCTGCGTCATGCGCGCGACGTCGGTCGAGTAGATCGATGAACGGCCGGCGTCCGGCGACGTTGTAAATCCAATTTGATTGTTGATGATGATGTGAATTGTGCCGCCGGTGCGATAGCCGCGAAGCTGGGCGAGCTGCAACGTCTCCATGACGATGCCTTGTCCGGCAAAAGCGGCATCGCCGTGCAGCAGAATGGGCAACGAGCGGACCATCACATCTTCGCGCGATTTTCCGGCACCTTCCATCAATGCGTCCTGGGTTGCGCGCGCCATCCCTTCGACGACCGGATCGACAGCTTCGAGGTGGCTCGGATTCGGCGACATCGTGATCTTGACGACCTTGCCGTCAGTAGTTTCGTGTTCGCCTGCAGCGCCTTGATGGTATTTCACGTCGCCTTCGTCGGCGGGAAACGATGGATGAATCGAGCCTTCGAACGATGTGAAGATGCGTTCGCAGAAATGACCGATGACATTGGCCAGCACGTTCAGACGGCCGCGATGGGCCATGCCCAGTTTGATGTCTTCAATGCCGAGTCCCCCGGCGAGTTCGATGATTTGATCCAGCAGCGGAATGATCGTTTCGCAACCTTCGATCGAGAATCGTTTTTGCCCGAGAAACTTCGTGTTAAGAAAGCGTTCAAACTGTTCGGCGGAAATTAGCTTCCAAAGTATTTGCTTTTTGATCTCGGGAGTAATCGGCTCAGGATCGACAAACTCGCGGCGAATCTGCTCGCGCAACCAAAGCTTCTCGTCTTTGCTCTGAATGTGCCGGTATTCAGTTCCGACTTTGCCGCAATAGGCGCGTTGAAGAATGTCCAAAATCTCGCGTAGCGTTGCAGTTTCTGTACCCGCCAAGCCGCCGGTCACAAACAACCGATCGAGATCCCAAATCGTCAGGTGGTAAGTTTCAATGTCCAACTCGGGGTGATAAAGCAAAGGCATCGCGTGCAGCGGATCGATATCGGCAATCAAGTGCCCACGTACGCGATAGGCATTGATCAATTCCATCACGTTTGCCTGGCGGACCGACTGTTCGTGCATCTGATCTGTGCCCAGGAACAGCGGATTCCGATCGACGTTCCAACGCAAAGGCGCATGTGGAATTCCCAGGTCGGCAAAGATCTGATCGTAGAACTTGTGTTTGCCCAGCAGCAGTTCGTGCACTCGCGCCAGAAACGATCCCGATTCGGCGCCCTGAATGATGCGATGGTCGTAGGTGCTGCTAATCGTTATGGTCTTGCTGATCCCAAGCTGCGGCAGGATTGCGGGCGCGATCGATTGATACTCGGCCGGATATTCAATGGCGCCGGTCGCGACGATCACTGATTGTCCGGCCATCAAACGCGGCGTCGAAGCGACCGTGCCAATCGTGCCCGGATTCGTTAGAGAGATTGTCGTTCCCTGGAAATCAGAAATTTGCAGCTTGCCTTCGCGCGCGCGCGTGACGACGTCGTCGTAGGTCTTCAGAAATTCCGAAAATGAGAGCGAGTTGGAGTCCTTGATATTCGGCACCAGCAGCGAGCGCGTGCCGTCTTTCTTTTCCAGGTCGATCGCGATGCCGAGATTGACCGATGCTCGCTTCAAACGGACTGGCTTTTCGTCCATCACGGCGAAGCCATCGTTCATCTGCGGAAATTCTTCCAGCGCGCGCAAGAGAGCAAAGGCGATCAGGTGTGTGTACGAAGCCTTGCGGCGACCGGCTTCTTCCAAATGACGATTGATGATGCGGCGATTCTCGTCCAGCAGCCTGACGGGGATTCGTCTCTGCGAAGTCGCGGTGGGGACCGCGAGACTCGCTTCCATGTTCTCGACGATTTTTAGCGCGGCTCCGCGGATCGGCAACGCTTCGGCGCCGGCGTCCGGCCCGCTCGCTGCCTCGGCCGGTTGTGCCTTCTTGCTCTTTGCCGGCGCGGTGGCTGCGGCGCCGCTATCAATTTGAACGTCTTGTTTTGTGATTTTAGCCGGAGCGGGCGACGCCACGGCGGCGTGATCGCCGTTCGGGCCAATCAGCTCTTCGAAATACGCGCGCCACGATTCGTCTACCAGAGTCGGATCGCTCTGCCAACGCTGGAGCAAGGTCTCAACATACGTCGCATTCGCGCCAAAGTTTTCGGCGATCAGTTCAGAAAGATTCCCAACTGTATCTCTTTTTTCCGTGCTCATTTTTCTTAATAGACTACCACCTTCCGGACGGTGTTGCATCCGATTCGCGAATACGGGAAGCGTGCGTATTCTCGCACTGAGGTCAGTACCGGGAGCGATAGCGACCGGGTCAAGTGCGCGGAGCGCACGACAGTATAAAGCCTGGGGCGGGAGCTTCAGGATCACAGGAGCATCGACTAATTGAGCCCGCGAAGCGGGCGATAGCCTCAAGCATACGGCTGTCGCCCGCTCCGCGGGCTTGAACTCTTCTTACTGAATCTGTCCTGGGGTTCCGCTTCGCTCCACCCCAGGCTTTATGCTTGGTCACCCGCTTCGCGGATTTACCCGGTCGCTGCCGCTCCCGGTATTGACCTCATTGCGGAGTGGGTCGCCCCGCTGTCGAAAGAGCCTTAGGTTGCGCGGGCTTCTTTAGCTTTTGTTTCTCGCGCCGTTCTGATTCCTGCAGGCAAATCTCAGCGACCGCAAACGTGCTCATGGCCCGGTCAAGCTTGTCGTTCAGCGCGCTGGTTTGGGTAAGCGCATCGTTGAAGTCGATCTTTGCAAGTTCCCGAAAGGCGCTTTCCGGATCAAGGCCCGGCATATAAAAAGAGATTATGAAACGCCCCCCTGGGTTGTTCTTTCGCCTCGTCTCTTTGATGATTCAGGGGCAACAGGATGAAAAGTCCCACGAGGAGGGAAATTGCTTTTAACCCTTTGGCAGGAGTTCGCAGAGAGATCCTGTTCATTTCATTCACCAACGAATGAGATTTCGATGCGTATTGGCTACCGAATCTTAACGCCCGCATGAAATAAACGTTCCCCAAAAACAGAGTCAATGTTATTGTATGCGGCCACGCCTTGAGCAGCTAAGGATTGAAGCGCGAATGCCGGAAGAATCACCAAAACCTAAATCAGGTTTCAGGACAGCATTGGTTTTTGCCATGCTCTTCGCCATCTTAGGCGCGGTCGTGGTCTTTGGATACTACTCAACTTTTCGCCAAGCGGTGACGACCGTCATCATCGTGCGTCATGCGGAAAAAATCATCGACCCGAACAACAATGATGTGGATTTGAGTCCGGCTGGACAGGCCCGCGCGCAAGAGATCGTGCGCCTCTTCAGCGACACAGGTATCAACGCGATCTTCGCCACGCAATACAAGCGCACGCAGCAAACGGTCAAGCCGCTGGCAGACAAACTTGGTTTGCAGCCGGTCATCGTTAATTCAAAGAGCACTCCGGATCTGTTGGCGCAGATCCGCGCGCAGCATTCGGGACAAACGATCTTCATCGCCGGACACAACAACACGGTCCCGGAAATTGTCGCCGCGCTGGGCGGGCCGCAGTATCCGACCATTCCGGAGACTGAATACGACAATCTTTTCGTGGTCACGATTTATCGGACGGGGAAGGCCAAGGTTGTAAAGATGAAGTACGGCGTTCCGGCGCAGTAGTTGTTTAGCGGCGGGCTACCGCCCGCCGAATGCGGGCAGGATGCCGCCCTCCGTGTCATAAGCCCAACCGTAAGGGAGGGCGTTCGTGAGATTTATTAATGCGGGCAGGATGCCCGCGCTCCATCCATGAAAAAAACAAAACGCAAATCACTTAATCGACGCACCTTCGTCAAACTTCTTCCCGCGGCAGGCGCTGCCGGCCTCGCGGTTTCGCAGGCGCCGCTAAAGGCGCTGGCGCAAACTCCGACCCCGACGCCTTTGCCATCGGCCAGCCCATCGCCGACGCCGCCTTTGCGCATCACCAAAGAGATGATGCACGCCGCTGAAAAGCTGATCGGCATCGAGCTGACGGACGCGCAAGAGAACATGGCGCTCGGGGGCGTCAACCGCTCTCTGGACAGTTACGAAGCCGTGCGCAAGATCGACGTGCCGCTTGATACTGAGCCGGCTGTCGTCTTTCATCCGGCGTTGCCCGGATTTCACGTCAAGCGCGCCGCCGTGAAAACGAAATTCCGATTTGGCAGAAACGAACCGGCGCAATTCAAGACCGTCGAAGATCTCGCGTTTGCGACCGTGCCGCAGCTTGCCGAATTGATTCGCACAAGGAAAGTTTCGTCCGTCCAGCTAACGAAAATGTATCTCGGGCGGCTGAAGAAATACGGACCGAAACTTCTTTGCGTCGTGACGTTGACCGAAGACCTGGCAATGAAACAAGCGCAGGATGCCGACAACGATTTGAAGCGCGGCAAATATCGTGGGCCTCTGCACGGCATTCCCTGGGGCGCGAAAGATTTGTTTGCGACAAAGGGAATCAAGACGACATGGGGCGCCGAGCCTTATCGCGATCAAATGATCGATTACGACGCCACAGTCGTCGAACGTTTGCGCGATGCCGGCGCGGTGTTGGTCGCGAAACTTTCGATGGGGGCGTTGGCGCAAGGCCCAAGGTGGTTCGCAGGCGTCACGCGGAATCCCTGGACGCCGGATGAAGACCGAACGGGAGCGAGCGGTTCTTCGGCCGGGCCGGGCTCGGCAATCGCGGCGGGCCTGGTTGGATTTGCGATCGGAACTGAAACACTGGGTTCAATTATTTCGCCGTCCTCGACGAACGGAGTAACCGGTTTGCGCCCGACTTATGGCCGCGTCAGTCGTTACGGCGCGATGGGTTTGAGCTGGACGATGGACAAGGTTGGGCCCATGGGTCGCGGCGTCGAAGATTGTGCCGCGGCGCTCGATGCCATCTATGGCCCGGACAACCGCGATATGACGGTTGGCGATGCGCCGTTCAACTGGAATCCTGACGTGCCGCTCAGCAGTTTGCGAATTGGCTACTTGAAAACTGAATTTGAACAGCCCGTGCCCCCCAACGCCAATGAGCAGCAGCGCAAGGGCATCGAGGATCGCAACGCGATGTACAAACAGGCGCTGGCCGATCTGGAAAAAGCCGGCGTGAAGATGACGGCCATCGAGCTGCCAAAATTTCCGACCCAGAATCTTCGCTACATTCTGACGGCGGAAGCCGCGACGGCTTTCGATGACATCACGCGCGACGGTCGCGTAAATCAACTCTCAGGTCAGGCGCCCGGTGATTGGCCCAATTCATTTCGCACTTCGCGGTTCATTCCAGCGGTCGAATATCTGCGGGCGCAACGCGTGCGCGTCCTGCTCATGCGCGAGATGGATAAGTTGATGTCGCAGTGGGACGTTTTTGTTTCAATCGCGCCCGGCAGCGCGAGTCTAATAATCACGAACCTGACCGGCCATCCCGCGGTCTGCGTCCCGTGCGGCTTTACCGGCACGCCGAGCCTGCCGCGCGCCATCATGTTCACCGGCGGCTTGTACGACGAAGCCGCGCCTCTGCGCGTCGCGCTGGCGTTTGAGAAAGCGACCAAGTGGCACACGATGCATCCGAAAGTTGATTGGGCTTGATGCGGTTCATCGCCTTCAGCCCCATCCTCCAAAGCGCTGAATATTAGCGACTTGGGCCAATTTTTTCGTGCCGTAGGCACGAGATGTTTATAGATCGGCGTTACCGTTTTGAATTCAGCTCCGAAGGAGCGAAATGTTTGTGTCGCTCCTCCGGAGCTTCTGAAATTCAAGGGCTGCGGAGTCTATAAACATCTCGCTCCTAACGGAGCTTAAACCCGTCGGCGTTTTCGTATCTCACGAAACAATGTAGAATCCCGCCCCGTGACAAAGCTAAGACGAACCGCGTTGAATCCGAAACCAACTCTGGCTTTGTTTCTTGTTCTTCTCGCAGTCCTCGCTTGTCGCTCGACCAATCAATCCAAAGATGAAGGTTGGACAAAATCGAAAGTCCTTTCCGAGAAAGAAGATCATCCTTCAAAAATAGTTGCTGATGGTGAGGCGGTTTACTACATCACCGGCGGCACTGTCGCCAGTATGAACGAAGGCACGAACAATATTAAGAAGATTTCGCTCAAGGATGGAGCGGTTAGCATTCTGGTCAAAGGCGGCAAGATTATTCCTGACGAGATGTTGGCGGTTGACAGAAAGTTTCTCTACTGGTCGGACGGCGGAAACATCTTGCGGGTGCCGAAGGGTGGCGGCGAGAGCGAGAAGATTGTTCCGGGCGCGCCCAAGCCTAACGAGATCGTTATGGATGACGAAAATTTCTACTGGTTGATCTGGGCGGGCGAAGGCTCGCCAGCGGAACCAGTAATGTACGCGCCGAAGAATGGCGGCGAGCCGAAAGAGTTGACGCCGCGCTACATGGGAACGAGCGGGATTTCCATCGACCGCGACTTTGTTTATTGGATGACGGGCGATGGCATCAAGAAGATTTCAAAAAGGGGCGGCGACGTAAGCGACGTTTACCGGCACCAGTTTAAGACGCCGAGTCTTGGTCTGCTGCAAGACTCCGAATGTTTTTATTTTCTGCAGATGAACAGCCGCGGAAAGTCCGCTCTAATGAAACTCAACAAGAAGAGCGGGGAAGTGACGCAAATCACTCCAGCGATCAATCACACGATGGACTTCGTGTTTGACGGTGAATATTTCTACTACTTTGATGAAGTGCCCAAGACCGGTTCGTTTGGCCCAGTCGCCCTGCGCAAGATTTCGAAGAACGGTGGCGAGCCGGTGGAGTTGGATCAGGGGGATGCCGGGTGGATCAGAAATCTCGCGTTTGACTCGAAGCAGATTTATTTCACGGACATTTCGAAAGTCTATGCGATCGCAAAGTAGCGCGGCTTGTGTCCAAGCTCCGAGTTTTTCTCAGCGCAAACTCTGCGGACTCTGCGCCTCTGCGGTAAGGAACCGCTGCTAAAGCTCACCGCTGAGACGCAGAGAGCGCAAGAGGAGGCGCAGAGAAAAACTGAAATTAGGACCCCTGCTTGAGGATCAGAGAAGGGAGGCTAACATGATCAGAAAAATTACAATCATTCTTTTCTTATTCGTCGCCGTCGTCGGAGCGCACGCGCAAACGCCAAAAGCGATGGCCGACGCCGAACAAGCCATCCGCACCGCCGACCAGGATTGGCTGCGCGTGTTTGCCGCCAAAGACCTCGAGAAGTCCGTCGCTTTCATGACCGAAGACGGTTCGATGATGGGGCCTAATGCGCCTATCGCCACGGGTCACGAGGCGGTCCGCAAGTTATTCTCAGCGTTCTTCACTTTGTCGGATCTGAAGATTGAATGGCAGCCTGTGACTGTCGGGGTGGCGCGTTCAGGCGAATTGGGCTATTCGACCGGCAACTACAAAATGACTTTTAAGGATCCGACGGGTAAGACCATCGAAGATCATGGAAAGTACGTGACCATTTGGAAGAAGCAGAGCGACGGCAAATGGAAAGTTGGTTACGACATTTTCAATACTGATTTGCCCGCGCCCGCTTCACCTTGATCACGGTGCGGACGCCTCTGGCGTGCCGCTCCCGATTTTAAGCACGCCGGAGGCGTGCGTACCTCAGCCCGGAATCCAAATCTTATCGGCGACGATGACTTCCGTATTTTTGGGAAGGTCGATTTGCTCGTACGCCTTAGTATAAAAAGCGAACCCCTTGTAACTGACCAGGTACTGGTGATTGGTTTGGAGCATTCCACCTTCCGCATAGATCACCAGCGGGCTCTCAACCTTTTTGAGAAGCTTCGCGAACTCGGCCGGCTCAACTTGCACCACGGTGCCACTCGCCTTAATGGCGTTCGCGATCATTTGAGCGACAATTATTGCTGCTGACGCACTCATGTTTTATTTCTCCCTCAAAGGATTTCGCATTGTCAGTTTCAATTCCACCGGGACGACCCGCTTGAAACTGAAAATACTCTTCTTAAATTTGCCGAAAACATAGACACGGCCGGTGACGGGCCAGGTTTCTTTTGAGTCAGCCCACTCGCCAATCGCCGCCAACAGCGCGCTGGGCAAAAAGATGTGAATGCTCAGCGGATCCTTGAGCGTCGCCGGCGCCTTATTGGGTAAATCAAAGTTGTGTTTGTATTCGGCGATGTCAACCGAGCGACCGTTGACAACCATGTCTTCGAAGACCAAAAAATCCACGCGGCCGCTTTGCTTTACGGCGGACACGACAATCGGAACTTCAAAGGTGATGCCGAGCGGCGTCACGCGCGCGACCTTCGGATCGCCAAGCTTGATCAGCGTATCAACGTCCGCCTCGCTGTTACCGTTGTCGGTCTGCTGATTCTCGGTCTTTTTGATTTCGACGACGGTGCGCTCAACTTTATAACCGCGAATCTTGTCCGGATAGGTGCGGGTCTGGGAAAAAGCCGGCGGTGTGGCAATGGTAAGCATGAAAAGCGCGCACGTTAGCAGCGCGGTCTTACGTAGTCTTTTTATCGTTACTGGAAACATCAAGGTTCCGACAACCTGGTCGCAATCGTTGTCCTTTCAATAACGCCTCGCTTCTGGACTCTGTCGGAAAAACCGCGTAGCGGTGAAATGTTTATAGAAAGGGCAGACCCAATTGAGCCTTATTAGCTCCTTTAGGAGCGCAACTAATCATCTTTCGCCCATAGATGGGCTCTCCGAGATCAATGGGCTTGAGCTTTCTATAAACATTACATCCCTACGGGATTTCCCGACAGACTCCTGAAGCGAGGTGCGAATGAGAAACCTCGTCTTACGCCGTTTCTCCGTCAAAGACTCTTATTACACTCCCGAGAACTCGTCTCGCAGCCTGATCAACTCCTCCAAATCAAGCACCAATGCGACAGTGCCGTCAAGCAACTCGGTTGCGCCGCACAAGCCCGGCCAACGCGCGGCGTGCCGGCCCAGGCTTCGCACCAGACGCTCCTGGATGCCGACGATCCCATCGAATCCGATTCGATAACTCTCGGTCTCGTTAATTGGAGTCGTCGTGTACGAGGGCGCCTTCCAAACGACTACCGCACCTTCCGTCCCCGCTTCACCATTCTCATGGCCCAGCAATGATCCCAATTGCAGCAGAGGCAGATCTTCTCTGGTCACGCCTCTCGATTGATCGAGGCACGACGCGTCGATGGCGTAGATCTGACTGGCGGATCGAACCAGCAAACAGCGAATCATCGAGAGCGCGGCCGGAACGATCATGACAAAAGTAGTGCCGACACCGCGCTCGGTAGCCACGCGAATTTCGCCGCCGGCAACATCCATCGCCCGATCGACTATGTCCAGGCCGATTCCCCGGCCTGAGAGATCAGACAGTTCGCTCGAAGTTGAAAAGCCCGGGCGGAAAATTAAACGCAGGCACTGGTCCATCGACAGGTTCGTGCTGGAGATTCCCTGGGCCTCTGCCGCCGCGACGATGCGCTCGATGTCGATCCCGCGGCCGTCGTCGGTTACCGTGATGTGAATTCGTCCGGAATGATTTGAAGCCGCGAGCTTAACCTGGCCGATAGGCTTCTTCACGGCCGCCTTTCGGTCGGCCGGGTCTTCGATACCGTGCGTAATCGCGTTTCGCACCAGGTGCAGAAGCGGATCGGCAATCACATCGGCGAGCGACTTTTCGATGCCGACGTCGCCGCCGGAAATTTCGAATTCAACCTCTTTACCTAATTGGCGCGCGGCGATGCGTCCGGCCCGCGAGGCCGCGCGTTCGAGGACTTCTCCGACCGGCACCAGCCGCAGCCGAATCAAACGCTCTTCGAGATCCACAAATCGGCTGCGCAGATTCTTGGCGGCAATCTCAAAGGTCTCGGTTTTCGGCGGAGTGCCCAGCGTCACCAGCGCATTGGCAGTTTGTCGATGAAGCTCACCCGCGGTCGAGATCAAATCGTCGAGATGTTTCAATTCGACGCGAACCGAGCTGTCCGGTGCTTCGGTATTGGTAGGCTTTGTCTCCGTGGCTTCGACCGTGGTCTTCGTCTCGGAAGCACGAGCGAGCGCGATCTTGATTTCATCGCATTCAATGCGACCGAGCAGCGAGGCCTGGCGCAGAGTCTCACCGGTCACCAACTCTGCCGCATAAAGCACGCGAAAATTAATTTCCGCGGTCGTCGCCGGTTCGCCGGGAACGGTGGCGATAACTTCACCGCTCTGTCCCAGCAGCTTGCTGAGTTCGCGGAAGCCTCGATCGAAAGTCTCAATATCAAATGCGGCTGAGACGATGAAGAGCTTCGCGCCTTCGCGCACTGCTTCGCGCGCGTGTTGCAAATCGTATTCGCTGAGCGCGCCGGCGATGTCCGGCGGCAAAGAGGAGCGCAGCTTTCCGCCGATAGCGCCATTCGTCTTACTATTCGCAGCCAGCTCGTTGAGCTTCTGGATGATCGGCGCAAAACCCGGATTCGGTTCATCCGACGGTGGGGCGAGCAAGCCTCGCGCGATTGCATCCAAAGCATCTTCGAAGGTGTCGAGGACGTTGTCGGTCAATTGAATTCGGCCCAGGCGCGCGCCATCGAGGACGCCTTCGAATTCGTGCGCGATTTCGCTGACGGGCGTGAAACCGAGCGAGCCGCCCGAACCTTTCAGCGTGTGTATTCGCCGAAAAATCTGGGCCGCCAACTCGCGCCGGCGCCGCCCTTCACGGAGCGCCTTGCGAAGTTGCTCGAGGTCGCGATAGACGCGCTCGACAATCTCTTTCGCATCCGCAACAAACAGGCGCTGCTCTTCGGTCATGACGGAAGTTTAGCGCAAAATCAAATCAAACTAGAGAGTTTAATTGGGGCAATGACATACCTGAGGAACCAAAACGCTGATTACGGGACGCGGAAGGAACGCCGAAGGCGTTCACGAGCTTCAGCCCAGGGTTGCGCGCATAAGAGCGCGCTACTTTGGGGAAATGAATCAACCCAAATGCTGCAACCCTGAAGGGGTTGCCGAGCTTTTCGTGTTATGACCGTTTGATTTGCGAACTCTTTCAGAGTTCAGGCGGCAAATCAAAACGGCTACCCAGGGCGTTGCCCTGGGCTGGAATTTGCGAACGCCTCCGGCGTTAAAGCCACACATGATTCGTCGACTATATGATTACCTTAATTGGGGTAGCACAGGAGTTACTTCCGTCGCCTCAACCGCTTTGCCAAAGTGCGGTGCTCACGCTGGCGTGAAATTCAATAGCCTTGGGCAGCGCCCACGGATCTGGCGATCAAACGTCGGAGCGCCCTCAGATTCTGATCCGGTGGCGTGAGATAGACTCTTAAGAAAAGCCGGGTTCCCCCAGAAACCGAATCTTCCAACCAAACCATTAAGAGCCTTCTTCGGAGGCCTTGCCTTCTGGTTCGGAGGCAGCCGATTCCGGCTCAGGTGAATCCTGATCCAGGTCGCGTTTGATAGCGTCGAGAATTCCGTTGATGAATTGAGTGGCTTCGTAGGTCGAAAAGCGGCGGGCGATTTCCAGTGCTTCGTTGATTATGACGGTCCGCGGAGTCGGCTCGTGCAGGAATTCGTAGACGGCCAGGCGCAGCAGGTTCCGATCGACCAGCGCCATACGCGAAATGCGCCAATGCTCCGCGCGCGATTTAATCCGCTCATCGACCTCATCCAGATGAGTCAGCGCGCCCATCGCCAGACGCGTGGCAAATTCCTGGGCGCCCGGCTCGAGCTCGTCTTCGGTCAATTCAGACCAGAAGGTGCGCGCGAGTTGATCTCCGCGTGTACCGGCAACATCAGCCGCAAAGAGCATTTGCAAGGCGCATTCGCGCGCCTTACGACGAGAACCCATAAAAATCAAAAAGATTGAGCTTTGTTCTTTGAACTTTGTACTTTGACGTTACGCTGAACGTCCGATCCTGATCAAAGTACAAAGCACTAAGCACAAAATAACAGGCAACAAATGTTGGACTCAACTTCCTAACCCATCCTTGTAGAGATTAACAACTTCAACCGCGGCCATCGCAGCCTCGTAACCCTTGTTGTCGTGCCGGGCGCCGGCGCGAGCGTTTGCCTGATCGACATTGTCCGCTGTGATGACGCCAAACAACAAAGGCACACCGGTTTTCAAACTGGCCGTCCCTATGCCTCTGGCCGTCTCCGACGCTACATATTCAAAGTGCGGAGTGTCGCCGCGAATGATTACTCCGAGACAAATGACGGCATCGAAGTTTCCCGACTCGGCCGCTTTCAAGGCGCAAAGCGGAATCTCAAATGAACCGGGGACGCGAAAGACTTTGACTGCGTCGTCGTCGGCCTTGGCCTCTTTGAGTGCTTCACGCGCGCCTTCAATCAAGCGCGAGACCAGTGAATCGTTCCAGCGGCTGGCAACGATCGCGAAACGAAAGCCGCGCGCATCGGGCCGTTCCTGATCTTGTGCAGTGTCGATTCGCAAATTAGACGCCGTGAAGCTCTAAACTGAGTATAGTGACCATGACGAAAGTTGCAAACTCAGTAAGTTCTTCGTGGTGTCATAATTTGTCTTTCTCTGTCCACAGAGTCGCTCAGGTTTTCTCTGCGTAAGCTCTGCGGACTCTGCGCCTCTGCGGTGAAGAACACTGTGAAAAGCTCACCGCTGAGACGCAGAGAACGCAGAGGAGGCGCAGAGAATTTTCAAATTGGGCTTCACCCGCATTTTCCTGAGACAGTCGCCGCCTCCACATGTATCATAGGGGCGCTTTACCTTCATCAGTTCGCAAAGGAGTCCACCGCGCGTGAGAATCACTTCCCCTTCAATGAATCGTTGGTCGATCTTTTCTCAGGTCTTTCTGCTCGTTTCGATTGGAATAATTTTTTCCTTATCACAACCTGACTTTGCTAATGCGCAGCCGCGCAGCAGATCAGTCGTCTTTGCCGTGTCAGGAAACGGGGCCGAGGCGTCGATGGATGCAGTCGTCATAGTTGACGGCAAGCAATTACGCACGCCCTACAACAGCGAGAAAGAAGACGCCTCGAAAAAGTTTGGCGACCAATATTTCGCTGCGGGAAAAGTTTATCGTTTGATCTTTGGCGGCGGCGATGCCGGCACCGTGAAAGTCGATAAGTGGAGCGTCGGCTGCAACAACATTCACGCGCAGGTGACGGCTACGACTTCGGCCCGGCTGGGCGGGAAAGTGATGGCGCTGGCTACCTCTTCCGATACGCTGGGCAAGCGCACGATAGCTCGCCGGCCGCCAACCGAGGCTGAGCGAACTGCAGTGCTTGCGTTAATGAAAAGCATTTATCAGCAGCGACGAACTCCCGCGAACCTAATGGCTTCGATCAAAGTTTCAAACCTGACTGCGACTGACCTCGACGGCGATGGTAAATATGAAATGATCGGCAGCTTCACGCTGGCCGCCAAGAACAAGTTCGAGCGCGATCTGTTTTTGATTGCCAAGCCGCAGGGAGCGACCTTTCGCGCGGACTTTGTGAAGTTCCAGGCCTACCAACCGCCGCCCGAGGAATTTCTCTCGAGCATCGACTACATCGAGCAACTGGATCTGGACGGAGACGGCGTGGGCGAGGTGTTCGCGCAACAGGGCGGCTTCGATGGCTATGCCTTACTGATTTTTAAGAAGGTCGGCGGCCGCTGGCGCCAGGTTCACGACATGATTGGGGATGCGTGCTGAGATGGTGACAACGTTGAATGGTTATGACAGCAGGTCGGCATAGGACGGCGTATCGGGGGCTTATGTCGAGTCGGTCGTCATAATACGTAGTTCGAGGGTTCGCGATTCCAGAGTTAGCGGAGGTTGCCATGACAGAAGAGGAAGAGAAAGAAAAGGCCATAAACACCACGAAGAACAATAACCTGGACAAAAACTGACTTTGAGATTCATCGCCTATACCAGAATTTCATGGATGGCACGCTTGTCACGGTCGCTTTTTCAAAAGATTGTACTATTCCAAAGGAAAGCCCGGGTAACAAAGATTTCAATCACATCTATTTAGACCGTGATGGGACGGTTAGGCGCTACCGTTGGGCGGATGAAGTTTTGACCGCGGTGGCAAACTACAAAGAACGAATCTGGTTCTTCCGCTTCCTTGAGTTCGCTGGCATGGGAGGACTAATCGCGTTCATTCTAGTCGTAGTTTTCTCGCTACTTCTGGTCGTCTTAGCCATCAAGTCCAATTCAAATCCAAATATTGTAGAAGTCGTAAAACTTTCGTTCACCACGATTCTTGGCTACTTCTTCGGGAGTCAAGCTCAAAGCAAGAGTAAGAGGTAGTGCTTTATTAGGATTGTGGTAGCACTGCAAACGACGCCCCGTTACTATTGCACGACGCCGAACAAATAGTTGGAGGTGATCGGCGGTAGCGAATGAGCTAAGGGTAAGGGCAAAGCGCAAGGAGGATGAATTCGAAAGCGAGGACGCTTGCGCTTCAATCTTCAGCGCTTCAACGGACACGCACAGTTGGAGAGTCACGTATGCGATTCGTCCTTTGCACAATCCTTGTGGTTCTGTTGATGCGTCCGGCGACGCAGCCTGCGCCGGTCATCGACTCCCACCAGCACCTGTTCAGTCCGGCCGCCGCCGCTCTCGTCGCCGGCAATCCAAATTCGCCGGGCATCAGCGCGCGCAACCTTATTGAACTCCTCGATGCAGCAGGCATTCAGCGTGCGCTCGTGCTGTCAATGGCATATACCTGGGGCAAAGCCAGCCGCGCGCCGGTCGCCAACGAATACGAGCACGTTAAGGCTGAGAACGACTGGACTGCGCAGCAGGTAGCGCAATACCCGGACCGTCTGCGGGCGTTCTGCAGCTTCAACCCGCTCAAACCGTACGCGCTCGAAGAGCTGGCGCGCTGCAGCAAAGATCCGCAGCTGCACTATGGGCTGAAACTGCATTTCGGAAATTCCGACGTCGATCTAGACAATCCGAATGACGTGGAGAAGGTCGAGAAGGTCTTCGTAGCTGCGAACCGTTATCACATGCCGATTGTGGTGCACCTGCACACGTCGATCGACAACAAACGGAAATACGGCGCCGATCAGGCACGTGTGTTCCTGAGCAAGCTGCTCGCGGCGGCGCCAGACGTGCCGGTGCAGATTGCGCACCTGGCGGGATCGGGTGGTTATGATTCGGCGACGGACTCGGCGCTCAGTGTGTTCACAGATGCGATCGCGAAGCATGATGCCCGCATGAAGAACGTGTGGTTCGATGCGACCGTGGTGGTGCGACCGGCCATGTCGCCCGAAGATCTGCAGCGGATCGCGGCACGCATTCGGCAAATCGGCATCAAACGCGTGCTGTACGGCTCGGACGCAGCCTCGAGCCCGCTCGCTTATCCGAAGGCGGGGTGGGCCGCGTTTCAACGCCTCCCGCTGACTGCGGACGAGCTACGGGCCGTCGCGACCAACATCCCGCCGTACATGCGTGATTTCGCAAAGCGGTAATCGAAGCCGCGGCCTCAGCGGTTGGAATCTGATTTTGAGATCCGGATTAGAAAGAGGCCACAGAAGCTCATACCGCCGAGGACATCGATAATCGAGTGTGGAACAATGGCGGGCGCAATAGATTTTCGGAATCGGAGGACAAAATGAAAACTATAGCCATGGGAATACTTGTTGTCGCTGTGGTCCTCTTAAATGGTGGGACCCGCGTGCAGACAAAGCCAACTCCCCCGACCACCGTGTTCGTGGGAACGATGCCGTGTGGTGCGGACGTCCGCGCTTTCCTCGGGGGCGAGCCGTGTCAGTCCGTCATTTGGCGGCTCGATCTCGGAGTAACCGAGCGCGGTGGGCCGGGCTGGAGTCTCGACGCAGCGTACGGCGCGAATTCGGCAGCGAGTGTCGGCCAGATGCCTGGTGGACTGCACCTCTCTGGGAAACTGGAAAAATCCGGGGCGACGTATCGCCTGATCTCCAATAACGGCAAATCGATCTCGTTTCGCCAGGTGGCGAGCACGCTCATCCACTTGCTCGACGAACAGAACCGGCTTATGCCCGGCACCGGCGGGTGGGGCTACACCCTCAACCGAGCGGATGTGACTGATGACCCCGGCCGGCCCGAACTGGTGCCCGGAGGATCCTACACACTTTCGCCACGCGAGACGGGCAACACTTTGTTCGGGATGTTTGGCGGCCGCACGCCATGCACGAGCCTCGTGCGGGCGCTTCACATGACCCTCAACGACGGGTGCCAACGTTTGAAGTGGCGCATCACATTACTCCAGGACGCAAGCACGCGTAAGCCGACGAGATACAGGATTGAAGGATCTGTGCACCACCCTGGCCGTGAAGGGACGTGGCGCATCGTTCGCGGTAACGCCGTCGATCCAGACGCGGTCGTCTATCAACTCGAAGGGACTGCGACCGAAGGGCCGATGCTTCTGTGGAAGGCCGACGACAACGTCCTCTTCCTGCTCGACGAGCGCAAGCAACCGCTCGTGGGCACGATCGATTTCAGCTACACGTTGAGTCGTTCGCAGTAAGGATTGGCTGAATAATGCCTACGAAAACTTATGAAAGCGATTGTCTGCACAAAGTATGGGCCGCCGGAGGTTCTTCAGCTCAGAGAAGTACAAAAACCTGCGCCGAAAAATAATGAAGTCCTCATAAAAATCTACGCCTCGGCGGTAACGGCAAGCGACTGCCTAATCCGCCGCGATGACTTGCCTGTCATCATGTCGCTCGGGAGGCGGCTGACGATAGGTTTTACAAAACCGAGAAAACCCGTCTTCGGAGCGGTTGTGGCCGGAGAGATTGAAGCAGTCGGCAAGGACGTAAAACTCTTTCGCAAAGGCGATCAAGTGTACGGCTCAACCGGTCTTAGGTTTGGGGCCTATGCCGAGTATGCGTGTATGACGGAAGCAGAGACGATGACCGGCTGCCTCGCAATCAAACCCGCTACGATGAGTTATGAGGAGGCCGCGGCAGTTCCTTATGGCGCGATGATAGCATTGCATTTTATGGACAAAGGGAATATTCGAAGCGGACAAAAAGTACTGGTCTATGGAGCTTCCGGGGCCATCGGAACGACCGCAGTGCAGATCGCGAAGTACCTGGGCGCAGAAGTCACCGGCGTGTGCAGCACCGCGAATCTGGAATTAGTGAAATCTCTGGGCGCCGATAAAGTGATTGATTACACCAAAGAGAATTCCCCTAACACTTTAGAGCTTTATGATTTTGTTTTTGATGCTGTGGGAAGAAGGAAAAGCTCAAAACTAAAACTAGAATGCAAAAACGCACTAGCGCCAGGCGGTAAGTACGCCTCAGTTGATGGCGGCATGCCGCGGCCGCGCGCCGAATATCTGGTCCGCATGAAACAGATAATCGACGAGGGTCATTTTCGAGCGGTCATAGACAGATGCTATCCGCTGGAACAGATCGTCGAGGCCCACCGATATGTGGATCAAGGGCACAAAAAAGGGAATGTGGTAATTGCGATGGCGCATGGCAACAACACCTGACACTCGTTGGACCGAGCGGCGGGAGCGTATGAGCTAAGGGGGCAAGGGCAAAGAGCAAAGGGCAAAGGGTGAAACCGCTCGCGCCGCCGCTGGCTATCTGCCTTGAACTTCGGGACTGTTTGGTTATGGGATCGGGACGCCATCAACGCACGCTATTTGTTCTGGGTGTCCTGGCATCAGTCGTTGCTGTCGGCGGGCTGGTGGTGTGGCTTAGCAGAATTTCACGGAATGGGCGCCGAGACGTGCTGACGTTATCCAAGTCGTCGCCGTCTCAAAATAACTCCGCGAGTATTGTCTCAACTCCAGCACAGCCCACGCCTAACGCGAGTCCAACCCCACCGCTTCCTGTCTTGCCAACTCCCGAAGGGACGGCTCCGAACCAGTTGATTATTCCAGTGGCTGGCGTGCGACCAGATCAATTGCGTGACACGTTTTCTGAAAATCGTTCCGAAGGACGTGTGCACGATGCGATTGATATTCCCGCGCCGTGGGGGACCGCCGTGCTCGCGGCCGCTGACGGAAAAATCGTAAGACTCTTTAACAGCGAACGAGGCGGGATAACCATTTATCAATTGAGCACCGACAACAAGTTCATTTACTACTATGCGCATCTCGATCGATATGCCGAAGGCTTAACTGAAGGTCACTTTGCGAAACAAGGTGAAACGATCGCCTACGTGGGCGACTCAGGGAATGCCGGCGTGGGAAACTATCATTTGCATTTTTCGATCGCGATTGTTTCTGATCCCAGACGTTATTGGGAAGGTTTGAATATTAATCCATACCCGCTACTTAAGAGATGAGCGACGCCCAACAAAGGCTTTCCCAAAAAACTCAATCCAAAGTTGAATAAGGCGACTGGACACTGGGAGCGCGGACGCCCGCGTCCGCACACGCGTGCGCAGCACGCGCAAGACTCAAAAGAAATCGGACTCAGATCATTATTCGCGCGTCGCGCTCAATGCGGTCGAGGGCGCCCGCACTCGCAGTGCGTACCCACTTCGTTAATCAACGTTCGCTTACCATGCAAACACGACCAACCTTCCGCCGGTGATTCCTTGAGTTGATAAGACCTGCTAGCGCCCCAATTCAAATGACTTTTCCGTAGCCCAGGCGTTAACGCCTGGGATGAAAGAGTTAGTTTCAAAAGCCCCATTAATGGGGCTTTAATGGCCTCATCTGTTTTTCACCCAGGCGTAAACGCCTGGGCTACAGAAAGCGGTTCGACGAAATTGAAAACCAGCTCGCGTTCTTGGAATGCGCGTTGCAGGCGAGTCTCTCATCCGAACTAGCCTAGCCAGGAGTAATTCATGAAGAGACTTGCAATTTATCTGTTTGCGTTGACGGTTTGCCTAACGGTTACCGGATGCGTTGCCGAAAACACAAATCAGGCTAACAAGAATACGGTTGCCTCACCGTCACCTTCGGCCACCGCCTCGGCTTCACCGGCAGAGGACAAGGCGGCAAACCCGCCATCCCTGACCCTACCGGTGCTCGACGCGTTCTTTGCCGACGAGTCTTTCTCCGGATCACTTAAGACGCGTTTGCAGTTAACTGACGATCAAGTCACGAAGCTCAAAGAGCTGGCTCATTCAGAGACGGCTAAACTGAACGAGGAAAATGCCGGCACGGGCGAACGTGAATCTTCGACGGCGCGCTCAGAGGCAACCGAAAAGATCGGCGCTCTTATTGGGGCGGACAAAACACGACAGCTGGCGGTGCTTGTCGGGGAACGATGGAATGGCGCAACCGACGAGGCTTCGGACAAAACCGCTCAACCGGCAAACCCAAACAGTGCGGGCAAGCCTAACGCGGTCCCTACGGATTCGCGGATAGTCGTCAACGCTCCGGCTTATCGCATGGATGTCTTTGACGGCGGCCGTTTAATCAAGTCGTACAAGATCGGCATTGGCTATCCGCAATTTCCTCTGCCTACTGGCCTGCGCAAAGCAGCTGTGATTATTGTTAATCCCACCTGGACACCGCCGGATGAACCCTGGGTCGCGAAGATGAAAAACATCAGCGCAGGTGAAAAGGTCGCCGCCGGCAGCAAGTTGAATCCGCTTGGCCCAATCAAGATTCCAATCGGCGGGCCATCTTTGATTCATGGCGGTAAGTCGCCGGCCAAGTTGGGCACCTTTGCCTCGCACGGTTGTGTCGGGCTCACGACGCCTCAGATACAGGACTTTGCCAAAATGCTCGCGGAACTTGGCGGCGCGCATCTGAGCGATGCAGAACTAACCGAATATGCGCGAGATAAAACTCAGACGAAACAAATCAAGCTCGAGCGGCCCATGCCGGTGGAGCTGCGCTATGAAACTATTGTGGTCGAAGACGGCAAACTGCATATCTATCGCGACGTTTACGATCAGGACACGAATAACGAAGAGAACCTGCGCGCGGTGTTGGAGGCAAATGGCGTCCGGCTCGAAGACCTGACAGAGGCAGAGCGAACGCAGGTCTTGGATGCATTAGCTCAAATGTCGGGCAAGTCAGGCGCGGGCGCTGGGCCGAAAGCGAGCCCCTCACCTGGCGCCTCGACCAAATCTTCTTCACCTGCCGAAAAGAAATCAAACGCAGGCAAGAAGACAACGGCCATTGCCAAGAATCAGAAAGAAGTTGTGATTGAAATTGCAGCTTTGAATGGTAAAGGCTACCCGTCGCCCGTTGCCTTAGATACCGGCAGTGGAAAAACAAAGGCTGCGTTAAGCGCCCCGCCCAAGCGCGAAAAGCAACCATAGAACGTAATCGCCGCGTACGGTCGACTTTATAAGGAAGGGGGCTTTCGCTCCCAACCACTTCCTTGCCAATCCATCAAGTGATTTTCCGGTGCCTCTTCACTTCATGCCGCCGAGCGGCTGACAGTGGATCAAATAAGCTTGTGCGATGTATAAGAACTCGTTGAGTATGATCGCCGCGCCGCGTCAACTCTGATCAGACTCCTTACTTAACCGAAGCTTAGAGGAACGTGCTATGAAGACAATTACTGTATGTGCCGTTCTAGTATTCGCCGCGTCGTTTGTTGACGCGCAAACAAAGGGCCAACAAGAGCGCAAGTCTATCAAGGCTGAGCAAGAGCTGTTGAGAATTGAGAACGACCGCAACGGCGCTCTCTTACGTGGCGATACAGCGGCTACGGCTCTCCTTCTGGCTGACGACTTCTTTGAGATTACTGCCAACGGAAAGATCAGGCAGCGGGCACAGATACTTGCGGAGTCTGAGTCTGGAGAGATGAAGTTTGATTTCCGCAGAGTCGAGGAAACCAAAGTTCGCGTTTACGGGGCTACGGCTGTGGTCAATGCGCGAGTCACAAGGAAGGGAAGGTATAAAGGACAGGAATTTAATGACCAGGCGTGGTATACGAGAGTGTCTGTTAAGCGACGCGGTCAGTGACAGGCCGTTGTCCATCAGGTTACTCGGATCGCAACACCGTAGGCGCAATGGGACGGCAAACCGTAAGACAGAGTCCGAAGTCAGACGACGCGCACAGTTGGAGGATCAAAACATGAGTCTTATCAGAAAAGCTTTCGCACCCTTATTGCTGCTGCTTCTACTCCAATCAGCCGCCGTTTTAGAAGCGCAGACCCCGAACGCGCCTGAGGTGATCGTGATTCGCGCGGGTCGTGTGTTCGATAGCGAAAAGGGCATCTTTCTCCCAGCCCGGACCATCGTGGTTAAGAACAACTTAATCGAGTCTGTGGGCGAGAACGTTCCCGTACCGAACGGCGCCCGCGTGATAGACCTCAGCCGCTACACGGTTCTGCCCGGACTGATTGACGCGCACACTCATCTGCTCTATCTCGAAGATCCCAGCGCCGGGCTAACCACCGAAGGCATTAAAGCATTGACGGTTGAGGGAACTACCTTGCGAGCTCTGCGCGGGGCCGCCCGCGGTCGAACTTTTTTGACCGCCGGCATTACCACCGTGCGGGACCTGGGAAACTCCGGCCGCTTCGGTGATGTAGCGCTCCGTATAGCCATCAACGAAGGCAGCGTTGATGGACCAAGAATGTATGTTTCAGGTCCGGGGCTGAGTCCGGTGGGCGGGCAATTCCCAGGCTTACAGAGCAGCTATCAACAAATAGCTGAAGAAGAGTACCGGATTGTGCGGGGCGCTGAAGATGCGCGTTTAGCCGTCAGAGAAAATGTTACCTACGGCGCCCGGCTGATCAAGATCTACTCAAACAACACGCCAAATCCAACTTATCTTTCGATGGAAGAGATGCGCGCGATTGTCGAAGAAGCGAAGCTCTTGAGAATAAAGGTAGCCGCACACGCCACGAATGACATCGCGGTGCGCCGCGCCGTCGAAGCCGGAGTTGATTCGATCGAACACGGTTATGAAATAAAAGATGAAACGCTGGCGTTGATGAAACAGCGTGGCACGGCCCTGGTGCCGACCGATATCGATGACTTTTCCCTCAAGCGTTATGCCGAGCGGAGCAAGACTCCGCAAGCATCGCTGCAAGGATTTATAGAGGCCTCGCGCGAACGCTTGCGCCGCGCGATCGCGGCCGGGGTCACGATCGTTGCGGGTTCCGACAACTACATTGACATGGGAATGCCCCAGGGAGAGGCGGCGAAGAGGGTCCTGTTCGCCTATCGTGAGTCGGGGATGGAGCCGGTGCAGATCCTCCAAAGTGCTACGATCAATGCTGCTCGTCTGATCGGCGATCAAAGATTAGGAATCATTAAGCCCGGGGCGTTTGCAGACATCATTGCGGTTGACGGTGACCCGGCCCAGGATTTCAAAGCGATCGAACGAGTCAAATTCGTCATGAAAAACGGTAAGGTCTACGTAAACGTTCAATAGACCCTTAACCTGGTGTGCTGCTTGTCCGTTAGCTCCACCGCTGCAAGCCTTAATCTGGAGGAAAAACCTTTGGCCGATGGTCACAGCAAGACGTTACCAAAACCGTCGAAGCGCAGCGCGCGCTGGACTTCTTTTGTTGGGACTCCAGCTGCCGGACGAATCGTGCGAGGTCTGCAGGAAGAAAAGAACCCGGCTCATCGTCTTCGTTGCGAACACAACCAGCACACGCTTCTCATTCACGTTTCGAATGAAGACGGCGACGGTTGGACCACGATCGCGTTGGATCGAGCCACACGTGAGTGGGCGATTGCGCAACGCCGGCGCCAACTTGATGCAGCCGAGGCGGCCTGCGAGCAACTCTATGTCTGAATGCCCGCGGCAGTCCTTTTACGGTCAGCCCTGATGTTGAAGACGATTTTGAAATCGAAGGAGATCAAATGGGAGAGAGACCTTTACGAGTTGTAGCGAGAATCAAAGCTAAAGCCGAGAATACTGATGAAGTTCGAAGGTTGCTTCTGGCTCTGGTTGAACCCACGCGCAAAGAGCCGGGTTGCCTGAGCTACGAGCTGCTTCAAAACAGGAAAGACCCAACGGATTTTACTTTCGTTGAAGAGTGGGCGAGCGAAGCAGACTTTGAGAGTCATTCCACGTCCGACCACATCAGGGCCGTCGGTCCAAACCTGCAGCAGATTGTCACGGAAGCGCCGGAGATCGGAGTCTATTCAATCGTACGTTGAGGCGAATGACCGGCGTTATGAAAAAGCTTCCGTCCTCACTTTCATAGTTCATCTTTGGTTTGGCTGCTCTGACGTTTCGCCCCGGCGAGTGGAGGACGCTTGCGATATCGAACAAAGTCGACATCTGGCTCGTTGCCCTGCTAACGAGTGCGGTGACTCTGCCGATCGTAATCGCTTTGGTGAGCTACCTGCGCTTGGGCGGAAGTCTGGCAGTGTGGCTGCCGCTCTCAATCGCCGCCCTGATTATTGCTATTACTTGCATCGTGGCTGTGCCCAGACGATATGAGGTGACTGCCGATCGACTCGATATTCGCAGCGGCTTGTGGCACTGGGAAGTGCCGTTGTCCGAGATCGAATCTGTCGCGCCCACGTCGAACCCGCTCAGCAGTCCGGCGTGGTCACTGGAACGGCTCGAAGCGAAATGGATGCAAGCGGGCAGCCCTCGCTCGATCATGATCTCGCCGCAACGCGCGGAAGAATTTCTGCGCGAGCTGGCGGATCGAGACCGGACTTTCGTCGTTGCTGGCGGTCGATTGCGGCGCAGCGAGGCTTTGCGCAAAAACGTCGCTGAATAATAGTGAGGCCAGTCACTGGGAGCGCGGGCGCCCTCGCCCGCATTGAGCGCGCAGCGCGAAAATAATCTGGCCTCCATTTTCTAAGGACTTGCGCGTGCTGCGCACGCGTTTGCGGACGAGGGCGTCCGCGCTCCCAGTTGCAAGTCGCCCCTTTAAACTTGGGTTGAGTTTTTGGGCAAAGCCGCGCTCCGAATAAGTCGACCGGCTGGAAAATTGGAGATCACTTATGAGAAAGCTTTTCGCCGTAATCTTAGTCAGTGCTCTAACGGCGTACCTGCAAATTCATGCACAAAGACCGGAGTCGGCGAAAGTACTTCTCGAGAACGACCAATTGCGCGCGGTCGAATACATAATTCAGGCCGGCGAAGAACTGAGCCTTCAATCACACGCGCCATGCCTGTTGTTCTCAGTGAATCCCTTGGCGGCGACGCTCACATTTAAGGATGGTCAGCGCGCGCCCGCAAGCTTCAAGGTTGATGATCCTCGCTGGTACGAGAATCCAATAGTCGGCGTGGCGAATACCGGGAAAAGCGAAGCCAGGTTTCTAGTCATAGAAATCAAGAAGCCTACGCCAACAAACCACAGCGATGTTCCTGCCGACGACGGAACTAAGGTCGCCTCGGATGTCTATAAAGTGCTTTTTGAAAACAGCCGCGTGCGAGTAATCCGGGTTGGGAGTAAGCCCGGACAAAAGACCCTGATGCATTCTCATCCAGGCTCGTCCTTCCGTTATTCGCTGGCAAACTCCAAAGGGAGACTGACTATGCCGGACGGAACGGTCAGAGAGTTAGATAGTAAAGAAGGTGTGGTGAGATGGACGGAATTGCCAACACGGCACATCGCCGAGAACATTGGCCTGACCAACGGGCACACGTTGTTGGTTGAGATAAAATAACCAACTGCAAACGGACCACAGTCCCGATGCATCGGGATTTCGCCACTTGATTGATCGAATGACGCAGGCATACCGCTCAAAGATGACCGCCGCGAGGACGCCCGACCGGAACAAGCTGCCGGCCTACTATCACGCGGTCATGATTATTGTCTCCGTGCGCCGGGATAAACCGGCAGGTTGTATTGAATGAAAGTTTCAAACGTTAAAGGTCTAGCCAACCGTGGCCATCCCGAGAAAACGCGCGTAATCGAGTTCGGCTTTCACGCAGCGAACAATCGAAAGCGGCGTGGACAAGGGAAGCCTGAGACATTCAACTTTCTTGGCTTCACGCACATCTGTGCCAGGAAGCGAAGCAACGGGATGTTCACGGTGTTGCGGCGAACGATGAGCAAGAGGAAACGAGCTAAGCTGAGGGAAATCAAAACGGAACTTCGCAAACGCATGCATCATCGCGTGACCGAAGTGGGCCAGTGGCTGCGGTCGGTCGTCGCCGGACACAATCGGTACTTTGGTGTGCCGTCGAACCTGCCGTCGCTGGCTTCCTTTCGCTTTCACGTTGCGGCTCGCTGGTTCGCGGCGCTGCGGCGTCGCAGTCAGAAGACTCGACTTACCTGGGAGCGAATGCGCCGTTTGATTAACCGTTGGCTGCCACTGCCGACGCTGCATCACCCTTATCCGCTCAGGCGACTTGGCGTCATCACCTAAGGCAGGAGCCGGATGCGTTAGCAGCGCTCGTCCGGATCTGTGGAGGGGGTGATTAGTA
>UEXV01000034.1_pt1 | contig 74933 bp, 55 predicted proteins | sample 4301181 | NCBI WGS metagenome assembly UEXV01 (sample SAMEA4773175, study PRJEB27434) | metagenome | biome: 2259; feature: agricultural soil; material: soil | place: USA | collected 2014-09 | depth 0.25 m | reverse complement strand
GACTCCGCTTCATTCCAAGGCCTCCTGGGTTTGTCATCCTACCCGGAAACCTCTACTTTTCAACGGTCCTAATTTTCGGCGTACTTACAATTGCACCGTGAGGCCGATAGCTAGGCCGACGAGAAAGAGACAACTCGAAACTAATTTGATTATCTTCATATCTCAACTCCGGCAGGGTAGCCAAGGTCGGCGCGAGTTCAGTTTCTAAGATACTTTTGCACTTCCAAGGTCCCACGAGTCTCCCGAATTTGGGTCAGCCGTTTCCGAAAAGATCTCGCCCCTTGTTCCTCATGATCATTCTTAAAGTCGAGGTCGGAAAGCGCAAAATCTTGGAGTAGAAGCTGCGGGATGACGTCGGAGGACCTTCCGGCTTCAGCATATTTTCTGGTTAGCCACTTTTTGTATTTCTCCGCCCCGGCTCGAATATCCGCTATCACCTCTGAACCCTTAGGGCTAACGCCTAACGTAGTTCCATCCTCGAATTCAACGTAATCCACACTGATTAGTATTTCCTTTACCAAAGCACCAGGACGGAAAGAGGGTCCGGCTGAGCCGACATAGAATTCTTTTCCTGGCTGGAGAGACTTTTGAGGGTCGTAAACGTCACGATGAATAAAGGTATCCAATATGTCGAAATGAGGTTCCTCGACCTGCTTACTTCCGTAATCGAGGATTATTGAGTAAGCGATATTGGCCGCTAAAATGTTCTTGCTGGTGTTGTTCTTGAGTGTGCAGGAAAACCGATCCAATTTGCCGAGGGAGGGTGTTGAAGCAGATCCGCATCCTAGTTCAACAGGGATCACGCCCGCAACCGCACCGAGTTGTCTCACCGTTATTGGTACGGTTTGCGAGTCCTGTTGAACTAAAACAGCTCTTCCAGAGAACCCCCATAGGCAAATGGAGAAACCGATTAAGATCGCAAGTTTCAATGAAATCCGACGCTTGAAATCTCTGCTCATATTTCACCTCACTTTAGCTATTTTCAATTTGCCGAGTAAAAGGCCGGGAAGAATGTAGAATAGGGAGAGTTTTCGAAGTTCTGATCACGGCTCGCTCCTTTCATGCGGTTGAGTTTGGGCCGCTGGGATTTGACGGCACTTATATCAATCACCTCACCGACTGTCAATCAGTCTTTCCAGTAAAATAGGTTTTCGCTTGTTCTCATTAGCAGATTCGAAAAAATGTCCCCTCCACGTTTTGCCGCGTCACCCAATTGCCGTTAAACTTGCCCTTCATCGATCGCGCCCATCGGAGTTGGACTCTTGTCGTCCCCTGCTATCCCTTTCAACACGGCTGGTCTTAAACCGGAGTTATTTGTCGGCGCCTACACACGTTCAGTGCCGCGGCTGGTGATCGTCGCTGCTTTGACGGTGCTGGTCGTTGCGGGTTTTGGGCTACGCGCGCGAGGCCTGGGCAGCGAAGGCCTGAGTGAAGACGAGCTCAATAAGCTGAACGCGGTCACCGAGTATCGTACCCAGGGCTTAACTTCGGCGAACGGCGAGCATCCTTTGTTGATGAAGGCGTTGCTTACCGTGAGTGTGGTTACGGCTGACGCCTGGAACCGCACCTCAATCGTCGCCTCCCGTCCTGAACTTAACGTGCCGGTTGAAACTTCGCTGCGATTCCCCTCGACAATTTTCGGCGCGCTGACGGCCGTCATGATTTTTCTGGTGGCGACTGAGTTGTTCGGTTGGGAGATTGGATTATTGGCCGCGACACTTTGGACCTTTGATCCGCTCGCGATCGGCTGCAACCGCATCGCGAAAGAAGATACCTTCCTTATCTTCTTTTTCATGCTGGCAAATTTTTTCTGGCTGCGCGGACAGCGGCTTGCCGAAAGCGAGCCGGGAAAAAGTCCCGAGCGTTACTACTGGGCCACTGCCGCTGCCTTCGGCGCGATGCTGGCTTCGAAATATGTGCCGTTGCTGATTGGGATCCCGGTTTCCTACAACTACGCCTTTCAAAAGATTCCCGCCACCCGCTGGATTATCGGCAAGAAGCGATTCATAAAATTCTTCCTCGTGATGGGTGTCGCTTTTCTGATTTTCAATCCGACCATCCTTCTGCCCGACACCTGGCGCGCGATGTTGAAGTTCAGCACCAATCGAATGATCGGCCACGACAGCTATGAATTCATGGGCCGGCTCTATCCTCATAAGTTCTCTGACTGGCTGCGCGGCGAGCCCTGGTATTTCTTCCTCGCGCTGATTGCCACGAAGATGCCGGTGTTGACGATTGCTGGTTTCATCGGCGGCCTGTTCCTACTATTGCGCCGCAAGCTGGGCGAGGGTCGTTACTTTCTGTTCCTGTGGCTGGCGGTTTGGGCGTTGGGCTTCATGTTTGTGGGAGGCAAATTCACGCGTTACATAACCTCAGTCCTGCCGGCGATTGTCATCACCGCGGCCATCGGCATTCAATTCGCGGCCCGTGAGATTGGAAAGTTTGCCGGACGTGTGCTGCAGAGCGAATCGATGAACGCTTACGCCGGAGCTGTCTTACCGGCGGTTGTGATTGTGGCGAGTATTTGGTCTTCAGCCACCGCGGGGCCGCACTATCGACTTTACTTGAACGCGATGGCGGCTCGATTCGTGCAGCCGGGCGAAATGTTTCCTCAGGATGAGTTTTACGATGCGTATATGCAGCAGGCGATGGCGGAGATTGCCAAACGCGCGCGCCCAAATGCGCGAATCGCGGGCGAGCTTCCCGGGGTCGGTTCATATTATGCGACGCGCGCCGGCCGTCCAGACCTGATCTGTTTTGAATTATCGGATCCGGCGGAGCTGGCAAAGCTTCAGCCGGGTGACTTCGTGATCGACGCTCGCGGCCGGACGTACTTCAGTAATCAGGCGATGCTCATGCGCCTGCGCCAGGCGAGTCAACCGGCGTTGACTATTTCTGTCGGCGATATCCCGGCCGCCAATATTTACGTTTTGGATCAGAAGTCACTGGCTGCTTTGCGAGGTGAGAATTAGGCGCGGATCTTTATCCTCGGAACGCGGACGTCCCCGTCCGCAGCCAATAGACGCGAAAGCATCTCGTCTTCCAGAGCTAGTTCGCGCTTCGCGCTCAGTGCGGACGAGGACGTCCGCGCTCCCAGCAAGATGAGGACTGTTTTTTCTCCTCTTTATTTTTGATATCCGCCACCATCCGCGTTAATCTGCACTCGTAAGTGATCTCATGCCAACTCTCGAGCAACTTCTCGCCCAATCAATTCCCGAGCTTCGCGAGCGTTTCGTCGATCGCTCTCGACCTGTGCCGAAGGGTTTGGTCGAAGCCTTAGAGTGCGATTCGCGTCAGGGCGCGCATCATCTCGCCAAACTGATTCGGGAACGCTGGCGCAAGAACCGCGCGGAAGGCCAGCGCCTTCATAACCTACTGCGTTTTGAAATCGATTTATGGGAGCAGGGCTTCAACTTCATTGCCGGTGTTGACGAAGCCGGGATGGCGCCGTTGGCCGGGCCGGTCATTGCCGGCGCCGTCATCCTTCCGCGCCATTACAAATTGAAACGGTTGAACGATTCAAAGCAGATTCTCGACGGCGCGGTACGCGACGAACTTGCTCAGCAAATAAAAGCGGACGCGCTTTTTTGGGCAGTCGGCCGCGCAGAGGTCGAAGAAATCGACACGCTGAACATTTATCATGCCGGATTGTTGGCGATGCGTCGCGCGGTCGAAGGTTTGACGTCGCAACCTGATTTCATTCTGGTGGATGCGCGCCGCATTCCCCATTGCTCATCGCCGCAACGCGGGATCATCAAGGGTGACACGCTCTCTGCGAGCATCGCGGCCGCGTCGATCATCGCTAAGACTACGCGCGACGCGATCATGACGGAATTCGATTCCGTCCATCCCGGCTACAACTTTGCGACCCACAAAGGTTACCCCACGCCTGAGCACTGCCGTTGCTTGAAAGAGCTCGGCGCCACGCCGATTCATCGCCGCAGCTTTGCGCGCGTGCGCGAAGCGCTCGGTCTCGATCCGGTTCAAAACGAATTGTTTGAAGAGAAGGCTGAGGCCGCTTCAGGCGGTTAGAAAGTAGCACAGACTTCAGTCTGTGATTCCCCTTTAAAAGCGCGCCTGGCAAGATAGATCACAGACTAAAGTCTGTGCCACTAGAAACTGAACTGCGCGCGCATGCTGATGCTGCGGTTGCTCGAAGTGCTCGCCCCAAACGCTCCGCCACCCACATTCAACGAATTCGAGGTTCCAAACAACGGTGAAGTCAGGTTCCCGATCGGCGGGCCCTGGTTCGTGTGGTTGAAGAGATTCGAAATCAACAAACTGAGGTTCAGGCGATACGGTTTATCTTCGGGCCGGCTGGCGGCTTGAGGTCTCGCGGATGTCGCGCCGCTTCCCGCTGCGGCATTTCCCTGCCGCGTCGGCACCGAGCCAAATCCAAACGTCCGCGCGATTCTGAGGCTCCCTGCGAAAAATCCGGGCCCGTGGCCAAAGTTACGCGGAATGATCGTCGCGCCGGGAAGCGGCAGCAGATCGAAATTGCCAAATTGCGTGCGTCTGACTGACGCCCGGGTGAGATCCGTCGCAAACGCCGGACGGTCCAGAAAAAGCGAGTCGGCGTTGTTGTCCGCTCCCGTTGTGATATTAAACGGCGCGCCGGAACTGGCTACGATGAACGGAAAGAAACCCAACCCCCAACGTGTTTCGATCGAGCCGGTCATCGTGAACCGATGACGCACGTCGAACGACGAACGGCCAAACTCAGTACTGACATCGTATGAATTCGACGGGAAACTTCCGGCGCCGTCCGTGTCGCCGTCGGCTTTGCCAAACGTGTAATTCATGTTCAGGTTAATTCGCGGATTCGGTCGCAGATTTACGTTGGTTACCAAAAGGTGCTGCCAGTAACTACCGCTGGTTTCGTAATCGTAAATATTGAACGCGTTCCCGAACGGCCTAACGCCCGTTACCGGAGCCGGCGCGTTCAAATTGCGCGAGCGCAACTGGTGCAGACCGCGCGTGTTGATGTAGCTGACGCTCAAAGTGGTATTTCGCGGCAGGGTGCGTTCAAGGCTGAGCGACGATTGGATGTAGTAAGGCTCGGTTAGATTCGGGACCTTCTGCCAGATTGTTTGCGGCTGAGCCAGAAGACCGAGGGCCGCGCTCGAAGGGATCGCCGGAAACAGATTCAGCAAGGCCGGATCGGTGACGATGAATTGCTGCTGCGTTCTTCCATCCAGACGGTTCGTCTGCAACGTCACCGAGGTTCGAATCAAATCATAAAAAACACCGGAGCCGCCGCGAATCACAGTCTTTGGCTGGCCCTTGTTCGTAAACCAGGGCGTCCACGCGAACGAAAGCCGCGGCGCGAACAACATCTTGCTTTGAAGATTGGTTTGATACTGATATCGCAGGCCGCCGCTCAGGGTGAAATCCGGACGCACTTTCCAATCGTCCTGGATGAAAGGCCCAATGTCCCATTGCCGAACTTCCGCAAAAGGATCACCGCCCGCGAGGGTCAGCTGCGTGGCGCCGCCGCCCATCGCCCGAATGTTCGCTCCCGAAAATCCGAGCCGCTGGAAAAGTAGAGTGCGCCGGTAACGCTCCAGACTATTGATGTCGATCAAAATCGGCTGGCCATTTGGACCGAGTACGACTTGATTCGAGTCGTTAAGCAACGGCGCCGCGCCGCCGACAAAAGTAAACGTGCCGCCATAATTCGTCGGGGCGATATCGCTGATGCGCGCCCAGCGCAGGCGCGCGCCGAACTTTGTCGTGTGCGCGCGGGTGGTCACGGTCGTGTAGTTGCGGAACTCGCCTTCATTACGATCGAACGAGTACTGGCCAATCTGCGATCCGCCGCCGGCAAATGAATCAAGCACGATCAAACCTGGACTCGCATCCTGCGTTGTCTGCTTGATTTCATACCAGATGTATTGAAGACCAAACTCGTTCAAGACGCGGGGACTAACAACCGACATCTGGATCATCTGCAGGATGTGCAAACGATCTGAGTAATCAAACGCGCGCGACGGCAGAGAGAAGCCGCCGATGCCCTGCTTTTTCAGGTCCACGGCGTTCATGTTATAGCGAACGCTGAGCGTGTTGTTCTGATTCAGCAGAAAATCGAAACGCGGACTGAAGTTGGTAAAAGTTCGCGGCGTGACCACGGCTGCATTCACCGAGACCGTATTCAGATTGTCACTCAAAGTCACGGCGCTGATGATCGCTGATTCATCGATGTCTCTGCGGCCGGCGAAAAGAAAAAATGATGCTCGCTTCGAAAGCGGGCCGCTGAGATTTCCTTCCACGGTGCGCCGCTGATAAGGCGGCCGGTTGATCGCGTAAGGATTGCGCGAATTCAACTTTGCGTCGTTGAAAAAGAAAGCGCCGCCGCCATGAAGCTTGCCGGTGCCGGGCTTGGTAAAGATTTGTATGTTGCCGAATCCGATGCGCTCGTACTCCGCCGAAAACGGATTCTGGTTGATCACGATCTCGCGGATCGTTTCTTTCGCGGGGATCCCACTACTGGCCGTGAATCCATCGACGTAAACCTGCGAGCCGTTTGGCCCCGCCGCCGGCCCGGCCAGCGCATTCAATTGCGCCGCCAGCACGTCGGGATCGTCTGAAAGGGCATCGAGTCCTTTTCCGCTGATGACTTGCGCGCCTTTGTTGCTGGTGGGATCGACGCTCAGCGCGCGCTCACTATCGATCGTGACTCTTTGGGTTTCAAGGTTAATGCTTAATTTAATGTCGATTGTGGTTTGGGCCGATTGCAGTTCAATTCCCGTCTGTTCGAACGTGGTAAAGCCGGTCTGGCTCGCGCGCAGGTCATAGCGCCCCGGCGCCACGCCATTGAAGCGATAGCTCCCGCCATTGTCGCTTTGCGCGGTGACCTGTTTACCGTTTTGATCAATCAGCACGATCGAGGCGCCAACCACGATGGCGCCCATTTGATCAGTTACTTGTCCGCGCAGCGAAGTTGCGCGCTGGGCGAAAGCGCTAGTAGCAAAGATCAGAATCGTAACCAGTATGCTAAGTGAATGAAATTTTTTGGCTAATGACATTGCTTCAACCTCGGGCCGCGATTTACACCGCAAATTCGGAGAACCTATCTCCCTTCTCACCTTGGGAGAAGGGCCGGGGATGAGGGCTTAGGACGTCGATTGAATTTTTGAATTCCTTACGAGAGATGATTTCGCGGCGAAATCATCTCTCGTAAGATCATAAGTAGGGGAGGGCTTCAAGCGTCAGGCCCTCACCCCAAACCCTCTCCCAGAGGGAGAGGGAGAAAAGCCCTCACTGAACCACGCTGAAATCAAACACGGACGGAAGGCCGGCGCTGAGTCGCACCGCCTGTGGCCGACCCGGTTGCGGAGCCAGCGCCTTCAAGACGAGATCGACGCCGGCAACCAATTTGATCGCCGTCAGGTGCGCCGGATCTTTTTCCACGGCGCTCGTTACCGCCACGACATCGCCCGGCTTCAAGTCCGTCGTGGAAATCTTCGGCAGCGAGTCGATCACCTGTTGCACGTCGATACTCTTGTTCGCTGTTGGAGTTGGGGCGGCGGCTGTCTTGCCGGGGTTTGGCGGACCGCCTCCGGAAGCAGCCTTCTGCGCCAGGGTCAACGCTACGGGCGGCGGAATGCGGGACAGCGTGCTGTCCTTCGTAATTGAGATCACGATCGGCTTTTTCTGATCGAGAGTCGCAGCCTTCAACTCACCCTTTTGCGCATCTATTTCGAGAATCGTCACGCCGATAGTCTTGAACGCGCCGGACACAATCATCTCGGCCTTGAGCGCGCGACCGTCGCTGCTCTTATCACCCAACGCGCGCAACTGGTCGCCGGCTTTAAGCTCCGCGAGATTGCTCGGCCCGGCATCTTCAAATCTGAGAGAGCCCGGCGTGTACCGGCGAAACGTCGCGGCCGTTGAGGAAATCAACATGCGGCTGCCGGCTCCCTGACCGCGCAGCTCCAGACCAATCTCGCCGTTCTGCGGGTTTACGTCGCGGACGATGCCGCCGATGCCTCGCTGTCGCCAATCTTCAAGCTCGCGCTCGCGCTTCTTTTCAAGCTCTGTTTTGGTAAGCACTACGAGTCGCTGGGCCAGGAACTCGCTGCCGGTCATGGTTCCGTGGGCCAACACGCGATCGCCGGTCGCAATTTCTGCGAACTGAATTGGCGTCGCCTTGCTCAGGCTCTTTTCGCCGGCAGGGATTCGCAGGCAAACGGTCTGGTCATCAATTCGCAGAATGATTGACTCGCCGGCGTCAGTTTTGATTTGTCCGTTTTTGGCGGCAGCGTTGATTTCGATTATTGAACCGACTAACGCCGCGGTTTTGTCCTGGGCCAAGGCTGCGGCCGCGAGCGTGATCATCAAGGCCAGCAAGAAGCAAACTCGTACGACGTTTTTCATGTCAGCGTTTTATACCTCTCCGGGATTTGCGACGCAGTCAAGAAATGCCAAGTGCACGTCAAGAAATGTTAAGGAAGTAGCATAGACTTTAGTCTGTGTGGTGTCCGGGTCGACGAAACTGCACAGACTAAAGTCTATGCCACCGCACTTAACATTTCTTGACGGCGACAAATTCGCCGACGTATAGAATGTGTCGAGACTTCATTCCATGGAAACGCAATCGACCTCTAACTCAGAACGCGTTCTGGTGATCGATGACGACATCGAACTGTGCAATCTCGTGTCGCGCTACCTCTCCCAGGAGGGCTTTCAAGTCGAATCCATGAATGGCGGCGCTGACGGCGCTGAGCAGGCGCTGTCGGGAAAATACGCGCTGGTAGTTTTGGACGTGATGATGCCAGGCGTTAACGGCTTCGATGTCTTGCGTCAGATTCGCGCGACCTCACGCATTCCGGTTTTGATGCTGACTGCCAAAGGCGATGCGCTGGATCGAGTTCTCGGTTTGGAAATGGGCGCTGATGATTATTTGCCCAAGCCTTTCAACCCTCAGGAACTGGCGGCGCGCATTCGCGCGATCCTGCGACGCGCCAAACCAGATGCGCGTCCGGCGACGCCAATTGTTCTGGGCGACGTCGAGATCGATTCCGGTGCGCGCGTGGTGCGCCGGCGGGGAGAGATCGTTAACCTGACCAGCGTCGAATTCGATCTGCTCGAGGTGCTGATGCAAGCGCCGGGTCAGGTGGTCGATCGCGAAAAGCTCACGCGCGATGTACTCGGCCGCGAGTTCTCGCCCTTCGATCGCAGCATCGACACGCACGTCTGCAACCTGCGAAAGAAAATTGGATTGCTCACCGATGGCACGGAACGTATCAAAGGCGTTCGCGGCATTGGTTATCTCTATGCCCAGCCCCTGGAGAAAGAGACGGGAGTTCCCTCTCATTCCGAAAGACGTTGAGGGCGTGAGTCGTGACGAATTTGGAGTGCGCCGGCAGAGCGAAGCGGCGACGGCGCTTTGGTTTGGAGTTCCGCATTTATGCGGCGTTGAGTTCAATAATGGTTCCACCTAAAGACGGGACGCTGAAAACGATCCAAAGCGCAGTCGCCGCTTCGCTCTGCCGGCGCACCCCAAATAGTTCGGCGAGAATCGTGGCAAAGCAACAATGAACCGTCTCTTCTTCAAAATATTCTTGTGGTTCTGTGTGATCGTGATTCTTGTCGGTCTCTCGATCGAGACCTCCAGCATCCTGGCTAACTACTACGAGATGAGCTGGCAGAGAGTGCTGCACAGTGTCATGCCGATGGAGGCTGAAAAATGCGCCCGCATGTACGAAGCTTCCGGCAAACAGGCGGTACAGGATTATCTGGATGAGTTACAGCGACAGAAGACGGTGCGCTTCTATTTTTTTGATGAGGATGGAAACGATCTTTTGGATCGCGGCGCGCCGGAACTGGTCGCGAGGCTCGCCCGTAATCGTGAAAATCTAAATCGAACTGCGCAGCAAAATCTTTCGCTGGTCGCGCCGCGACAAGGCATCGCGATGCGGCTGGTGCCCGGGCCCAGCGGACGGAAGTACACGCTCGCGTTTCAGCAATCGCCGACTGTAATCATGCCGGTGTCAGAAGCTATCGGGGCGCATCCGTACTGGCGTCTGGCAGTCATCGCTTTGTTTGGCGGCATCCTCTGCTTCCTGCTGACGCGAAACATTACTCAGCCCATCGTGCGTTTGCGCAGGGCGGCCAGCGGCATTGCTGCGGGCCGGCTCAAGACGCGCGTCGATCCGCGAGTCCTGCGTCGTCACGACGAGATTGGAACTCTAGGCCGTGATTTTGATCGAATGGCCGAACAGATCGAAGGCCTCGTGACTGCCCAAAGAGATTTGTTGGGCGATGTTTCGCACGAATTGCGTTCGCCCCTCGCCCGTCTGGTGGTGGCCCTCGGGCTGCTGCGCCAGGCTTCGCCGCAGGATGCGCCGGAATATCTCAAGCGAATCGAACAGGAAGCAGACCGGCTCGACAAGTTGATTGGACAACTGCTGACGCTGACCAGGATTGAAAGCGGAGTAGAGTCAGCGCAGCGCGAAAACTTCGATCTGACAAATCTGGTTCAGGAAGTTGTGGCTGACGGGAACTTTGAGGCGCGCGCGCAGGATCGCGAAGTGAACCTTGTGCATGCCGACGCCTGCACCATGTTCGGCGTGCCCGAGATGTTGCGCAGCGCCATTGAGAATGTGGTCCGCAATGCCATCCGGCACACACCGCCATCGACTTCGGTTGATATCACCTTGGCGCAAAGAGGAAACAACTCCGCCGGAAGCGCGCTCTTGAAAGTGCGCGACCACGGACCCGGAGTGCCTGACAGAATGCTGGGTAATATCTTTCTACCGTTTCACCAAGTTCCGGAAAACAATGCAAACGATCAGGGCGCCGGACTGGGACTGGCCATTGCGGATCGAGTTGCGCGAATGCACGACGGCGGCATCAGCGCGCGCAACGCGACTGACGGCGGGTTGATTGTTGAGATCGTCCTGCCGACGAAGACTGCTGGGTCGTAGCTCGACTTTGGAGTGCGCCGGCAGAGCGAACCGGCGACGGCGCTTTGGATCCTGTCCAGCCCTTTGCGTGCCAGAACCGCGAGCGGTAACGACCGGATCGAGAAGCCTAAGAGATTCCCGTTACACGCTTCAAGCATTTACAAGTCGCCGTGCGATCCGCTCGCTACCGCTCGCGGTTCTGACCCGTCAATTTAAAGCGCCGCCGCCGCTTCGCTCTGCCGGCGCACTCCAAAAACACTCGCAACTTGAAACTTCAAACCTGAAACCTGAAACTAGGCTTCATGGGTTTAGCTGAATACAAAAAGAAACGCCGCTTCAATAAAACTCCCGAGCCCGGTCCGGAAAAGAAAACGTCCGAGCTCGGCAACATCTTCGTCGTGCAAAAGCATCGCGCCACGCAACTGCATTATGACTTTCGCCTGGAAGCCGACGGCGTTTTGAAATCGTGGGCCGTGCCCAAAGGTCCGCCAATGGATCCCGCGGTCAAGCGCCTCGCGATGCAAGTCGAAGATCATCCGGTTGACTACGCCGAATTTGAAGGCGTCATTCCCGAGGGCGAGTACGGCGGAGGCACGGTCATGGTCTGGGACATGGGCGTGTACGCGCCGGAAGAGAATGAAAGCGTCTCGCGTGCGCTGGCGAAAGGTGAACTCAAGTTCGTGGTGCTTGGGAAAAAACTAAAAGGCGGTTTTGTGCTGGTGCGCACGCGCGAGCGACAGTGGCTGCTGATGAAGCATCGCGACGAATACGCCGTTGATGGCGAGGACATTACCGAGACACAACCCTATTCAATCTTGACCAAACGAACGCTGGCAGAGATCGCTGAAGACGAAGGCGGCGTCGTCAAGAAAGCCGCCACGGGCGATCCCAAAAAACTGCCGCAACGCCGCAACGTCAAGCGCCGCAAGAAGAGCGCCAAGAAGAAAGTCTGGCACAGTAACAAAGCTTAAGATTGACCTTCTTCCCTTCTCGCTCCAATTAATATTCATATCGTGCTGCGGCCGTTTTGGGCTTGTTTTGAACGTTGACATTCGATTACTGTCTGGCTACTGTAGCCACGTTTTTTCATTTCGCTGTTTCCTCAACGCTCAGTGGGGTTTGAGTCGCAGAACAGCGGCAATTCCAGATGGGTTTGACCGATGGTCAAAATCGATACTAACCGCTTTCCTCTCGGCACCGCTATCGTTGTCACTGCCACGACTGGCCACTCGTTTTCAGGCGTTCTTCGCGAAGTTTCAGATTCACACATTCTTTTGCAGCATGACCAGGGCGAAGTGATCCTCTCCACTGATTTGATAGGCACTTTGGAGGTCGGTCAAAGTCCTGTCGACGGACAATCACCTACAAATTCGGACTGGCGGTCATCAGACCTAATCACCACGGCCCAGGGAGTAGAGCGGCTAAACGAGATAGAACACGAATTCTCAGCGGCCGTCAGCGTTCCTCAACTATCCCTAATCCAACCTGATTTCGTTCTCAGCAAGAAAGAATTAGAAGGCATTCAATTTAGCAAGAGGTCCTACGTCCAAACGCAGTGGAACCGGATCAAAAACCAGTTTGATTACGCGATCAAGATAAAAGAGTTCGACCGGCTTGCGGACGTAGCCAACAGGTGTCAAGCGCTGGTCACGGAATTTCCCCAGCTGGTTAGTGCTTCCTCCAACCTGGGTTGGGTTTATTGGAAATTGAATCGTAAAGCGGAAGCAATTAAAGCTTACGAAACATCGGTCGCTAAGACCTCAGATCTTCGCGCCATGCACAATCTGCTCGTACTTGCTGTAGGGCAAAATGAACCTCAACGGACTTTTCATGCTTTAAAGCAATTTTTTGAGCGGGCGGAGCCGGCAGAATACAGGCCGACCTGGAATGTTGTCCTCAGACTGGCACTGGACTTTGAAGGAAGCGATTTTCTCTACTACCAACTTGAAAAAGCATTAGAGGGCCAACCCTCGAAAAGCGTCGAATTGGTTTTGAAGAGTATTAGTTATTACCTTTCGAATAAGGGACGTCCAAACAGCGCTTTGGCAGCTGCAGTCCTTTCCGGCAGGAGCGATGCGGGCAAGCAGGAACTCAACTTCATCAAGTTACTTCTTAATCGTGAAGACGACTCACCGCCTTTTGTTACGCAAGACGACGAGCCGTCGCCTGAGTTTCTTGATCAAAATGGATTCGAAACTGCATACAGTCCCGACTCTGATCCTATGCTCCTGTCTCAGCAAGGCCGGCTCACCGAAGCAGACCCGGCGGCGTCCGCATCTGATTTTGAAGAAGTCCAGGAAACCGCCTATACGAAAGCCAGACGCTTATTGAAATCAAGAATTGATCCGGTCCGCGCGGAACCTTACCTTCGCGAAGCAATCGCGAAGAGAGAAAACCTTGAAGCGGCCGTCAAGGATTTGGCCCTCGTACTACAGAACACCAACCGCGAAGGGGAAGCTGTGAGCCTGCTCCGCGGCTACGCCGACCGGGTGATTGACAAGCTCACGATAAATGAACTCCTGGCTAATCTTTATCAGCGTCTCAATCGACACAGCGATGCCATTACGGCGCTCTACAAAGTGCTTCCCGAGACTTCGGAGAAAAAGCAATATTTAGTTCGACTCCGCATTGCGATTTCTCAAATACAGATCGGCGAGTTGACCCAGGCCCGCCGCACTCTGGATTTGGTCTTGAGGGGAAATCCTCACGACACCACCGCGCTTGAGCTGGCAAGAATTCTGGATGATGGGCTGGACGCCGACGATTCCCCGAACCTGGGAGGCCTTACCCAGGAAAAGATTAACGCTTATTCTTTGGATATTGGCGATTTCTCGTCTGCGCTAAGCAGGTTTTTGAGATTCTACCTTGACGATTGTGAATATCTCGGCTTATCCGAGGAGCAAGTACAAGCGCGAGATTTTTCTGAGGAAGACATTCACAAATTGAAGGAACTGATTGGCGTTGGACGACGCTCGGGCGTGCGCGCGCAATACTGTCTTTCAGCCGCAAAGCTGTTGCAGGAATTGCAATCCGGAGAGGAGCATCGCTTCTTCAGCTATATGCAGGACTATGCTCTGGACATGGGAGAAGCCAGTTTGCTTGAGCAAAAACGGACTGATGTGGTACTGGCGTACTATCTCGAAGCGTTTGCAATCGCCCCCAAACTGACTGCCAAACTTCAAAACAAATTACCTTCGATCATGATGCTGTTTTACGCCTCGAGAGATGATGTCATCGTCGAAAAGTTGCCTGACCTCGAATTATGCTTTGCCGAAGCGATGGCCCATCCCAAGCGTCGCGAATTATTAGAATGGTTGCTCGAATTGTCTCTTCTGACTTCGCAAGTTGACCGGTATTTGCTCCCTAAGGTTTTCGAGCGTGAGGACTTGCGGCGCATCGTCCAGAACACGTGCGAGGAAATAATCGGAAATAAGAGCGACCCGAGTGTTCAGTTTTCTCAGTTCACCGCGATCTGGAAGCGAGCAGCGGAACACATTGGGACGCGAAATCAACAATTAATAAATGAGCTGCTTTATTTGCAATCGCGAGCGGGTCTGGATTCCACTCAGGATCAAATCGAGCGAGTACAACAACTGAATGAAAGAATTCCCAGCTCCCTGGATCGGACCCGGCTGAAAACGATAACTGAAATTCTGCAGCTAATGGGCGAGTACAGCAAACAGCACCTTTATATTGAACGCGAACGGCTCTCGGCAATCGTCCAAAAGCGGGTGGTGGATTTCCTCGAACAGGTGAAAGATGAACCGACGAAGATTTCGCTGGAGCTGCTCAGACCATATGTGGTCACCCTTGGCGCCAGCATCAAGGAGCACTTTGACCGGGTGCAACAAGCCGCCGAGCCCGACACCCTGGACGCGACTCTTTCCGTGGAGTCGTACATACCGGACCGGGACTCGAATGTTGAGTGCCAGATCACCTTATCCAATGCCGCCGGCAAGAGTCCGGCGAGCGAAGTGAAAATCGAAATCGAACCCTCACCTGCGTCCGAATATGAGGCTATTCAAAAAACGATTCCAGTGACGGAAGCCCTGCCCGACGGGCAACCTGTCACCTGTCAGCTCCCGGTTAGAGTTACGCAAAACGCAAAAATCGCGCAGGTGTTTACGCTTCATTACGGTCTTTCTTACCGCACGAGAACCGGCAGACAGATTCGCACCTCCAACCAAATTCCCATTAGACTCGATCACGATTCGGATTTCACTCAGATCAAGAATCCCTACGCCGCCTGGGCCGAAGCACATGAGGTAACTGATGAGAATATGTTCTACGGGCGTGGTCCGCTGATCGACAATCTGCTCAGCGCTCTCCGTTCTTCACCGGAAGCCAAGAGTATCGTGGTTTACGGTCAGAAGCGGGCGGGAAAGTCTTCGGTTCTTTATTGGTTGAATCTGCGACTCATGCTGCCCGTTATACCGGTCAAATTCAGTATTGGCGACATTTCGTTGGATCTGTCCGTTTCTACTTTTCTGTACCGGATCGCGCAGCGTCTGGAAGCAAAGTTCGATGACTTAGCCCATGAAGGCCACCCGGCGATCACCGTCAGGCGGCCGGAACTTGAAGAACTGAGAAGTCATCCCGAGCTTCGTTTTCACGATTACATGATGGACCTGCGGAAGGCGATCGCGGGAACTCGGGGATTCGAGGGCGCGAAGGTGATTCTGCTGCTGGACGAGTTCACTTATATTTACTCGGCAATCAGAAAGAAGCTGATCCCCGAAACCTTCATGCAATTTTGGAAAGCCTTGCTTCAGGCCGGCTATTTTGGTTCGGTCGTTGTCGGTCAGGATTCAATGCGTCAATTCATAGACGAATTTCCGAACGAGTTCCAGGTTGCCCAAAGTGAACGAGTTTCCTACCTGGCGGAAGATGACGCCCGGGCTTTGATTGAACAACCTACTCGGATGGAGTCGGGGGAAAGCCGGTTCAAAGGCGCAGCCGTGAATCGCATGCTGGAGTTGACGGCCGGCAGTCCTTTTTATGTGCAGATTTTTTGCAATCGGCTGGTCGAATTCATGAATCGCAAAAAGCTGGTTCGCGTGACTGACGCCCACATTGAACAAGTCAAGAAAGAGTTGATAAGTGGCACGAACTCATTGACTGGTGACAAGTTCGATAATCTCATTGGCTCGGGCGACGACTCAACTAATCTCATATCGAGCAAGGATACGGCCGCCGTCCTAAAAGAAATCGCGGCCGCTTCGAAGAACCAGGAGTTCTGCGACCAATCAGACATAGGAGTCGTCACGACAGCCCGTTTGGACGATATTTTGGACGACCTCGTGCGCCGGGAAGTGATCGAAAAACGAAAAGCTTCGCTCTATAGAATTCGGGTCGGACTCTTCAAAGAATGGCTACTAGCTCAATAGAAATTGAATCAGCAAACACTCGAACGAACTCGAATCCCTTCGCTGATTACGGAGGAATCGTTTATGGCAGCGGCTTCATAGGACGTGACTATGAGCAGATGATCCTGCGACACCGGATCATAGACGCCAACGATCCCGGGTGTTTGTCAGTTGTTGGCGCTCCGCGAATTGGCAAGTCCAGTTTTGCTTTTCACACTTTGGTCTATCCGCGGGTCGAGCTCAACAAGCTAAAGCTCGTTACCGTCAGGCTCAACTTACCAAATTTTGAAACTCTCGCCCAGTTACTGCGCAAACTGGTTTCCACCGTCGCGGCGGACCTGCAAGAGTTGGGGCTCAGGGACGAAGGCCTCCATAAAGCAGCGGATTCCGTCGCCATCGAAGGTCTTCCCTGGATCGAATTACAGGATCGAGTTCAACGGTTCTTTAAGGGCGTCAAGCGTCAGGGTTGGCGCGTCGTCTGCATTATCGACGAGTTCGATTCGGCGCGAGTGCTGTTTCGCGATGACCCGGGAGCCTTTCAATTACTCAGGGAGTTGGCTTACGAACCTGAATGGCGCATCTGTTTCGTGACGATCTCCCGGCGACCGCTCTGTGAGATCGAATCTCAATCCCAAAGTGATATTTCGAATTTTCACGGAATTTTTCACGATCTTTATTTGCGGCCTTTCGACACTGCTGACCTATCGCGATTGATCGCTAAGCTCGAAGGTACCGGCTTGTCGATCGACGAAGAATTACAAAGATTCGTCTACCTTAACACGGGTGGTCATCCCTTTCTCTCGTCGGCATTATGCTTTTGCATCGCTAAGACTTGGCTGGACGAAAACGATCGAGCATTCGACAAGATGCTTAACGAGGCGACCATTGAGCTAACTAAATACTACGACAAATTGATTTCAATCTTGCGAGAGAGTGAGTTGCTCGACAAGTTGCTGCAAATCTTATTGGGTCCGGTAACAGATGTAACGCGGCTTGATGCCGAACAATTCGAGCGATACGGCTTGATCAGACCTGACGAGTCAGGATATTTCTCAGCCTTCTCCGATCACTTCGGTGACTATATTCGACTCCTCGAGAGAAGCACAGATTTGTGGACGCTGTGGCGCGATACTGAACGCAAACTGCGGTTATTGATCGCCAAAAAGATGGAAGAAAAATTTGCGACGCAGAACTGGATACCGGAACTGGAAAAAACGAATCCAGACATCAAAAAGATATTCGACAAGGCCCGCCTCACTCAATCCAATGACAAAGCGATTTTTGGATCGCGGGCTTCCAACAATTTGTTGGACTACATGTATCCCTGGAACTTGACCATGATAATTTACAAACATTGGCCACTGTTCGAGGACATTTTGGGGAACGATCGCGAATACTGGAGTGTTCGATTCAATTTGCTCGAAAAACTCAGGAATCCCATGGCGCACAGCAGAGAAGACGCGATCGAGCCGTATCAGTACCAAATCGCCGACGGTTACTGCAGGGAGTTATTGCACTTGCTAAAAACCGCACTGCACTAACCTGGACTCCCTCTGCTTTTGGGTGTACGTACCGGAGGGCCTGAGCGCAACCTGCAACCAACGTTGCTGGACCCAACGGAAATTGATTGAGGAGTTTTCGGATTCCGTAAAAGGCCTGGCTTTTGTAACAGTGCGAACGCGACGCCTGCTGATGACTGTACAAGGATTCGCTTCCCTCAATATACTACCGCTGAACTCAGTCTCTCCCTGAAAACAATGACACAGATTCTGTGGCCCGCGAGCTTCGGAACGAGACCGACTGAAGTCTGTGCCACTAGAAAAAGGAAGATGTTTCGTTATGCGCAAATTGATTACTCGCAGTCTGGCGCTGCTGTTCGCCAGTTCTTTCAGCTTCTTGATGCTCGCTGACAATTCGAACAATTCAAAAGTCAGCGCAAACAGACCGGCGGATCCAAATCCACTGCTCAACGAATGGACCGGGCCGTACGGCGGCGTGCCGCCGTTCGACAAGGTCCAGATCGCGCTGTTCAAGCCGGCCCTCGAAGCCGCCATGACTGAGAATCTTGCCGAGATCGACAAGATCGCGAAGGACACCGCGGCGCCTACGTTTCAGAACACTATCGTCGCGCTGGAGCGCGCCGGGTCGACACTGGATCGCGTCAGCACTGTTTACGGAATCTGGGGTTCGACGATGGCCAGCCCTGAGTTCCAGGGAGTGCAAAGAGAGATGGCGCCGAAGCTCGCGCAATTTAACGATCAAATCACGCAAAACGAAGCCCTCTTCAAACGCATCGAAGCGGTTTACAACTCGCCCGACAAGAAAAAGCTGAACGCCGAGCAACAACGCCTGGTCTGGCTTTACTACACCAATTTTGTGCGTTCCGGTGCGAAGCTGGACGCGAAAGGCAAGACCCGGGTCGGCGAAATCAATCAACAACTCGCCGGTCTGTTCACCAAGTTCAGTCAGAACGTTTTGTTCGAGGAAGATAATCAGTTCGTCAGTCTAAAGACTGAAGATGAGCTCAAGGGTCTGCCCCAGTCGGTGCGCGACGCTGAAGCCGCGTCGGCCGTGACGAAGAAACAACCGGGCACGTGGGTGGTGATGAACACGCGTTCGTCGGTCGAACCGTTTCTTACTTATTCGGATCGACGCGATCTGCGCGAGAAGGTCTGGCGCATGTTCATCATGCGTGGCGACAACGGCGATACGCACGACAACAACGCGACCATTACAGAGATTCTCAAGCTGCGGGCTGAGCGCGCGAAACTGCTCGGCTACACCACGCATGCGCATTGGCGGCTCGAGAACGCGATGGCGAAGACGCCCGAACGCGCAATGGATTTGATGATGGCGGTCTGGAAACCCGCTGTCGCTCGCGTAAACGAAGAAGTGAAAGACATGCAGGCGCTGGCCGACAAGGAAGGCGCGGGGATCAAGATCGAGCCGTGGGACTATCGCTATTACATGGAGAAGGTGCGCAAGGCGAAATACGATCTCGATCAAAATGAAGTTAAGCCTTATCTCCAACTCGACAAGCTGCGCGAAGCCATTCACTGGGTCGCGGGCGAGCTGTTCAATTTCAAATTCACGCCGGCCGCCAACGTTCCGGTCGCGCATCCGGACATCACCGTTTGGGAAGTGACCGACAAAACTTCCGGTAAGCACATCGGGCTTTGGTACTTTGATCCTTACGCGCGCGCAGGGAAGCGTTCGGGCGCGTGGATGAACGCGTATCGCTCTCAGGAGCGGGTCAACGGCGAAATCACCACGATCGTTTCCAACAACGCGAACTTTGTGAAGGGCAAGCCGGGCGAGCCTCTGCTGATCTCATGGGACGACGCCCTCACGATGTTCCACGAGTTCGGCCATGCCTTGCATGGATTGAACTCGAACGTCACATATCCATCGTTATCGGGCACGTCCGTCCCGCGCGACTACGTCGAGTTCCCATCGCAACTGATGGAGCACTGGTTGGCGACGCCCGAAGTGCTGCAAAAATTCGCGGTCCATTATCAAACCGGCAAACCGATTCCGCAGACGCTGGTTGATAAGATCGACAAGTCAAAAACTTTCAATCAGGGATTTTCGACGGTTGAGTATTTGGCCGCAGCGATCCTCGACATGAAACTTCACCTCGCCGGCGATAAGACAATTGACGCGCGCGCGTTCGAGAAGGAAGCGCTCGCCGAGCTGGGCATGCCGAAGGAAATCGTGCTTCGCCATCGCCTGCCGCAATTCATGCACGTGTTTTCGAGCGACGGCTACTCGGCCGGGTACTACAGCTATCTTTGGTCGGACGTGATCACTGCCGATTCGTTCGGAGCGTTCACCGAAGCCGGCGGACCGTATGACAAGAAAGTCGCAGAGCGCCTGCGCAAGAATATCTTCTCAGTAGGCAACACGATCGATCCGGCCGAAGGCTATCGCGCCTTCCGCGGCCGCGATCCGAAGGTCGAGGCACTGATGAAGAAGCGGGGATTTGGTTCGTAATCTTTCTCCCTCACTAAGTTTTTTCTCCCTCTCCCACTGGGAGAGGGTCGGGGTGAGGGTCTAGCGAAACGCACCAACTCTTTTCGGTACGCACGCCTCTGGCGTGCTTTTTCTCAACGCTTGCACGCCGGAGGCGTGCGTACCTTTTGCTGCTCAATGTTCACTCGCGCCATCGTCCGCCCACCCGCGGCTAACTTCGCTGAAGGGCTAACCACTTCCGGTCTCGGCCCGCCTGACTACGAACTCGCCATTCAGCAACACGAATCTTATTGCGCGGCCCTGGAAAGATGCGGCCTCTCGCTGACCAGGCTTGAGCCTGATCCTGATTATCCGGATTCGTGCTTCGTCGAAGACGCGGCGATCCTTTCTGAACGTTGCGCGGTACTGACTCGACCGGGCGCGCCCAGCCGTCGCGGCGAAGTTGAGAGTATGCGAAAAGTCCTCGCTAAGTTGTTCCCTGCTCTGCAAGAAATTCAATCACCCGGAACTGTGGATGGCGGCGACATCTGCCAGGCCGGCGATCATTTCTTCATCGGCATTTCTGATCGCACGAACGAAGCCGGAGCGAAACAGCTATCAGAGATTCTGGAAGGCGTTGGTTACTCGACAAGCATCGTAGACACGGGAGTCAGAGTACCGACTTCAGTCGGGCCTTCCTCAGCCGCTACGAACCGCCCGACTAAAGTCGGCGCTCTAACGCCTGACTTCCTTGGCTTGTTGTTGCACTTGAAGAGCGGTGTTGCATATCTTGGCGACAATCGTCTGGTGATAGCTGGGCCTCTCGCTAATCATCCTGATTTTGATCGATTCGATCTGGTTCGTGTCGATCAGGCTGAAGCGTACGCGGCCAATTGCATCAGAGTAAATGAGTACGTTTTGATTGCTAAAGGCTTTTCCAAGCTCCAGTCTGATCTACAGTCGCTGGGTTATGAGACAATCGCGCTAGATATGAGCGAGTTTCAAAAGATGGACGGCGGCTTGAGCTGTTTGTCTTTGCGATTTTGAAAACTTATCCGCAGATTACGCAGATTGATTCAAAGAACCGAAAACATGAATAGCGAGCAGCTTAATTGCGAAGCTGCGGAGCAGCGCTGAGAGTTAAGCCCAGGGCGAGTCTGCGAGCCCTGGGTTATCTGCCGCGCAAAGATCCGAGCTGCGGAGCAGCGACAGAATAGCGCGTCGTGTTTTTTCGAATGCTAGATGATTGTCAAAAGAGCAAGTTAATTACACTGACGTGAAAAATTCTTGCCTGGATATCTGCCGCTGCTCCGCAGCTCCGACTTTGTCGTGACGTGAACCCAGGGCTCGCGGACTCGCCCTGGGCTTAATTCTAATCGCTGCTCCGCAGCTGCAATCCACCATGTTTTTCATCATCACCCAAAAACTCGATCGCAAAGAAGCGGTGCGCCGGATCAACCTGCTTGCCGGCAAAGACCTGCGCGCGCTGGCCGACGAATACAAGATTCCCGTCTGGAAGAATGGCCGCGAGAACAAAGGCTGGGCCGGCCTCGTCATTGAGCAGTACCTGGGCCTGCCGCAAAATTCACGGCAAGCGCCCGACTTTGGTGATTGGGAATTGAAAGTCGTGTCGTTGCGGAAAGACGCAAAAGGAAATTTGCGGGTAAAGGAATCGATGGCAATCACCATGATCGAGCCTGCCGAAGTCCTCACGAGCAAGTTCGAGGACAGCCATCTTTACGACAAGTTGCGCAGTATGGTTGTCGCCAGCCGCGTCTATGAAAACAAGCAAGAGACTCGTTCGATGCTGCATGCCGGCGCCGAATTCGATCTCGACAGCCCGAAGATTTACGCGCAGGTGAAAGAAGATTACGAGGCAATTCGTGAGAAGATTCGCGCGGGAGGAATTGACTCGTTGACCGGAGATTTGGGAAAACTGGTGCAGGCGCGCACGAAAGGGCCGGGACATGGAAGCACTTCGCGCGCGTTTTATGCGCGGCCGGTTTTCGTCGCGCACATTTTGAATCTGCAAAAGTTGGCATCGATGCCGCGCGTTTGGCCGGGAGACAGCGCCGTCGTTTGAAGGTTTGAGTTCAGTGTTCCTGTTCCGGGACCTTCTGATCAAGTCTCTTCTTCGACGCGTAGCGTCGGTTTGAACTTAGCCCGGCGTTTCAACGCCGGTGATCCGGTCGTCGCGGGTTCTCGTCGCGTAGCGACGATTGAATTCACATTTGTTTCACGCGTCGCTACGCGACGCGAAAACTCGTTCGCACTTTCCCGCCCTTGAAAGGCCGGGCTAAAATTCAGATCGACGCTACGCGTCGAAAGCAGGAACAGCTAAGCTTGAGCTCTCAACTGCTGAAATCATGAGCGAAGAATTAATCGAAACGGCAAAACCTAACGTCAGCATTCTCCTGAACGTCTGCCCGGTCTGTGATCGTTTGGCGCCGGAGTTGTTCAAGCTGGCCTCGGTCCCGGACACCCTGGCTTCAATCATTAAGCCTAATGCGTTGACGCCCAACCCCGATCAGGTTTGCGCGCGCTGCATCGATCTCTTCACGCGCGCGCTAAGACAAATCGAATCGCAAGCGGCAATCTTTGAGCAGAACGATTTCGTTTTGCCGACGCCTTTGCGCATGGACGCCGATGAACGTTTCACCGGACGAGGCGTCACGATCGCATTCCTGGATTCCGGCTTTTATGCGCATCCTGATTTGACCAAGCCGGCAAATCGCATTCTCTCCTATCACAGCATTTTTTCAGCAGCAGGCGATCAGACTTCGCTGGAGACGAACGACGTCGCGAGTTGGCACGGCATGATGACTTCGGTGGTGGCGGCTGGAAATGGCGAACTCGCGGGAGGTCTCTATCGGGGCATCGCCTCAGACGCGAACCTTGTGCTGGTCAAGATTGGCCGGACTGGACGAATCAGCGAAGCGCAAATTCAAAAAGGTTTGGAATGGGTCCTCGAGCATGCGAAAGAATTTCAAATCCGCTTGGTGAACATTTCCGCCGGCGGCGATTTCGAAGAGAGCTATCTGACCAATTCGCTTTCGCAAACTGTCGAAAGCTGCACGCGCGCCGGGCTCACTGTTGTGTGCGCCGTTGGGAATGCCGGGCACATGCCGGGTCATCCCGTTTTGCCGCCGGCCAGCGCGCCGTCCTGCATTGCCGTCGGCGGCTTGGACGATCAGAACTCGCTCGATCGCGCGCGGCGCGGAATGTATCGCTCGTCATACGGTCCAACGACTGACGGGCTCCAGAAGCCGGAAGTAATTGCGTCGGGAATCTGGGTGGCTGCGCCAATCCTGCCGCGCACGCCGACTGCGGAAGCAGCCGAGCTTTATTCTGAATTGCATGCGTTGCCGGACGATGAGTTGCGCGCGGCGATCGAAGCGCATGCGGGCGTCGATCAAGATCTGGACGAGGCGGCCAGCCTGCGCATTCCGTTATTGCGCCAGCTCATCACGATCAAACTGCGCGAAGGTAACGTCATCAATCAGGATTACAAGTATGTCGATGGAACATCTTTCGCTGCGCCGATCGTGTCGTCAATCATCGCCTGCATGTTGGAAGCAAATCCCCGTCTGACTCCACAGGAAATCAAACGCATCCTGATTGAGACGGCAGAGCGCGTTCACGAGGTCGAAGTTGATCGGCAGGGATGGGGCGTGGTCAATGCCCGGCGGGCCGTGGAGTTGGCGTTAGTGAAGCGATGATGTAACGCGAGCTGTTAGCTTGCAGGGCAACTGACAGGTGCGCTGGTCGTGACCTAATTCCAGGAATCTCTGTGGAAAGTCTGTGCCTCTGTGGTGAAATTATCCTCAGCAAATAACATCACAGAGACACGAAGAACCACAGAGCCTGCACAGAGAAAAACAAAATCGGACAGCACCGTTGCGTTACGCCGCTAGACACCGGCTTTGTCGCTGTGCCAGAATTTGCCAAAGCAATTGAACAACCTGATAGGAGCCGCAACGAAATTGTATGTCTGAAAGTGAGTCCGCGCTGACGGAAAATCAAAGCGCAACACCCGATACTGAAGAAATAACTTACCAGGCCGTCGAAAAAGACGGCGTGGTCACCGCCATTTGGGAAATGAAAGGCCGCAAGCACCTGCGCACGATCGACCCGCGCTCGAGACAAGGCCGCGAAATCCTGAATCTTTACACCACCGAGGAAGAGCAACCGCCCGCCGCCAGCGAAGCGGCAACGTCGTAATTCATTTCTCCCTCACGCCAATAAATTCTGCGGTGTCCCCGCCACAAAGGCCTCGATGTTATCAACAACCTGATCGGCGAGCGCCTGCACGGCTTCGTTGCTGGCCCAGGCGACGTGCGGCGTGATTATCAAATTAGGCAAATCGAGATCGAGGAGCGGACTGCCATTGCGTGGCGGCTCTTCCCGCAGCACGTCGATTCCCGCACCGCCGATCGATCCGCTCCGCAGCGCGTTGATCAAAGCAGCGTCGTCGATCAGCACCCCGCGAGCAGTGTTGATTAGCAAAGCATTCCGCTTCATCGCTTCCAACTCGGCCGGCCCGATCAAGTCGCGCGTTTCGTCGGTCAGGGGACAATGCAAGCTGACGACGTCGCTCTCTCGCAGCGTGTCCGTAAACGCCGTTCTTCCCTCGCGAATTTCACCCGCCCCCTTTCGCTCGGAAATCAGCACGCGCATACCGACCGCTTCGCCCAGCTTCGCCATACTGCGGCCAATCGAGCCGTAGCCGACGATTCCCAGAGTGCTCTTTCTTATGTCATGCAGCTCGTGCGTCAGCAGACAAAACTGTTTCGATTGATTCCATAACGCGCGTCGCACATCCTGATGATAGGCAAAGAGGTTGCGCCGCAGCGCGAGTATCATCATCAGTACGTGTTCCGGAACGGAATTGGCGGCGTATCCACGAACATTGCAGACGGCAATGCCGCGCTGTCGGCAGTAATCGAGATCGACGCAGTCAGAACCGGTGGCGGCGATCGCGATTAACTTCACGCCTGCCGCCTCGGACAGTTGCGGTTCGCCCAGCGATAATTTATTGCTGATGATAATCGTCGCGTCGTGAACCCGTTCGACAACCTGGCCGGCGAGCGTCTCGCCATGTTCGATCCATTCATGTTCGAACTTTGGCGGGCGAAAGTCGGCTTGAATAGTTTTGCGTTCGAGAAAGACGATGCGTTCCATATGTTGATGGGATTTCTCCGTGCGACCTCTGTGTTCCTCTGTGACTCTGTAGTGAACTCTCAGCAAAGCATTTACCACAGAGACACGGAGATCACACGGAGCATCACGGAGAAAAGCTAGCTTCAAAAGTGCTAAACTTCAAACTCAACGATGAATCTTCAAATTCGCCGGGCAACTCCGAATGAAGCAAATCGGCTGACGGAGCTCGCGCACGCCGCCAAACGTCATTGGGGATATCCCGAAAAGTGGATCGAACATTGGCGAGATGATCTGACGATCTCTCCTGAGTTCGTCGCCCGCAACGAAGTATTTGTGGCCGTGGTCGACGGTGAAATCGTTGGCTGTTGTGCTTTGGCGGTTACCGGTTCGCTCGCCGAGCTTGAACACATGTGGATTGAGCCACAGCAGATGGGCCAGGGGATCGGTCGCGCGCTTTTCGAGCACACGACGCGACGGGCCGAAGAGCTGGGCTTTTCGGCGTTGGAACTATCCGCTGATCCGAATGCGGAACCGTTCTATGAACGGATGGGCGCGCGGCGCATCGGCGAAGTTCGCTCTGAGATTGAAGGGCAACCGCGCGTTCTGCCGCGCATGAAAGTTGAGCTCGGAGTTCCGCCTTCAGGCGGTCTGCGGTAAAAAGAGTTTACAGCAAGAGGGAATGAGTTAGACAGGATTTACAAGATTTACATGTAAAGCAAAGTTCAAATCTCATGCGAGAGCCAGGTTCGTTGCCTGCTTGATTAATTATGTGAATCCTGTAAATCCTGTCTATTCATTTCACCGCCTGAAGGCGGAACTCCGAACCTGGAATGTGGGACACCAAACGACAAATCATCTGGCTCGTGGTCGGCATAAGCTTCGGGACATTCATCGTCTACCTTGACGCGCGCGATGAGTTCGGCCGTTTCGATCCTTCGGTCTTTGTTTTTTGGGAAATTATTCTGCTGTTGATTATCCTCGTGCTGTTCTATTTATACTCTCGGAAGAAGACCTAACGTCTAGCGTTTAGAGGCGGGCTACTGCCCGCCACCCCAGCCAAATGACGGGCCGTAGCCCGCCTCTAAACAATTACATAATTTCAACTCATCGGGCACTAGTGCCCGCTCTCAACGTTATGGGTAATTGTTAATTGTGGAAGCACGCCGAAGGCGTGCGTACCGTGGCTTGCGCATCTAGTTCGACGGCGGCTGCATTGTCTTCGAGCGAGCATCAATTCCCTGTTCGCCCATCACCAGCAAACGTCTGGGTTCGGTGAAGGTCACACTCTGGGGCAGGTAGGAAAGTACATAGCGGTTCTTTCGCAGTTCATCACAGATCGCTTTGGCGGCCGCCTGCGGATCTTCAATTGGGAAAATTCGACCGCCGGTGCCTTCGGCCAGATCGTTAATCACCTGCCGTGGCTTGGGCACATCGCGGCGAATGGCCCCGCGCGTGCGGTCTTCAGCCTGCACGCAATAGACCGCGATATCGAGCATTTGCAGCATGTTCAGCGCCTGGCTGAATTTTGTTTTGCTGCCGCGATCGAGACCGTCGCTGATGACGACGACCGCGCGCTTCTGCGCTGACAATGGTCGCAACGCATCTTCAACCACGGCCATGATCGAATCGAAGAGGTGCGGCTCGCCCTTCTTGCGAAAGGCCTTCAGCTCTTTTTCGATCTTCTTGGGGTCGTCAGTCCAATCTGAAACGATTTCAGCGTTGTTGTCGTAGCCGACAATCAGCAGCTTGTCGCCGTCATAAATTTCGTATGCGAATTCGCGCGCGGCCAGCTCCAGCTTTTCCACCTCGGCACGAATCGTCAGAGAATTATCGACCAGCAGGACGATCTTGGCGCCGGAAAGATCGGGAGCAAAGCTCTTAATCGTCTGTTCGACGCCGTTGTCGAAAAATGAAATGTCTTTTGAGGTAATTGGCCCGGTCGCCCCATCTGTGCGCTGGGCAACGACGTTCACCATGGACGAGGCTTCTGAGGCCGGATGCGATTGGCGGCCCGACTGCGCCCACAAAGTTCCCGCCAGGCACGCGGCGACCGCGACCATCGCCAGCCGGCGTCCCCAGCGACTCATTTTGATCGACACTCTGCGCAAGCCAAACTTTTTCACTTCTTGTCGGAGCCTGTCTTTTTCGCCGGGGTCTTCTTGGCTTTCCCCTTGTCGTCACTCTTTGCGGCTGGTTCAGGCGAGGCCAACTCCCTCTCTACTGTCTCTGACACGCTGCCCTTGCGGCCATAATCGGTGACGTACCAGCCCTCACCTTTAAAATGAACAGCCGTCTGCGAAATCATTTTTTCCATCCGGCCACCGCACTTCTTACAACGCGTCGGCGGCTTATCTGATAGTTTTTGAAAGACCTCAATCTGGTTATTGCACTTCTTGCAGCGGAACTCGTAAATTGGCATCTTAATCTGCGTTACTTTTTCAAGTTTTCTGTTCGCGCAAATTATACGAGAGCGGTCCAGACCGTACAAACAGCTTGCGACTCAGATGCTCACGGCCGGTCCCACGCCGTCCACCGGTTGCAGCTTTTTGCAACTTCAGCAACCGTTGGTTATGATCTCTCCAACAACCTACGAATCGGTTAGAATACGGCAATCAAGTCCCTTTGATCTTATCGAATGCAGCCAGTAGCAGACACCGGCCACAGCTTTTCTCTTGAACGCAAGCTCAAGTTGCACGAGGCGCGCGAGTCCATCATCGGCAGACTGGCTTCCAAGCTGCCCACGTCGATTAATCTCGATTCCTTCCTCAAAGTCATTGTCGCGGAATTGGGGCGAATGATGGAGGTTGATCGCTGCGACGTCATCAAGCTGACGCCCGAAGGCGAGTTGCGAGTCAGTCACGAATGGCGCGCGTCGGAAAATGTGCCGTCCAGCCTCGAGGCTCGCATTCCGGTTGACGTCAAGACGCTTTCTCAATATCTCGACGTGCGAAAACCGATCAAGCTTGACGACACGTCGTCGCCGGAACTCGATCATAAGGTTCGCTTCTTTGCCAAGAGCCTCGGCACGCGTTCGCTGCTGGTCGTGCCCGTGGTGCTGGATGATGAAGTCCTGGGATTGATTGGCTTGCATCATACAAAGGCGCCGCGTCATTGGTCGGAAGAGGAAGTCGCTTTCCTGGTCTCCATCGCGACGCAACTGGCGATCGCGTATCAATACACGCGCATTTACACCGACAAAAAGCGTGAAGCCGAAACCACCCAGGCTTTGCTGGAGATTGCCAATACGCTTAACGCGCGATCCGATTTTGGCGAAGTTACCTCGGCCGTGCTCGAGCGCGCGTTGTCTTTGGTCGGCGCCGATTATTGCGCGCTCGGCGTGCTGGATGCTGACGAACACCGGATCAGCCTCGCGGCTTTCAAAGCCGCGCCGCACGCCGTGACCGACAAAGTCCGCGGATTGATCGAAGCGCACGGACAATCGCTCGACATAACGGAATTTCCGGCCATGGTCGACATCCTTTCCACGGGCAAGACTGTGAAATTGCATGAGACTGATCTTCCCTATCCCTTGCGCGCAATGTTCAATGCGACGCTGGGAGGTCGAGCCGCGTTGATTGCGCCGGTGCGAATTGCCGGTCACGCATTTGGGCTGCTCGGGTTGGTTTGGAGCGAGCCGCGCGACCAGTTCAAGGATCATGAAGTCGCGCTGGTCGAAGGAATTGCCGATCAGATAGGCACCGCGCTTGAACGCGATCATCTTTCGGCCGAGATCATGCGGCTCAAGACCGTATTGAACGAGCAACATGGTGAGCAACGGATAATTGGCCAGACTCCGATAATTCGACGCGCCGTCGAATTAGCTCTGAACGTCGCCGATACGCCGACTACTGTTCTGATCCAGGGGGAATCAGGAACGGGGAAGGAGTTGATAGCGAATCTAATCCACCTCAACTCACAAGTGGCTGATTTGATCCAGGGCGCCTCACAGCGAAAAGGAAGACCCTACATCAAAGTTAACTGTGCAGCCATTCCTGAGAGTCTTTTGGAGTCCGAACTATTCGGACACGAAAAAGGCGCCTTTACCGGAGCGCATCTTCAGAGACATGGGCGTTTCGAAGAGGCCAATGGCGGCACGTTGTTTCTGGATGAAATCGGCGAAATGAGCCTGGCTGCCCAGGTTCGATTGTTGCGTGTTCTTCAAGACGGAGAATTCACCCGCGTCGGCGGCAATGAAGTGGTGAAGACTGACGTCCGGGTTATCGCTGCGACAAACATGAATCTCGAACGCGCGATTGAGGACGGTAAGTTTCGTATGGATCTTTATTATCGTCTTTCGGTTTTCCCCATACAGCTGCCCGCCTTGCGCGAACGGCGAGAAGACATTCATCCACTCGTAATCCACTTCATCGATTACTACAAACAGCGTACGAATCGGTACGTGTCCGGCATTTCCAAATCTGCCTTGAAGGCGCTCGTCACTTACGATTGGCCCGGTAATGTGCGCGAATTGGAGAATGCGATCGAGCGAGCGGTGATAATTGCCTCCGGGAGACAGATCGAACTTGACGATCTGCCGGAAGCGATCGGCAATATTGCCGCTGAGCGCGAAGCACTCGCCCGCACCGAAAGAGCTCAGGCCGCCAGCGAGGGCCGCAGCACCAGAATCGAAATTGAAGTGCCGTCGTCCATGGATGAAATCGAACGGCGAGCTATCGAGGCCACGCTCGATTACACTTCAGGCGACAAGACCAAGGCCGCGCGCTTTCTGAATATCGGCCGCAAGACGATCTACCGGAAACTGGAGCAATACAACGGCGAAACTCCATCATCCGAATCCACTAAAGAAAACTAATCTCCCGCAGACCGCCAGGCGTGAAAGAACAGGTGAGCACAACGCCCGAAATTGGATACAACGCTGAGCCGATCGTAACCGAAGCGATCCCGCTTCCAGGTTCTGGTGTGCGGCCCGCAGCGCCCGAATCGAGCGCGAACAATCCGCCGTGGGGAATCCTGGCCGCGGTGCTCGCCTGGCTTTTCAGTATTGCGGCGATCGTCGTCGTGCCCAACGTCTGCGTCCTTCCTTATGTGGCTTCGCGTTATCGAGGTGTGGGAATCACCCAGGAGATTCTGTTCGCCGACCGGACCTTTGTCTTCCTGTTCGTCCTGGGGTGGTTACCCGCGCACCTGATCACGCTGGCGCTGATATGGGCGATTGCGACGCGGCTCGGCAAGCGCTCGATCAAAGAAGTATTTGGTTGGAGCTGGAGCCCGAACTTCGGTTTCTGGAGAAGTTCCGCCCTGGCTGTTTCGATGTTCATTGTGACGCTTTTTCTGGTGGGGTTCTTTGGCGGACAAGAAACCGAACTCGATCGAATTCTCAAGAGTTCGCGCGCGGCTGCAGTTACGCTGGCGATCATCGCCGTCGCCACGGCGCCTTTGGTCGAGGAGATGACTTATCGCGGCTTGCTGTATTCGGCTTTCCACCGGGCCATCGGCAAATGGGGCGCAGTCGTCGTCGTCGCGTCCATGTTCGCGGGAGTTCACGTCATTCAATACTGGCCAAACTTCGCGGCAATTTCTTCCATAGGTTTGCTAAGCGTAGTGCTGACTCTCATTCGCGCGCGGACGGGCCGCCTGTTGCCCTGCTACGTGGTCCATCTCGTGTTCAATGGCGTGCAGTCGATTATCATCCTGATTGAGCCATACCTCCGCGCCGCCTTCGAGTTGTGGCGGCAAGAACCAGTTCAGAAGACACTCAACTTCCTCCATTTCCTCAACTAAGCGATGAATTACGAAGTTGTCGTAATCGGCGGTGGCGTTGGAGGATTGACCGTCGCCGCGCAGTTGGCGGCTCGTGGCGTCAACGTCTGTCTGTTTGAAAGACAATCGCAGGTCGGAGGCTGCGTCACAAATTTCGAACATCTCGGGTTTAAGTTTGAGCCGACCTTCGGCTTATATCGCGGCTGGGAGCAGGACGGAGTTTGTGATCGGCTGGTTTCAGAACTCCGCGTAACCGCTCCGAAAGCGGACCTCTTATCTCCTGGCTATGTTGTTCGTTTACCGGATGGCGTCGATGTTCCTTTGACTACGAACCTCGAGGCGTTCGAACAAACTTTACGAGAAGTGTTTCCCGAATGTGCGGATAATGCCGTCGATTTCTACCGGCAAATTGTCAGCGCTCCGCAACCGAATCGTTCGAGCGCGCCTCTCGCGGCGCACCTTGATCGCTGCTCATTCAGATTTAGACGGTTCATCGACGCGCAACTGCAAACATTCGTCCAATGTTCGAGTGGCGATTGTAGTTTTGTGGATGCGGCCCAAGCTCTTAATCCCCAACCCGGCTTCTGGCGTATTGAAGGCGGAGCACAAGCACTCGCCGATGCTTTGGCACAGTCGCTAAAAGCGAGCGGCGGCATGCTGCGTTTGAATTCGCCCGTGCTTCGTCTGGCTTACAGCTCAGATGAAAAGCCGATTGGTTTGGATCTGCTCAGCGGCGAACGAGTCCTCGCCAGCCGAGCGATCGTCAGTAACCTTACCGTCTGGGACACGTTCGGCAAATTAGTTGGCATGAGCAAAACCCCGAAGGCAGTCTCTTCGCAACTGCGACAACTCCGCGCCTGGGGCGCCTATCTTGTTTTTCTTAGTTTGGATCAGTCGGCGGCATCCCGTCTTGCATCACGCAGCGTTGTGGCGCTAACTGACTGGCAAGAAGACCAGCCCTTCGATCCTGAGCAAGCTCATTTCGTATTCTCCGCGCCCCCGGACACTGACGCGCGAGCGCCGGACGGAAAACTTGCGGCAACCCTTTCCGCTTTCACCAATGCTCAGGATTGGTTTTCATTCCATGAGGATCACGCCGCGCACGAAGAGCAGGATCAGGCAATGCTCGAGTCTCTTTGGGCGCGACTCCACGCCGCAATGCCGGAATTGGGAGACGGCGTCGAAGTCATCGAAACCGCGACCCCACAGACATTCTACGAATCCACGCGTCGCAAATTTGGCATGATTGGCCGCCCAAGCCCTTCGGCCGCGGGCTTGGACGAAAGCACCCGGCTGGCTTTTCCCAACCTCCACCTGGTGGGCGACACGATTTCCGGCGGCCTTGGCCTCGAAGGCGTAATTGAGACGGCCTCACGTATCGCAGACTCAATTGCACGAAGGTCAAAATAAAGGCTGTTTACGAATCTCCCGAACAATTGTATATTGTCTGGCGACACTGAACTATGTACATAACAATTGACGAAACTGACCGCCGCCCGGTCTACCGGCAGGTCGCGGATGAGATAAAGGGATTGATTGCCAGGGGTGCGCTGAGCGAGGGGATGGCGCTGCCGCCCGTGCGGCAGGTGGCGGACGATTTGGGCGTTAACCTGAATACGATCGCGGCTGCGTATCGGGAGTTGCAGAAGGAAGGCTTGTTGCGGGTTCGTCACGGCTCGGGCGCGGTGGTCTCTTCGCGGCGCGTGGCGCAACAAAGCGATAGTGACCTGCGGAAAGCCCTGCGCGTGAGCCTGGCACACCTGGTCCTGGCGGGATTGCCGCGCACAGAAATCCTCGAAATCGTCAACGAAGAGATTCGCGACTTGTTCAGACGTGAGCGATAACCAGGATCTTAGTTAATCGGGTCTTTGATTCGATTGATCGAACGACTGCCCGAATCTGGATCACGTGGCCCCGCCTGCGAGCCCGGATTATGTGTGGGCGCACTGATCGCGGGCGGGCTGTAGCTGGGCTGACTGCTGCTGGGACCGGGACTTCCGTATCCGATGCCCGAATTTCCTGATGAGCCATTATTGCCAGAAGATCCATTCCCCGCGTTTCCAGAGGAGTTGCTGGGTGGATAGTAACCGCGCGGGTAGTAGTTATAGTTTCCGCCGTACGGACCGAAATAAGCTGAAGTCCCGTAAGTGGTCCCGTACGGGCTGCCCCACCCCGAGTAGAAGGGCACGAAAGTGTAGCAGCTCGAGAACGGGCTCCAGGTCCAAAGTCCCCATCGCCCAAAGCGAGCATCAGCTAAGCCCCAGACACTTGAGCGAAAATAGCTGTTGAGAGCCCGCGCCGATAATTTGATATTTGCTTTAGCCAGGGTCTGTCCGCGCTCTTTACTCCAATCGTCGAATTCGTCCTGATCGATTTTCGTAAGTTTGGCAATCGCCTGCCCGGAGCTGCTGAAGGTAACTTTCTTACCGCTCTTCACGACATTGTCCCGATCAGTTCCCAGAGTCATGCGGCCTTTGCGAACAAAGAGCTCGGTGATGCCCGGACGGGCATTGATGCGATAGATTCCGGCCCGCACGATCGTCATTTTTTGTTGCTCAGTGACGATGGGAACCCGCAATTCAGCTTGATCCGGTCCGGTCACCTCAATAATGACGCTCCCGCGATTCAATCTGACGAGCAGATTATCAAGCGAATTGTCGACCATCACCAACTCGCTCTTTTCGGCGAGCCGGAGATAGGTACCGGGATTAAGCAGAATCTCAGCCTGGCTGCCGTATGCGGTGGTTACTACATCGCCTGAAGCTAGATCATCCTGGCTGGTCAACAGCTGCGGCGCCTGGTTGCCGCGTTTGACCATTACTTGACCCGAAACTGCGTTTACTCCGCCGGCCTTCGCCGAGATGCCGTAACGCTCACGATTCTGAGCGTGCCCGACTAAGACAAAGGCACCCACGATCAGAAGCAACGCGCCAAAGACTGAAGTAGCTTTTCGATTCATATTGACCTCCTGAGTAACACGGCAAGCTCCGGGAAGAGATGCCCCGATTATACGCTTGATCAAGCCGATGTCCAGCAGTCTCAGCAAAATTCTTTCGTGCTGACGACTACAAGCTGGGGTCCGATTTAGTGGCCGTCTTAGCCGGGTTCACATGAATCGTGCCATCCGACGATTCGAGATAAAAATAACGGCCGCCGTTTGTCCCGGATTCATCCGATTTCTGAGGATCCGCGTTCACCGAAAACTCACTCTCGCTGGCCCGCATCGTAAAACGATATCCGTTCAAATCAGGTGAAGTGCTGGCAAATCTTTGATCCAGAAGACCGGCTTGAACCAGGTCATTGAAGTCTCCATAACTTCCGCGCGTGGTTTTTGATTGGGTCTGCGCCGTGGCGATCGTTCGGAGCAGTTGAATGGCCGCAGTTTCGTCCACGGCTTTGATGGATTTCTGATAACCGCCTTGAGAAGAAGAAGGACCGGTCGAACATGAAGCCGGCAATAACGCGACCAGGAGAAAGACTATCTTTCGTTTCATGATGGGCCCTCTCATTTCTTTCCACCTGAGGCTACTGCTTATTCTCGAAATAACCGCGCTTAGCCCGCAACCCTAAACCCGGGTGGGCAATCATCACCTGCACGTTATGCCACGCGCCCTCATGGCCGCGATTCGTGGGCCGGTATCCGATACTGTACACCGTGCCGAGATCTCGAATTACCTGCTGGTAGACACCGTCGAGGTCCTTCACCTTCCGCGCGTAATAAACGGAGTTGCCGCTTTCGGCAGCCAGCATGCCCAACTGTTCCCGCGCCGCCTTATAAGCCCAGGGCGGGGTACTGCGAAAGTCTGACTCTTTCTCAGTATCGAGATAGATCGGCAGAATGATCGAGTCCGAACGGCGAGCAGCGGCCGACAATTCTTCGAACGTGGTTTTCGAGCCATCGCCAAAAACATCGGGCAGCGCGTTGTCCACCCCATCGGTCATCACGACGATGGCGCTTCGTCGTTGTTCAAGTCGCGATTGATTGACGACGTGATCGAGAACAAAACGCAGCGCGTCCCAGAAATTTGTCCCGCCGACAGGCTTTTCAATTTGGTCGATGCTCTTCTTCAAGGCCGCACGATCTGAAGAAAATTTTGAAACCGCAAGGATCGAAGCAGAAAAAGTGAAGATTGCGATACGGTCCCCGGGACGCGCCGCTTCCACAAAGCGCTTTGAAGATTTACGAATCAGATCAATCTTGTCAGCCGTCGAGCCGGAGAGATCCAGCAACAGCACCAGATCAAACGGCGCATCGCTGGACGCGAAAAATGAGATCTCCTGGGGCACGCCGTTGTCGAGGATGGCGAAGTCCTTCTGTTGCAGCGCCAGCGCCGGACCGGGGGCGAGGCGATTGAAAACACTTACGTTGAGGTTTACGAGATCGGAATCGATCCGCAGGACGTCCGCCGGTTCGGGAGATTGAGCAAAGGCAGAAAGCAGTGAGCAGTAAGCAGCGAGCAGCAAGAACAATCCGCGTGACAGACTGGTCTTAATGAAAGCGCGTTGTCGCATGGAAAATAAATGTCCGACAAACTTCGGTTTGTCGCCCAGCTTCGACAAGCTAAAGCTTGTCGGACATCAAAAACCTACTCACTTCGCAAAGTAACCACGTTTACCGCGGGCCACGATATTCGGCCGATTAACATTGACGCGGATGGTGCGCCACGATCCGTCGCGAACTTTATTCGTCGGCCGGTAAGACAGGGTATAGAGCGTCCCCAGATCGGCTACGACGCGATCATACGCGCCCTCCAGATCAGTTAACTTTTCGCATTCATAGAAGGCGCCGCCACCAGCATCCGCCAATTCCTGCATCTGATCGTGGGCGAGATCGAACGTGTCCTGTTGAATATCTCCCGGACTCAAAGGTTCGTAACTCTGAGTATCAGTCCAGATCGAATAAACCAGGCCGTCGAATTCTTTTACGCGGCGCATCATCTCGTTGTAGGAAGTCTGCGAGCCTTCGCCGGTCACGTTGGGCATCACGCTGTCGAGGCCATCGCTGATCACGACGACGGCGTTGCGCCGCGAGTCCTTCGCTTCACGAAACACTTCATCCATTGCAAACACGACCGAGTCATAGAGTCGCGTGCTGCCCTCAGGTCTTTGGATCGCGCCAATTCTCTGTCGCAGCGCGGCGTGGTCGCTGGTCAAAGGTGAAACGACAACCTGGCCGCCGGCAAACGTGATTACCGCGATGCGATCGTAAGGGCGCGCTGCCTCGACAAAATGGATCGCCGCGGCTTTGATCAATTCGACCACCTTCGCAGTCGAGCCGGACAGATCAATTAACAGCATCAGGTTGAACGGCGCCGACGCAGAATCAAAATGAGCAATCTGCTGCTGCACATTGTCCTCATACAAACGAAAATCGTCTTTCGTCAAACCGTTCACGACGCGATTCGTTCCACGATCAACGACGCTCACATTCACGCTGACAAGCTCAGTGTCCACACGGATGACGTCGCCTTCGGAAATCTCCTCGGGACCAGTCGAGGCCGGCGCCGGAGTTCCGGCCGCGGGCCGTTGCGGTGTTGGAAACTGGGGCCGTTGCTGCGGAGTCGGCATCCGGCCGGGCGTCAGCGGTACAGTGCGTTCCGGAACAGGCGACATGACGCGCGCTGAACCGGCCGCAGTCTCCAGAGTGATATTTCCGGCTTGTGAAATAAGTCTGACGGCGTTGCTGCCGCCACCACCAATGCGACCCCGCAATTGGGGACTGGCTCCCCGATTAACTTCGAGCGATGCGATTGATGACGAAACATTTCCCGTCTTCGAATCGGCGATGACGGTTGCCTTACCATTCTCCGGAAGTTCGATTCGAATCTCGCCTGAGACACTTTGGGCCAGCAACCCTGCGGTAAGTCCGCGCACTTCGATGGGCCCGTCACTGGTGACGATCGCCAGACGCGCGCGTTCGGGAACGTTCAATTCAAGATTGATGCGCGGCCCGCCCTTTTGGACGCGGGCCAGGCGGATTGAAAGTAAACCTTCACCGCGATCTACGATCGCCGGAAAGCGGCTGGCCTCTCCGCTATCCGCAACGGCGGCCACCGACACGTAGCTCTCTTTCCAGACTTGCGCGATGACCGAGCCCCGAAAATTCTCGACGCGAATGTTGCCGTTCGCCGGCAATTCAAAACGCAATTCGCCATTTGCCTGCGCCGCAGTCGAAGGCGGAGCGGCCGCCATCAATAATGAGAGCGCGAGAAACGCAGCCACGGCGGCGCAGACGAGTTTGTTTAGAGAGTAAGGGGAGGTTTGGCTTGGGGCCCGGTAATGCATTTCGGTGCGCACGCCTCCGGCGTGCTATTTATCATGTCGCTCCGGAGTACGCCAGAGGCATACGGACTCATCGTTCGATCATGTCGAGCATCGAGCCTGCCTGTGGTTCCGGCTGCGGTTCCTGCTTAGGTTTCGGCGGTCCGCCCATTCCAAACTCACCGAGCCGCAGGAGCAAGTTCCCATAATTTGACGCGTAAGCCACGCCGTCCTCTTTACTCACGACGCCGCTGCGAATCAGTTTTTCAATCTGGCTGTCAAAAGTCTGCATGCCCTCAGTCTCGCCCTGTTCCATGGCGTCAAGCAGCGACTTGCCTTCCGACTCGCCGCGTTCGATGTATTCCCGCGTCCGCGAAGTTGCTTTCAGGATTTCGATGGCGGCGATTCGGCCATCACCAGCGGCCCGCGGCAGCAGGCGCTGGGAAACAATAAACCGGAACGATTGAGCCAGCCGCGTGCGAATAATTTTTTCCTCGTTTTTCGGGAAGACCCCGACAATGCGCTCGACGGTCTTGGCGGCATCGATCGTGTGCAGCGTCGAAAGCACCAGGTGGCCTGTCTCGGCGGCTTCCAACGCGACTTCCATCGTCTCGCGGTCGCGCATTTCGCCCACCAGGATCACCTTCGGCGCCTGGCGCAGGGCCGCGCGCAACGCGAGCGCAAAATTCGGCGTATCGGAATGAAGCTCGCGCTGGTGGATAGTTGAGTTCTTGTGACCGTGAAGAAACTCGATGGGATCTTCGATGGTGACGATGTGATAGAACTTCTGTTCGTTGATCAGATCGATGATGGCCGCCAGCGTCGAACTCTTGCCGCTTCCGGTGGGCCCGGTCACCAGCACAATGCCATTCTTCAGCTCGACTATTTCGAGCAGCTGTCTGGGCAGGTTGAAATCTTCAAAGCGCGGCGGCCGCGGCGGAATCACGCGCATCACGATGGCGTGGGTGCCGCGCTGCTTGAAGATGTTCACGCGAAAGCGACACATGCCGGGCACGCTGAAGGAAAGGTCGGCCGAGCCAAATTTATCCAGCAATTCATTCGCGGCGTTATTCTCGCCAATGATGATCTTTGCAATGCCCAAGGTTTGCGCGGGCGTCAATTTATCGAGCCCGGGAATCACTACCGGCTGCAGCTTGCTGATCAGTTCTATTTGTGGCGGACGGCCAGGCGAGAAAATCAAATCGCTGACTTTGTCAGACACTTGCAGCATCTGTTGTAAAACCCTGGCAAGGTTCATTGCTGCCGGCGCGACGGCTGCGGGTTCTTCATTTATGGTTTGCGGGTTTGCACTCATCGAGATTTTCTGGAACTGCGAAAGGCAATTGATTGATCAAGTCGCTGTCATAAAGAGTTTCGGTCTCAGGTTTACAGAGCTTTGATTATGAAAAATGTGACGTCGTCGTGTGCGCCCTGACCTTCGGTCCAGGTGGTCAGATCGCGGTGGATGAAATCGATCATCTCGCGCGCGCTTAGATTGCGACATTGCCGCACGGCCTCAACCAAACGGTCGCGGCCATACTCTTCGCCGGCGGAATTCATCGCTTCGGTCACGCCATCAGTATAAAGCACCAACAGTTGTCCCGGCTGAATCGTCTCAAAGTATTCGTAGTAGCGGGTGTCGCGGAACATTCCCAGCGGCACGCCCCCGCGCTCTTCAAACCGCACGGCGCCGTCAGCTCCCATGAACAGCGCCGGGCTGTGACCCGCGTTCGAATAGACCAGTGTTCGATTTGTCGAGTCAAAGATACCGTAAAAAGCCGTGACAAACTGGTTGCGCTCAATCGACTCCCAAAGCAGGTAGTTAACTTTGGACATCGAAATGTGCGGCGCGTACCCGATGTGCGTGGCCGCGCGCAGGCTGGCGCGCAGGAATGCCATCAGCAATGCCGCCGGCACGCCCTTGCCCGACACATCGGCGATTACTATTCCGATTTGATCTTCGTAAATTCGGACCCAGTCGTAATAGTCGCCGGACACTTCTTCCGTGGGAAAGTTGTAAGCGCTGATGTCAAAATCGTCGAGCTGCGGATCGCGTGCCGGCAATAATTCAAGCTGCACTTGCCGCGCGACTTCGAGCTGGGTCTCGAGCCGCTGCTTTTCGATTAACTGATCGTGCAGCATCACCTTCTCGATGATGATGGCGACCTGCGACGACAGCAGCATCAAAACTTCCAGATCGTCATTTGAATAAGCGTTAAGCTCGTCGCTCTCGAGATCGAAAACACCGATCACTTCGTTATTCGAAATGATGGGAGCGACCATTTCTGAATTCGTCCGCGGCCGCGCGTTGATGTAACGCGGATCGCGACGTACGTCGTGCGAGACGTAAGGCTTGCCGGTAACCGCGACGTGTCCGATAAGGCCTTCGCCCATCTTCAGGTGCAGCTCCTGCAAATCTTCGATGTCATAGCCGCGCACGGCCTGAGTGTGAAAGACGCAGGTCTCGTCAACCGTGCCTTCCCATTCCGCCAACGGCTGTGAACACTTCACGAGATAGATTCCGGCAGCGTCGTAAGGGACCAGCGAATCGAGCGTGTCCATCACCAGGCTCAGCACTTCATCCAGATCGAGCGAACGGCTGATGGTCTTGGTGATGTCCAGAAGCATGCGCAGCTTGTCGATAGTCGACAGGCCGGCGACGCTGGTTTGGAGGGTTTCAGGCATAAGGAGCGACCTTTCAGGCCGCGGTTTCAATTATACGTGCTCAGGGCGCGTCGGCAGAAGCAACTTTATATCCTGACCAAAGATGCGTGACTTTGATGCGATATTCGACCAATTGACGGCTGACTCGAAAATGACGGGCAATTTCCGGAGCCGAGCGGCCCGCCGTGACGAATTTGCGTAGCGCGGCATAAGGAACCAGCGCCGCGGCGCCGACTGCGTACGCGGCCTCTTCGTCATCGTGATTGTAATCGCGCGCGACGATTCGCTTTCCGCCATTCGACTGTTTCGGAGACATAACTGCTAAGCGGTTGGGCGCATGCCCGAGAAACACGTGAGCAACTTCTTCCATCAACGTGGCGCGATTTCTTTGGTTGCCGTGCGCCGGATTCAGAATCACCAAGCGCCAGCCGTCAGGCAAGGGCCGCGAGCATGCACCGCCGGACCATTCGTCAGCCGCATCTCCCAGCAAGTGTGCGCGCGATTCGGGCGAGAGGCCTTCGATGCTGTCAAAATCCACGACGAGCAAACGGGCAAACTTGGCCAGGGCAAATGGATCGAGCGGCTGATCGGGCATGACGCCGGCGAAATCGCGCAAGCCCAGCGCCCGCAACTCAAACTGTTTTCGCTTTTCGCTGGGAGGCAGAAGCAGGTTTGGCACAGGGCATTATAACATTTGAGTCGTGAGTGATGAGTGATGAGTCATGAGTCATGAGTGATGAGTCGCGACTCGCGACTCGTAACTCATCACTTCCTTTTACTGAATTGCTTGTAGGCCACACGAAACAGCTCAGACAGTGCTTTGGCCGTTTCCGGTGACAATTGCCGGTCGGCGCGCAAGTGCGCCTCGACAATTTCCGGGGTCGACTCGTGCGGATAATAAACTACCGGTTTTGGATCAGACGCGCTGCGCTGGCCGTGATGCATGACCCGCTCGATCGGCATATCAAGCCACGACGCCAGTCGCGCAATGTTGTCTGCATCAGGCTTGCCGGTGCCATTCTCTATCCGCGAGAGTGTCGAAGCCGACACGCCCGTAAGATCGGCAACGTCACGCAGACTCAGGTTCTGTTGCTCACGCCGGCGCCGGACCGCACTGCCCAGCTCCTCAGTATTCACTCCATGCTTCTTTGCCATGGGAATAGAGTGTAGCACTCTCCAGTTTTAGCCGCAAGATGTTGTTTTATTGCCGCAACAGCGCGATCGCCGCGTTGGCAGGAGAGACAAAGCGGCGAGGGCCTGAGCCCGACAACTCCTCTCTCGTTGCTCGCACACCCGCTCCAGAAGCAAAAAAAAAAAAGGCGGGCCGCAGCCCGCCTCTAGATGAGAATCGAATCGTAGTCTACGGTTGCGCCGCGCGCGAGCGCAGGACCGCCTTGGCGAACAGTTCGCGCGCGGCGGGAACAACCTCAATCGCCTTGACGATTTGCGCGTCATCTTTGGTCAACACCTGCACAGACGCTACTGTTCCAAAGGCTGCGGTGGCCAATTGAAATCGTATCTGCTGTTCGATGTAGGCCCGGTTGCGATCGAGCTGCGGACTGAAGACCTTCCAGTTAGCATCCTTGGCCACAAAATCCTTGAACGCGTTGAAGACCATATCGTTCATCGGGAAATCCGTAGCCACCAAATCATGATCGTATTCGATCGCGCGATCGACTTTGTAATTCGTCAGGCCGGCCACGCGGCCGTTCGCGAGCTCGCGCGCGAAGAAAAACAGCGGATGACGCAAGCGAACCTGTAGGCCCGTCAGATATTGCGGCTTGACCGGTTCGTCCGGAGTGATGCCGCCGCCGCCATAGACAGGCCGGCCAGTATCAGTCCGGCTCGCGGGACCAGCCGGCTGTTTGGTACCGTCTTCCCCAAGCGTGCCGCCGCGATAGATATAGCTATACCAGCCGCCGTTCGAGTAATCACGCTGAATCAAACGGCCGGAGGGCGTAAAGTATTTCGCCGAAGTCAGCGTCAGACCCGCGTTTTCAGGCAAAGGAATAATGCTCTGCACCAATCCCTTGCCAAAGCTGGTCTGCCCGACAATCATCGCACGATCGTGATCCTGCATCGCGCCGGCGACAATCTCAGATGCAGACGCCGTGTACTCATTTACCAAAATCACGAGCGGTGTCCGATCCGGCTCAGGATTCCTCGAGCGGTACGTTCTATCGTTCAGCCCATTCCGGCCTTTTTGAGTAAGGATCACCTGCCCTGCCGGCAGAAAAGCTTCGGCCACACGAATAGCCTGGTCCAGCAAACCACCCGGGTTGTTGCGCAGATCCAGAACCAACGCGCCCATGCCGCGCTGATGCAATTGATCTAACGCCTCTTGCAGCCCTTCGGCAGTGTCAAAGTTAAAGCCATGCCCCATGTCGATGTAGCCGACACCCGGACGGATCATGTAGAAATCCGGCACCGACGGTTGCGCGACCGACGCGCGGATAATTTCGACCGTCTCGACCTTGCCTGAGTTCGCGCGGGTCACGGTGACGTTCACCTGACTGTCGCGCGGGCCACGAATCTTGTCGCGCACCTCTGCCGAAGACTTCCCGCGCATCGGGACTCCGTCCACCGCCTCGATGCGATCGCCGTAACGAAGCGCGGCGCGCGACGCCGGTGAGTTCTTAAATGTCGCGGTGATGTAGGTCTCGATGTTCTCGCCGATGACAAAATTCTGGATGGACGCGCCGATGCCCATGTATTCACTACGCTGATCGGTCTTCAACTCGTCGAATTCTTCGCGGTCGAAATAACTCGAGTGCGGATCGAGCGTCCGCAGCATTCCGGTGATCGAAGATTTGTAGACGCTGTTGTAATCCAGCTTGTTGCCGTCGATGTAATTCTGTTCGATGAGGGCAAGCGCCTCGCGAAAGTCATCGCTGACCGGCGAGGTCGCGGTGCGCAGTTCCCGCCGGCGCGTTCCGGCAATCGGAGGATCCGACTTCCCTGGTGTGCGACCGGCTGAACTATTTGGCTGTCCTGGTTGTTGAGCAAATACAAAAACCGGAGCGGCGAGAGAAACGATTATTAGCGCGACCAGCGCCAGCGAGAATTTGTTCTTCACTTAAACCTCACTATATGAGAACCGGCGTTAACCCCTTGGGGACCCATGCTCGATCGTTCGACGACGAAAGGCCGTTGCGCAATCTTAACGGATGCTCGAAAACTGGGCAAGGTTGCGTTGGCAATTAATCATTGTGTGACCCTCTTTTTCGAGACCTTTGACGCTTTGAGTACCGCACTCACGTCGGCTCCTAAAAGGAATGGACGCCACCTGGAGAAAATACTTTGACTTTGCGCCGGGCCGGGCGTAGAGTACGGGCAGTTTTTAGTAACGGTTGTCTTCCACGAGCCTCTGCTCCCTCGCGCATACTCGCCAGTCAATCAAGATCTTTAATTGAAGTCATAGCTTCCTGAACACGCGTTACGGCGACGTGTTTCATTCGCCATTTAACGGTGCCTTGTGATCATTTGTGATCAAAGGCCCCGTTGTCGCTTTCTCCGAACCTCAAGGAGGTGGCCCTCAATGCAAGCCTCTTTCTATCCGGCGGTAATCGTCCTGCTGGTTCTAATCTTAATCAGCTCAATAGGCCTCTGGTTTGTTCTCTACCAGGTAATCAAACAACAAGGCCGTATGCTGCTGCGCTTCGACGAGATCGGACAACACATCACCGGCGCGACTCCCGAGCCTCACGGTTTGGAAGTGGGAACCCAGTTTGATTCTTTTGCCTTACCCGATCTTACCGGCCAGACCATCAGCCTTGAACAATTCCGCGGCAAGCGCGTGCTGCTGGTCAACTGGAGTCCTCAGTGCGGCTTTTGCGATCTGATCGCGCCAGACTTGGCGCAACTTCAAACTGATTTTCAAAAACGCAACGTGGAGCTGGTCCTCGTCAGTTCGTCTGATACCGAGGCTAATCGCAAGTTGGCCGAGGAGCACGGACTGAAGTGTCCCATTCTGTTGCTGAAAGAGTCGGAGTCATTGGAAGCATTCCAGAATATGGGAACCCCTTCCGCGTACCTTCTGGATGAAGAAGGACGAGTCGCCAAACCTTTGTCGGTGGGCGCTAACGACGTACCGGATCTGGCGCGCGAAGCCGTCAACAGACGGCCAAAGAAGAAGCGACTGCCCGGCGAGCGGCCATTGTCTGAGAGTCGAATCGAGCGAGAGGGACTTAAAGCCGGCACACCCGCGCCAATCTTCAGCTTGCCCGATATTCACGGACGCACAGTTTCGTTAGAAGAGTACCGAGGACGGCGTGTGCTGCTGGTCTTCACCGATCCGAACTGCGGCCCCTGCGATCAACTCGCCCCTGATCTCGTCCGTCTGCACCGTAACCATCGTGACAACGGGATGCAGTTGGTGATGGTTGGTCGCGGCGAGGCAGAGGAAAACCGACGCAAGGCCGAGCAACACGGCATCGAGTTTCCTGTCGTGCTTCAAGAGAGATGGAAACTCTCTAAACAATACGGGATATTCGCCACGCCAGTAGGGTTTCTTATCAACGAAGAGGGAGTCATCGCGAAAGAAGTAAGCAAGGGGGCAGACGAAATACTGTCGCTCGCCCGTGAAGGGTCAGCCGCTGAGAATGGAGGACGAAAATGAGCGAGGAATTTGATGAAATAGCGCGCATCGTAGCGAGCCAAGTACCACGGCGGCAGGCGATCAGACTTATTGTTGGAGGGCTTGTGAGTGGGTCCCTAGCTAGTCTGGGACTCAATCTAGCAGTCGCGCAAACCCCTAATGAGAAATGCAACCCGAGCCCTATGAGGCCAGGGCCGTTAATGGGATGTGCGCCTAAACCTAAGTGTAAGGGTAAATGCGAAGAACAAACCAACGCGTTCGGTGATGTTGTTGGGTGCGGACAAGGTACTTGTTCATCAGATTGTAAGTGCACTTTAGAGGAGTCTAAGGGTAAGAGCGGGAAACAGGTATGCGTATGTGGATCTTGAACGGTTTGCTGACACGTCTCGAATCTAGGCGAGCGAAATGCCCTTGCTACAGGCTTTGAGATTGCTCGCTAGGGCGTTGCTGCGAGTCTGATTTCCAAGAATGGTCAGCTACTGAGCAGCGCCCATCGCTAGAGTGGTAATCCCGAAAGATGTTGGCAAAGGGGCTGACTAGATAATGACACTGGCCCCTGAAGGGTTAGCCGTTAGAAAGGGCGGTGTGAAATGGCTGAATTGTTTGATGATATCGCTCGCGTCGTAGGGAGTCAGATACCGCGACGTCGGGCCGTGCGGCTTATTGCTAGCGCACTTGCCGGCAGCGCCGTTAGCTTGGTGTGGCCTAGACGAACCTTCGCGTCAACATGCATCGAGCGCTGTGATTGTCCCAATCCCGATGGCGGACGATTTGCCTGCAAATACCCATCTGGCTATGCGTTTTGCATTCGGGACTTGCGGCTTCGTGCCAAACTCCGGTGCGACAACGATTGTGTCGACGGTTGTAACTATTGCGCAGACAGATATTGTAAAGATGCCCCAAGACTAGCGCGTGCGGAGTGCAAATCTGATGAAGATTGTCGGCCTAACGAGTTTTGCAAATGCAGTACTTGCCGTTGCTTGCCGCGAGATACAACAGCGTGCCAGTCTGACAGAGATTGTGCAACGGCTTCGACTACAACCTTAACCGGCTGCTGCGGAAGTAAGTGCTGCAAGGGCAATGACGTATGTATCAACTTAGAGTGCTGCCCTAATGGCCGGTGTAATCCTTCTGGTATGCGCCCATCACAGAGCGTCTGAGCTTTATGGCAATAGTCAGCTGTTTAGATGCAGGAGAGTAACATTGCACGTATCCAAGAAAACGCATTTAGGCTCCCCGAATTGACTGTCAGCCAATCTGCTCGAGAGCGCGCGTCGCGTCTGCTCGACCGCGTGATCTTCTTCACGTTGCTCGTGCTCATCCCGCTGACGGCTATTCCCTACGGCACAGTCGAAGAGTGTTGGGAGTCTCTCTTTGAAAGCATCATCTTTGCGCTGGCGGCTTTGTGGATCGTGGAAGGCTGGCTCAGTGGAACGTGGCTCGTCCCCGAACACCGTCTGCTCATTCCACTCCTCGTGCTCCTCATCTTCGTTCTCGCTCAAACTATTCCGTTTGGTAAGACCGACGTTCAAGGAATTGAAGCGTGGAGGACAATAAGCCTCGACCCTTTCGAGACACGGCTGGTCGCGTTCCGGCTCCTCGCCCTGATTATCGCCGCCGTACTGCTATTGCGTTACACGTCGAGCCGGAGACGTTTGCAGGTGCTTGTCTTCGTCGTCATCGGCGTCGGCGTGGCGAGCGCCATGTTCGGCATTGCGCGACAGACAATGCAAAGTGACGCGGACGGCTTCGTCTTGCCTCACCTCAGTTTGAATTCAGGTTACGGGCAGTTCATCAATCATAACCATTTCGCATTCCTGATGGAGATGGCCCTCGGGCTGTTGATGGGGCTGGTCGTGGGAAGAGGCGCGCGTCGCAATCGGGGACTGTTCATCTATCTGGCAATGGCGGCCGTGGTCGGGGCTGCGCTGGTTTTGTCAAACTCACGCGGCGGCATCTTTGGTCTGCTCGGCCAGGCGCTTTTTCTTGTCCTTATCTTTGGCTCTGTGCGGTCCGCGCGAGAACATTGTGAACAGCGCAGTGGCGTACCCGCGTGGTTGCGGCGCGTTGCGCGGTCTGTTGTAGTGCGCGCCGTGCTGGGCGCGTGTCTGATGATGGTATTAGCTTACGGCGTCTTGTGGATGGGCGGCGATCCGCTTGCAAACCGACTAGAGACTTTACCTAATGAGCTTAGCGCGCAGGAGAGTGACACGCACCTGAACGAACGCCGCATCGACTATTGGCGTGCAACCTTGAAGCTGATTAAAGCAAATCCTGTAGCGGGCGTCGGCTTTGGCAGTTACTGGATAGCCATCGATGGATACTACGACGCCTCGGGCAATTCGATTCCGCAGCAAGCGCATAACGACTATCTGGAACTTTTCGCAAGCGGTGGTGTCATCGGAGTTGTCTTTGCTACATGGTTTGTCGTCGTATTCATCAGACGGGCGCGCGGCTGTTTACGTTCCAGAAGTTCTTTTCGCCGTGCGACATGTTTCGGCGCCCTCGCCGGTCTCTTTGCCATCGCCATCCATAGCATCTTTGACTTTGGGCTTCACGTCACAGTAAACGCCCTGGTCTTTATCGCTCTGATTGTCGTCGCCACAGTGAATATCCACATTGAAGAACCCGCACCGCAGAACGCCGAATCGGACCAAGGCCTCATCTTTCCGTCTGCTTGCTTTGACTCCGCTCTCCCTCGACAACGCATCCTCGCCTGGATACGCCCCGCAGTCGCCGTAATGGGCTTGATTGTCTGCGTCATCGGAATTTGGACTACCGGGCTGGCCGGACTCTCGCGCCTGTCTTCACATCGTGCAGAGAAAACTGAGGTGCTTGCTGACGCGAATCAAGCTATTAGTCTCACCCCGGCGGACCCAGTCGCACACTACGTTCGCGCTACTTTACTTTTGAGCAAGGAACAGTTTCCCGAAGCAATCAATGGATTCAAACGAACGCTCGCACTACGACCAAGCGATCATGTCTTGTGGTTGAATCTTGGATTTTCCTATGACCAGAACGGCGATCATCAGAATGCTCTCGCGGCCTTCAGCGAGGCCGTGCGGCTTGCGCCGTACTATGCCGCGCCGCGCTGGCAACTCGGGAATCTTCTGCTTAGAAGAGGACAGAATGATCAAGCTTTCGCGGAACTGCGTCGTGCTGCTCAAAGTGATCCCGCGCTTTTGCCAAGCGTAATCGATCTCCTCTGGAATACCTGCGGCGGCGAGGTGCGATGCGTCGAGCGGGCAATCCAACCCGACTCTGCCAAAATACGTGTGGCACTGGTCATATTCCTGATTGAACACGACGAAGTTAGCGAAGTCGTCAGACTATTGCGCGCAACTGACAAGGTGTCCGAAGACGAGCAACGCCAGATTCTTACCGGATTGCTGAGAGCAAAGCGATTCGTTGAGGCCTACCAGATTTGGTCGGGAATGGACGATGTCGGTAGCGGCTTTGGTTTGATCCAGAATGCAGGCTTTGAGGGCAAACTTGTTTCCGATCCGAATGGTTTCGGATGGCAGTTTATCTCCGCCACCCAAACTGTTGAGCTCAACCAGTTTTATGCCGCCTCAAATTCGCTAACCTCGCCCGAGGTTCGATCTGGAACTTACAGCCTCCGCGTCGATTTCAACGGTGACTCCGTTCCGGCGACAAATCTGATTTCGCAATTGGTTTTGGTCGAGCCCAATGCGCACTATCACCTTGGTTTCGCGTCGCGCTCAAAAGATTTAGTGTCCTTAGGCATGCCACTGGTTATCATAACCGACGCAGCCGATGGTCGTAGTCTGGCGAAATCACCATCAATTCCGAGGGATAGCGCTTGGCAAGACTACGACATTGCATTTACCACACCCGGCTCGGGGAAGGCTGTGCAGATCACGCTCTGCCGTCAGAGTGCGCACCCTATTTTTGGTCAGTTGTGGTTAGATGATTTTCTGTTGAGGAAGAACTAAGCACGTCTGATTTCCAGAACGCCTCTCGCTGATTCGCTCACACCGCGTGCATCAGCGCAGTTCGCATCGCGGCAGCAGATTGCCAGCGGTGAGCCGGATCCTTGGCCAGTGCCCGTTCGATCACTTCAGCGACGCGCTCGGGGACGTTGGGCGCTCGCTGTCGCAGTGGAATTATCTGTCCTTCGAATATGGCCTTGACCGTGCCGGCGATATCGCTGTGCGGCCCCATGTTGAGGGCAATGTCACCGCCGAGCAGGCTATACGCGGTCATTCCAATCGCATAAATATCCGAGGTCGGCCGGACGTTGCGAAAATCGCGAATCTGCTCGGGCGGCATGTAGGCAAAAGTGCCGGCCATGTCTCCGGCCATTGTAATGCCGCTCATGCCGGTCTGGGTAAAGCTCTTCGCCAGGCCAAAATCCGTCAGTTTGGCCGTAAAGTTGGGCGCCTCACCGGTAACCAGAATGTTCGATTCTTTGATGTCGCGGTGGATGTAGCCCTTCGTGTGCGCATAGGCGAGGGCGTCGAGGGACTGGGCGATAATCTCAATGCCATCGGCAAGAGGCAGACGGCCACCCTGAGAGTCCGCCAATTTCGCGGCATCCGATCCTTCGACGAATTCAGTGACGAGATACACAGCGCCGTTGTGGGTCCCGCTCTCGATGAAACGAACGATGTTGGGATGATCAAGCGCCGCGGCCACGTCGATCTCACGCATAAAGCGGCGCAGAGACTGATCGGCAACGGCAACCTCAGGGAGCAGAGTCTTGATGGCGACGGCATGCCCGGACTTTTCATCGCGCGCCAACATCACGCAGCCCATTCCGCCGCGCCCCAGCAACCTGATCATTTCATAACCGGGAACGGGTTGCGGCCGGCGCTTGAGTTCCTCGCGGCAATCTTCACAAATGAACGTCAGCTTCTCGTCGGGCAAGCCCTCGGTCTCTTCGCGCCGACCGCAGTTTGCGCATTCAATTTGAACCAGGATAGGCCGGGTGATGGTTGGAGCTTCAGAAGTATCGACCGGCGCCGTTGGGTCGGCCTGCACCTCGACCTGCAGGACCGTCTGGCCGCCTTGAATTCGATCGCCGCTGGTTAGATAAGCTTCGGGAACTCGCTGTCCATTTACAAACGTGCCGTTCGTCGATCCCAAATCGCGCAGAAAGCAGCGCGGCGGGGCAATTTCCAAGAGGCAATGATGCCGCGAGAAAAATCGATCTTCAGGCAGGTACAGATGCGCAGTGTCGCTGCGGCCAATCAGGAAGGTATCGTGCTGATCGAAAGTGAATTCGCGGCCGGTGTACGGCCCCTCTAAGACTCGGAGAATGACGCGCATGACGAAGCGGCTACTTGCTGATCTCCAGATCGTCGAATGCGACTTCTCCGGTGTCGCTAGTGTAAAAGCCGACGCGACCGCGCCGGTAACCCGCTTCATCGACGATCGACGTCACGAATTGGCCGTTGATGTAGAAATCCATCTTCGTGTCGCGGATTCTAACTTCGAGCTGGTTTGGATTTGTTCCCAATCGAATCGTGCTGGTTGAAGTCCAGTCAACGATCTTCGTTTCGGTGCCGGCATTGTGCAGCACAATCTTGTACTTGGGGTTTTCGCCGTTGTAGATGAGAAAACCGTAGTCGTCCAGATTGCCGGTTTTCCTTGAGCCGTGCACTGTGAGCCCGTATCCGGACGAAGGCGAATTGCCGTCGATGCTGCGCAGGCCGACCCGGACGGTCGCGTTCTCGTCGTAGTACTCCTTCTTGTCAGGCGAGTACATCACAATGTATCCGCCCTTCGTGGCGCGCATGTGGTACTCCTCATCTTCGTACCAGATGTTCCCGAACTGCGACGGCCCGTCGCCCCAGCTCTTCGTTGAAAAATCGTCAGTGAAGTTGGTGAGCGATGAACGAGTGTTCGTATTCTCGTTCGAATCAGAGTTGCTATTTTTATTCGTGTTGCGGTTCGCCAGCCGATTTGTATTCGAGTTGCTGTTGTTATTGTTATTGCTGTTGGTGACGTTGGCGATCGCCACAATCAAAATCACCACGCCGATTCCCATGAAGACAAGCACGGCGCCGATTCCCAGAAGCCAGGGCCAGACGCTGCGCTTTTGCGGAGTCGTCGACGGCATTGGCGTCCATGCTGGCGGCGGCGCCGACGGCTGTTGCGGCGGAGGCGTGGGCATCTGTCCCGGATACGCGATCGTCGGCTGGGGCGTCGTGTCGCGCGACTGCGGGTATTGCACCGTGGCGCTGGGATCGAATGATGACGGCGCCGCGGCGGCAATCAGCGGCGAGCCGTCATCCAGACAAAAACTCAGAGCATCATCAGTGTAGGTGCGATTACATTGGGGACAGCGCTTCATTTGGGCCTCGTTTCATGATTACTGCGCGCCGCGCATTTGGCGAGCGCCGGCAAGCTCAATCTCAAGTCTGGAAAATCAAGATTGCGGGCCAGTCTAATACGAGAAGTGATGCGCGCTCAAGGGGACTTTATCCAAAAAGTTTGCGGCTATGCCGTCTGATGTGCGGAAGGCCTTCGGCCTTCCGAGCATTTAGCTTTGTGGTTTTTGGGCTCTGCCCGGTATTTGGGGCGTAGCCCGAATTGATATTAAGGGCCGGACGGAAGCGCATCGCGCTTCCGCACATCGGGCGGCATAGCTGAGTTCGGCGAATCACTCATTACGCGAAGTTGTGTAATCCGTGAATCTGTCGCCGGCTCACAGCGTGCGGCCACAGCGTCCGCAGAACTTGGTCCCGGAAGGATAGGTGGAATTGCAACCGGGGCAAATGACTTCAACCGGACGGGGCGCATTCCAGGCAATCGCCGACCCGCCCATTGAGGCGCCGCAGCGGCCGCAAAATTTTGTGCCGGCGGCAAAGCGTGAACCGCATTTCGCGCACGCGACCACGGCGGGAGCCGGCAACGCCATGCCTGACGCCGCGCCCAAACTGCCGCCCTGCGAAGGCGACAGACCACTCGAAGGCGTGGATTTGAATTGGGCTTGAATAATCTGTTCATCGGCGTCCGGCCGCACTTCGATGATGCGTTCGTCGTCATCATCGCCGCCGTGGGCGACTCGCAACACATGCTTACCCGGAGGCAGCGATTTCAAAATCACTCGACCCGAACGTCCGATGCTGCCGTGACGTTCATCATCCACATAAACTTCGGCGCCGGTCGGCGCCATGATGACGACGCGCGACTCGCCCTTCTCTTCTTTGACCGATGCGCCGCTGAAGGCATCATCAAATTCAGTAAACCAATCGGCCACCGTCGCGGGCCGGCCATCAGCCTCGCGCTTGAGCGCGCGCATCACCGACGCTTCGACATCGGAAGGAATGTCCGAGCGAATGGTGCTCAGGGCCGGCGCATCCTGCGTCAACTTCTGAGCAAAGATTTGCATGATGTCACCAGTGAACGGCGGCTTGCCCGCCAGCATGTGATAGGCGATCGCGCCGAGCGCATAAACATCAGCGCGAGCGTCGAGCGCGCTGCCGGATTGCATCTGTTCGGGCGCCATGTACTCCGGCGTTCCCAGGACACCGCGCGAAGCCGGGCCACTGCCGGAAGCGATGCCCGCCAGACTCTGGCTGATAATTTTTGCCAGGCCGAAATCGCCGACCTTCACAAAATCATCGCCGCCAATCTTCACTTCTTTTTTCTTTCGCTGGACGATGAACACATTGGCGGGTTTCAAATCGCGGTGCAGGATGCCTTCGTCGTGCGCGGCTTCGACGCCGGCGCTGATCTGCTTCAACAAACCGTGCGCGCGCTGGACCGTGATCGTTCCTTCGCGGCGAAGCAGGTGATAGAGCGACTCGCCTTCGACGTATTCCATCACCAAAAAGAAAACGCCTTCTTCGCTCTTGCCGAAGTCGGTGACGCCGACAATGTTCGGATGTTGAATTGAAGCCGCCGTGCGCGCTTCGCGTTCAAAGCGAGCGATGGCCTCGCCTTCCTGCAGGTCTTCATCTGAAAGGACATCAGGACGGATGGTCTTGACGGCCACGCGCCGGGTAATCAGGTTCTCGTCGCGCGCGACATAGACCTGGCCCATAGCGCCGCGGCCCAAACGCTTCTCGAGCCGGTAACGGCCGTTCAGCAGAGTCGTTCCCGGCAGCGTGGCTTTCGTTTTCGCCTGGTCTTCGGGACAAAGCAGGGTCTCGTCTTCAAAGCAGCGTTCACAGCGTGGACATTCGCGCATAAGTTTAAGCTGCCGAAAGAATAAGGTGTTGCTGATGCGTGGTCAATCGCTTAATGGTTGGACGTGTCAGAAGCCCGACCGTGAGGGAGGGCTGGAATATCCAGGCGGGCCCTTGCCACCGCGCGGGCTTCTGACGCTGGAATCGGCCGGAAAATAACCTCTTTACTTGGTGGGCCAAGTATCCGATAATTTGTGCCCCTCGTTCGATAGGGCGAGCCTGGGCCAACAGGGCCCATGAAAATGCGGGCACGACGCCCGCGTTTGTGTCTGTAGCCGTAGCATAGACATCAGTCTGTGGACTGGAGCGCAAGCGTCCTCGCTTGCATTTAGACTGAGCAACCGGGACGTTGCGCTCCAGTCACTGAAATTCACAGACTAAAGTCTATGGTACAGGAGGATCCCGATGCGATCGATTTGGAAAGGTCATATACGCTTCTTGCTCGTTGCTATTCCGATTCGCGTCTATAACGCGATCGAGGCTTCTGAGCGAATCCAGTTCAATCAACTACACCGCGACGATTTTGGTCCGATTGGTTACGACAAGCGCTGCAAGAAGTGCGGCCAGATTGTTTCCAACGATCAGATCACCAAAGGTTATCAGTACGAGCCTGATCGGTACGCCTTGGTCGAGCCGGAAGAGATCGCCAAAGTAAAAATCAAAACCACGAAAGCGATCGACATCATCGGTTTCGTCGATTCATCCGACATTCCGACAACGTTCTTTGACGCGCCGTACTACCTCGGGCCGGACGGCGCCGTCGCCGACAAACCTTACGCTCTGCTCCGCCAGGTTCTGAAAGACACGGGCAAGGTGGGATTGGCGAAAGTCGTTTTGCGCGATCGCGAAGATCTCGTCGCCGTGTTCCCGCTCGAGAATGGGATCGTCCTACAAAAACTTCGCTATCCGGCTGAGATCAGAAAAATGGGCGAAGTGCCGGACGTCGAGAAAGACACGAAGCTCGACAAGAAAGAATTGACGCTGGCGACCAGCCTGGTCGAACAGATGGTCACGTCATTTGCAGACGTCGACACAGTCGATCATTATCATGAGGCTTTGCGCAAACTGATCGATTCGAAGATCAAAGGCAAGAAAGTCGCTGAATTTGAAAAGGAAGAAGACCTTCCTCGCCTCGACATCATGACCGCGCTCAAGAAGAGCCTGCAGGCATCTTCGCGCAAACCAATGGTCAAGGCCGAACCTTCAGTGAAGAAGAAAGCCGCGCTCACGCTGGTGAAAGCGAAACCCGCGGCTGCACGGAAACGGAAGGTTGGATAGGTTCTTCTTTTCTGCCCCGGCGTTTACGCCTGGGGAACGTGAGATTCTCTTTTCTGTAGCCCAGGCGTTTACGCCTGGGGAACGTGAGATTCTTTTCTGTAGCCCAGGCGTTTACGCCTGGAGAACGTGAGATTCTTTTCTGTAGCCCAGGCGTTTACGCCTGGGTTAACAGTTTAATAGAACCTGACTAGCCTCCTTCAGGAGGCTTACCAATGTGGGCTGAAGCTTTAGGAAAAGCCTCCTGAAGGAGGCTCGATTGAATCAAACACTTTCGTAATCCCAGGCGTAAACGCCTGCGCTACAGAAAAGTGCTCCACCACGTTTGCCCCGAAAGCGTGCTAACTTCCGACGCCCGACCGCCACACCTGAATAACTCTTGCTAAAAATCTTGCCTTGATCTGTCTGCTAATCTGGTTTTAAGAATCAGCAACAGCTACAGAGCAGAACGGCTAGTTGGAATTCGGGTTTTTTCTGTAGCCCAGGCGTTTACGCCTGGGAAGGGGAGACTCCTGAATTAATCTCAGCCTCCTTCAGGAGGCTTACCCATTTCCAGGAGGAACAATATGTCCCACGTGTTTCACCAACTTTATTATCACTTTGCCTGGGCCACTCATTCGCGCGAACCCTTAATTGATCGGGCCTGGCGACCAGAGTTACTTGAAATCCTGAACGACGAAGTGATGACACGGGGCGGATTTCCGATACGTCATAACGCGATGCCTGATCACGCGCATGTGCTCTGTCGATTACCTCCAACAATCTTAATTGCGGAGTTCATTGGACAGGTCAAGGGTGCCACTTCGTTTCGAGTGAACAAAGAGATCAGGCCGCGATTCAAACTGAAGTGGCAAGAAGGATACGGTGTTCTCACTCTGCGCAAAGATGAAATTCAAAAGGTGTCGCATTACATCGATCGGCAAGAAGAGCATCATCGTCGGGGCAGCGTGTCGGAATTATTGGAGAGATGCGAGATCGAGGAAGATGATTGGCTGAAGCTTTAGGGAAAGCCTCCTGAAGGAGGCTGGGTTGATTCCCGAATCAGTTACCCAGGCGTAAACGCCTGGGCTACAGAAAAGCCTGAACCTAAGAAGACCGCTCTCCCGTCGGGACAGTTTGCGCATGGAACTTCACCGACTAACGCACAAAGGCGCAACTTCAAACCGGTCGCACCGCTTTCTGAAACGCTTTCACGCCCAGCGTATTCAAAACTTCATTCTTCCTTATCCCCGCGCGACGGGCGATGCCGACACCGAACTTCAAATTATTCAAAGCGCCGGTCGAATGCGCATCGACTGAAACTACGAACTTGATCTTTCGCTTCCTGGCTTCGCGCAGCCAACGGGGTTCCATATCCAAACGATAAGGATCGCCGTTGATTTCCACCGCGGCGCGCGATTCAGCAATCACATCCAGGATCTCTTCGACCCGACAATCGAAAGGCGGGCGCGCTTGAATCTTGCGGCCAAGCGCGTGCCCCCAAATCTTGAAAACCGGTTGGCGCATGGCCGTTACAATTCGCCGCGTCATCTTGTCTTCATCCATTTTGTATCGCGAATGAATGCTCGCGACGATCACATCGAACTGTTCGAGAATCCAATCCGGATAGTCTAACGACCCATCGGCCACGATGTCGGATTCGGTCCCTTTTAGAATTTTGACTTTCGTCTTCTCCTGCACTTCATCAATCTCTTCCCATTGCCGCTGCAGGCGATCGATCTTTACGCCGCCGGCATAGAACGCGGTCGGCGAGTGATCGGTGATGGTGATGTATTTCATGCCCAACGCTTCTGCCGCCGCCACCATTTGTTCGACACTGTGCTTGCCGTCCGAGTAGGTCGTGTGACAATGAACCATGCCGCGAACGTCGCCCGTCGTAACGAGATCCTCCGGCAACTTGCCGCGTTGCGCGGCTTCCACTTCGCCAACATCTTCGCGCAACTCCGGCGGCACATACTGCAATCCGAGCCGGCGATAAATCTGGGCTTCTTCCTTCACCTCGATCAGAGACGACGTCGATTTGGTTTGTGATTTGGTCGAACTGATTTTTTGAAATCCGGTTCGCGTCAACTTCAATTTCTTGCCCGCCGCAACCTGTTCAAGCTTCTGCAAATGTGCCGGCGACCCGGTGGCATTGAAGAGCGCGACGGCAAATTCTGTCGGCTTAACCGCAATTAATATCGCTTTGAAACCTTCGCTCAAGACGGCCACCACGCGATCCGCCGTCTGCTCTTCGACGCGGACGACCGTCGGGAAACTCAGAAAATGATCGATCAGCGTCTGCGGTCTTTTCGCGCCGGCAACGATCACGATTTGCGAAACAGTTTCCTGCCATCGCCGCAGAGAACCGGCAAGCTCCGCTCTGATTAATGACCGAGATGTTTTTAGATATTCGAGGATGCTCTCGCCTGTGCGCAGCGCGTGGTGAATGTGAATTCGCTGCTCGGGGCGATTTTCATGGGCGGCCAGGGCTTCAAGAATTCTGGTTTCGCTCTTCGCGCCAAAGCCTTTGATTTCTTTCAGCTTGCCGGCTTCGGCCGCCGCTTTCAATTCGGCGATGCTGGAAATTCCTAACGCGTCATGGAGCAGCTGGACTTTCTTTACGTTTAGTCCGCGCACTTTTGACAGCTCGACTATGCCCGCGGGCATTTCGCCGCGAAGCTTATTTAGAAACGGCGACTCACCCGTGGTGTAAAGCTCCTCGATCTGTTTCGCGAGGCCATGACCGATTCCCTTCACGAACGTCAGTCGATTCTGCTTGATCAATTTGCCAAGATCCTCAGTCAGTTCAGCCACCGATCGCGCACCGATTTTGTAGGCGCGCGCTTTGAAATACTCGCCGCCTTTCAGCTCGAGCAGCGTGCCCGTCTCCTGCAAAGCCGCAGCGATCGCAAACTTGTCCTTCATTGGCTTCATGATTGGTACGCACGCCTCCAGCGTGCCCGCCTGATGTAGGTCCACGCTGGATTTATTTAGAGCCTCAGCCAGGCACGCTGGAAGCGTGCGTACCGAGTAAAAAGTAGTCTATGGCATGCAGAGTGCTTTTATCCAACGGCAATCATCGAACCTGCTTCCGCGACAATAAATCCAGAAGCCAGCGAGGATTCTGTAAGAATGGCGAACGAACTGCGCACCGAAGTCGAACAGGTTAAAGAGCAGGAAGACGTTAAGCGCGCGCTCAAACAAACCAGCACCGTCAAGACCGACGAAGAAAAACCGAAGGCTGACACCAAGGACAAGCTGGTTCTCACCACGCACGTCGTCGTCCTGCTCGCGCTGGCCGCGGGCTACTTTGTCCTGAAATTCAGTTTCTTTGGATTCGCCGTCCAACATCCGCGAATTATCGAATTCCTTCAGCGAATCAATTACAGCGCCATCGCCATAGTCCTGGTGCTCGCCATCGCGAAGATCGCTGACGTCTATCTGATCGGCCGCATCGACAGTCCCGTCTCACGATTTAACCTGCGCCGCGTGGCCAAACTGTTGTTGGGTCTGGTGCTGGTCTTCATCGTCCTTTCCGGAATTTTTGCGAACTGGTACACGACGGTCGTTTCGATCGGTTTGTTTTCGCTGATCCTCGGATTGGCGGTGCAGACGCCGGTCACCAGCTTCCTTGGCTGGATCTACATCCTGGTGCGCAGTCCTTATCGCGTCGGCGATCGAATCAAGATTGGCGAAGCAACCGGCGACGTGATCGATGTCAGCTATCTCGACACGACGCTGTGGGAATTCGGCGGCGGCGATCTGCTTTCCACGGATCATCCAACCGGCCGCATCATCAGATTTCCCAACTCAAAGATTCTGGATTCGACTATCTATAACTACACGTGGCCGCTGTTTCCGTATGTGTGGAACGAGATCAAGTTCAGTGTCGCTTACGAGAGCGACCTGACTTTCATTGCCGAGACCATGCAGCGAGTAGCCGCCGAAGAAGTCGGCGAGCGCATGATGAAACAGGTGCGCATCTTTCGCGAGCTGCTGGCGCAAACACCCGTCGATCAATTGGAAGTGCGTGAGTATCCGGCGGTGTTGTTTCGCGTCAATGCCAACACCTGGCTCGACGCGATCGTTCGTTACCTGGTGCACCCCAAAGAGGCCGGCCGGGTGAAGACGCGGCTAATCAAGAAATTGCTGGCCGAGCTGAACGCGGCGCCGGACCGCGTGCTCTTCCCCAAGAGCAATATGAGATAGAACTCCCTCTCCCTCTGGGAGAGGGCTGGGGTGAGGGTTTAGAAGAAGCTCTAATACAGAACATTTTTCTTTCTCTGTTTGCTTCGTAGTTACGCCCTCACCCTAACCCTCTCCCAAAGGTAACTATGCCCTCCCAAAGGGAGAGGGAACAGAACCATGAGAAGATTTCGCGAAACGCTTAACTCTAAAACCAAATGACCAGAATCGAAAGACTATGTGCCCAGGGAATCAGCCGATCGGGCTCGCCGCAAAAAGGTTTTCGCTATCAACGTGCCGACGGCAAAGCCGTTAGCCGCGCGGAGCTGAATCGAATTAACGATCTAAAAATTCCCCCGGCGTGGACGGACGTGTGCATCCACGCGAACGCCGGCGGCAACATCCAGGCTGTCGGCAAAGACGCCGCCGGACGCTGGCAGTATCTCTATCATGACAAGCATGTGCGTCGCAGCGAGAAGCAGAAATTTCAACGCTTGATTGAATTTGCCGAAGCGTTGCCGGCGATGCGCAAGACCATTGGCCGGCAGTTGAGTCTGCCCGGACTCCCGAGGGAAAGAGTGATGGCGGGCATCATGCGGATACTTTCGTCGAGTTTCATCCGCCCCGGCAGCCAGGTCTATGCCGATGAAAATGGCAGTTATGGAATCGCGACCCTGCGGCGACATCACGTGCGCGTCAAAGGAAACACGATCATTTTTGACTTCCCCGGTAAATCGGGTGTGAAGCAGCATCGCGAGGTTCGCGATCGTCGCGTGGCTAAACTCGTGAGAGAACTTTTGAAGCATTCGCAGCGCGAAGTCTTCGCTTATCAAAACGGCGATGGGCAATTGGTTGATGTGAAGCGGCGGCACATCAACGAGTACATCAAAGAGGTAATGGGCGGAAACTTTTCGGCGAAAGATTTTCGCACGTGGGCCGGCACACTGATTTGCGCCTGCGCGCTGGCGCGCGGCGCGGCTGAAGTGAACGGTCACGCGCCTACGCGAAAGCGACAATGGACGGCGGCCATCAAAGAGACGGCCGAGGCGCTCGGCAATACCCCGGCCGTCTGTCGCAAGTCGTACGTTTGCCCGGCGATCCTCGATGGTTTCGAGAAGAAGGGTGTGGTCGTGCCTCGCTACTTCAGGACTGTCGGTGAGCTGAAAAACTATCGAGGGAAGAACCTGCATCCGGCAGAGAAATCGTTACTGCGATTTTTGAAGCAACAGGGCTAGTCAGAGTCAGTACCACGCGTGAGCGGCTGCGCAGAGAGTCAGTACCACCCGCGTGAGCGGCTGCGCAGAGAGTCAGTACCACCCGCGTGACCGGGTGGGATCAGGATTCTTCTTTGAAACAAGCCGTCCATCGTTATCCCACCTCCTGACGAAGGTGGTACTGACCTCAGCATGAATCCGCCCGCCTACTGGCCACGAATACTCCAGTGGTAAACTGCCAACCATCTTCGGAGGTTCTTACATGAATCGTTTTGCGCGTCTTCTATTGATCACGGGTTTCTTCGCGGTTGTTTTTTCTTTTGGTCTTCTGCGGCCCTCCCTCACGGTCGGGCTTCTGACACGCGCGGTCGCCGGCGCCCAACAGCCGGCACACACCGAAATCAAAATCGATCCTAAGACCTTCGACGAGTTCGTCGGTCAATACGCGCTGGATAGCAACCCCGACCTGGTCTTCTCTTTTTTTCGCGAGGGCGACAAGTTTTTCGGTCAAGTTACGAACCAGGGACGATTCGAAATTCTCCCTTTCGCCGAAGCGAAGTTTTTCCTGAAGGACCTGCCCGCCGAAGCGACCTTTGTGCGCGACGCGAATGGCAAGGTTGTCAGCCTGCTGTGGCAACAAGCGGGCCAGCCAAATCCCGCCAAAAGAATCAGTGATAAGCCAGCCGTCCCACCAAGTATGGTTCCGTTCGATCTGCGCGAAGAAATGATCCCGATGCGCGACGGTGTGCGCTTGCACACGATGATTTTTGTCCCGAAAGATCAAAAGGAAAAACTGCCATTCATTTTCAGCCGCACGCCTTACGGCATTGCCGGAACATCTTCAGACGGCATCAATCGCCGTTACCGCGACATGATCCCCGATGGTTATGTCTTCGTGCTGCAGGACATTCGCGGACGCTATGCATCCGAAGGCCAGTTCGTGATGAATCGCCCTCTGCGTGACAAAAAGGATCCGAAGTCGATCGACGAAAGCAGCGACACCTACGACACCATTGATTGGCTGGTAAAGAACATTCCCAATAACAACGGCCGCGCGGGAATTCTCGGCGTCTCGTACGACGGCTGGCTCTCTTCGGTAGCCACCATCGATGCGCATCCGGCGCTGAAGGCCTCTTCGCCGCAAGCGCCGATGACTGACACGTGGCTCGGCGATGACTTTTTTCACAATGGCGCTTTTCGCCAGAGCTATGGTTACGAGTACGTGAAGTCCATGGAGACGAACAAGGAAGGGGTTGACGTCACGTTCGATAAGGACGCCTACGATTGGTATCTCGAAAAAGGATCGATGGGGAAGATCACCGAACTAACTGAAGGAAAATTTCCCACCTGGAACGCGTTCGTCGCACATCCGAATTATGACGATCACTGGCAGGCGCGCGGCGCCGGCAATTACCTGAAGTCAACGCACGTGGCGACGCTGGTCGTGGGCGGCTACTGGGATCAGGAAGACTACTTCGGAACCTTGGCCTGTTACGTCGCGCTGGAAAAATACGACAAGACCAATCACAACTTTATCGTGCTTGGTCCATGGAATCATGGCGGCTGGGGCGGGTTTGGGCGAACGCTGGGACAGATCAACTTCAGCAGCTCGACCGGTCTTTATTATCGAACCAAAATTCAGGCGCCGTGGTTTGCTTACTATCTCAAAGACAAAGGCAAAGCGAGTCAGGCTGAGGCCACCACGTTTCGAGTAGGCGCTAATGAATGGACCACGTCGACGCAATGGCCGCCGAAGGAAGCAACGGCACGCAATCTCTACTTAAGCAGCGGCAAGAAGCTTTCGTTTGAAAAGGCGGCGGCGAACAGTCAGCCTGAATTCGAAAGTTACACCTCCGATCCGGCCAATCCGGTTCCCTATCGCAAGCGCCCAATCCAACCCACGTATGGCCGAGGATCAACCTGGAACACCTGGCTGGTTCAGGATCAGAGATTTCTCGCGGATCGAAAAGACGTGCTGACCTGGCAGACCGAGGTGCTTGATCAGGACCTGACGATCACCGGCAATGTCATTGCGCATTTGTTCGCGTCAACTTCCGGAAGCGACAGCGATTGGGTGGTGAAATTAATCGACGTCTATCCGAACGATTATCCTGCTGATCCAAAGATGGCCGGATACCAATTGATGATTGTCGATGAAATTTTCCGAGGCCGCTATCGTCAAAGCTTTCAGAAGCCCGCGGCCATCGTTCCGAATCAGGTTAATGAATATGTGATCGATCTGCGCGCCAACAATCGCACGTTCAAAAAGGGCCATCGCGTCATGGTGCAAGTGCAGAGCACCTGGTTTCCGCTTTACGATCGCAATCCGCAGAAGTTCGTCGAGAACATCTTTAAGGCGCAGCCGTCGGATTATCAGGTCGCCACACAAAAGATTTATCAATCGGGTAAATATCAATCGCGGGTGACACTGCCGGTGATGAAATAGTGAGTGGCACAGACTTTAGTCTGTGTCTCAGGAGAAGCTTAAGACTTTTGCGTAGCCCAGGCGTTTACGCTTGGGAATGCACGATTTGTCATTAGGTCGGGCTTTAGCCCGTTTAGTAGGCCCATAAATGGGCCGAGGAAGTTTTTCGATTTCCCGACCAAGGCGTAAACGCCTGGGCTACAAAAAAAAGCTATCCCTAAAATGTCGCGCACCTTGTATTCACAGACTGAAGTCTGTGCCACGAAAAACATGAAAACAGTCGGCATAGTCGGCGGCATCGGGCCCGAATCAACGATTGAGTATTATCGCTTCATCATTGAGGGCTACCGCGCGCGACAAGCCGATGGCAGTTATCCGTCAATCGTCATCAACAGTGTCGACTTGGATCGACTCGTCAAATGGATTAATGCCGGCGAGCTCGAGCCCTTCACCGATTATCTGGTTGCGGGAGTGAAAACGCTCGAGGATGCGGGCGCGGATTTCGCAGTCCTCGCCGCCAACACCGCGCACATCGTTTTCGATCAGATTCGCGAACGTTCGAAGATTCCTCTGATCAGCATCGCTGAAACCTGTTTCGAACGAGCGCGCAGTCTGGGATTGCAGCGCCTCGGGTTGCTGGGCACCCGTTTTACCATGGAGGCCACATTCTATCCTGAGGTCTTCGCCCGCGGTGGCCTGACGATCGTGACTCCCAACGAAGCCGAACGGACCCTGATAAACGAAAAATACTTTGGTGAATTGCTGAAGAATGTATTCCTCCCGGCAACGCGCGACCAACTGCTCGACATCATTAATCGATTGAAAGAGCGCGATGCTATTGACGGTGTGATTTTGGGCGGAACTGAGTTGCCTTTGATTCTCCGCGACGCCCCCTGCGATCTGCCGTTTCTTGATACCACCAAAATTCACGTCGAGCGGATCGTCGAGGAACTGCTCAATTAAGATGGGGAAATATTTGGAGTGCGCCGGCAGAGCGAAGCGGCGACGGGCGCTTTGGATGGGGCCTTTTTGAAACGACTAAGAACTCGATTGCTATCTTCAATCCAAAGCGCCGTCGCCGCTTCGCTCTGCCGGCGCACTCCAAAGTGGTAGAATCCACAAGCTGAAGTTTAACTCGCCGGGGGTAGTATGAAATTCCTTAAGCCAGGTGTAATTCGGTCTTTGCCGGCAGTCCTTTGCCTCACTGCGGTTTTCAACACGATCTCAATCGCGCAACAACCGCAACAGCCACAGCAACCGCAAGCCGATGACGTGCTGCGCGTTAAGACTGAGCTGGTACAAACCGCCATCACCGTCGTCGATAAGGACGGGCGCTTCGTCGACAATCTCAATCGCGATCAATTTGAGTTGTCGGTTGATGGCAAGACGCGTCCGATTAGTTTTTTTGAGCGCGTCACCGCCGGTAGTCCGCGCGAGGTGCAGTTAGCTGTCCGGGACCAGGCAGCGGAAACAACCACAACGCCACGACCGCCGGTGGTTCACGCCCGCCGCATCGTTTTCTTTGTCGATGATCTGCACTTGTCGCCGGACAGCATGGATCGCACGAAGAAAATGCTGCGCCAATTTCTCGATCACCAACTCAGCCCGCGTGATTCCGTCGCGATCGTTTCCTCCAGCGGACAGATCGGTTTCCTGCAGCAATTCACCAACAACAAACAAGTGCTCGAAGCAGCGATGGGCCGCCTCAGTCCGCGCGTGTACGACGTGCGTGGCTACGGAACGGGCAGCACGAAGATGACGGAGTATGCGGCCCTCAGCATCGAAACTTCCAAGTCAGATAATAAAGTGCAGTCGTTTTATATCGGGGAATGCATGAGACAGAGCATGCCGCCGAAGAGGTCGGCGGCGTACGCTGTGCTGATAGCCGCAATAAAGAAGACCTGCGAAACACAAGTTAAGAACAGCGCCCGCGCGGTGCTGATGCAAGCATCCGAGTACACGCGGAACACCTATCACTCGCTCGAATCGCTGATGCGTTCGTCGGCGCGGGCGCCCGGCCGCAAGCTCGCGTTTTTTCTTTCTGACGGGTTCTTAATGGATGCCGGGCCGTACGGCGCCGGAATTCGCGACCAACTCGATCGCGTAATCGATGCGGCCCAGCGCGCCGGCGTGGTTCTCTATACGATTGATGCTCGCGGTCTTAACACCAATGCGATCGTCGACGCCGGCAACACGAAGCCGCATGTTGGATCGGGAGATCCCGGCGTGGACTTTGCGCTGGTAGGCGAAGTGCAATCCACGCAGGATGCCATGAACGCGCTGGCCGGAGACACGGGCGGGCGCGCGCTGCGAAATATGAACTACTTCGATCGCTGGGTCGACAAGGTGCTTGACGAGACTTCGAACTATTACCTGATTGCCTGGCGGCCGGATAGCGAAGAAGAAAAGGCCGAAAAGTTCCGTCACGTAAAAGTCAGCATTATCGGCCGGCCCGAACTGACGGCGCGGACACCGCGCGGTTACGTCTCCGGACCGAAAGCGGCCGAAACTGCCGGCACGACCAGCCCGAAAACATCTGCGAACCATTCGGGCAAAGTGGAAGATCCGGAAATACGTGATGCGCTTTCCGATTATTATCCAAACTACGGGCTGCCCACGCTTTTGTCTCTAACTTATTTGAATACGCCACAAAATCAAACGGTCCTGACTTCTTCGATGCAAGTCCTGGGCGATAGTCTCAACTTCGGCGCCGATGGAAATCAACCGGCCACCTTGAAACTTGCGGGCGTAGTTCTGGACGACAAAGGCAAGATCGCCTCCAGCTTCAAAAACCAGTTGAATGTGAAACCACTCAGCGGGCGACCTGAGCAGGGATCGATTCTCTATAATGAACACACGCCGCTGAAACCGGGAATTTACCAGGTGCGCGTCGCGGCGCGCGATGAAAAGAGCGGCCGCGTCGGGAGCGCGATGCAATGGGTCGTCATTCCGGATCTGGAGACGCGCCAGCTCACGCTCAGCAGCTTATTGCTGGGCGGCCAGGTCCTGGACAATGCAGCTACGAAAGATGGGGCGGCGCAGGTTCAACTCAACGTCGATCACAGGTTTGCTCGCTCTGCGAAATTAGGCTTCTGGGTTTTTGTTTATAACGCGAAGCGCGACGCCGCGGGCGCGACGAACCTGTCGGTCCACTCACAGATCTTCCGTGAAGGAGCTGTGGTCCTGAACGGACCCGCGCGCAAAATCGATAGTAGCCAGGCTGATCCCGACCGCATCCCTTTTGGCCAGCAGATCGCTTTGAGCACTCTGTCACCGGGCAATTATAGTTTGCGTGTAACCGTTACCGACACGATTGCCGGAGGGACCGTCACTCAAACAGTCGATTTTGAAGTGCGCTAGCAATTACCAAAACCCGCAGAGTCTTCGTCACGATCCGCGTTTGTTCCGATCATCAACTGGAACAGCTTGCTGATCAGACGGAGACGTTTTCTCTCCTATGCTCTCATGGCTTACCGACCGGTACCGGCCGCAGGGAACGCTCGGGCGATATCCTGACCTGGTCTTCCCGGCTGCCTCAGCCGCCCACGACGCTCTGCGCGTTAAGTTTTTCGGAGTCTCCACCCTGCTCTTTAGCGATGGGAAAACCTCTATCCTAATCGACGGGTTTTTTACGCGTCCGGGAAAGCTTCGTCTGTGCTTTACGAAAATCGGGCCTGACCCTGAATTAATAAGAACTCGACTCGATGACGCGGGAGTTACCAAACTGGCAGCCGTCATCGTCCTGCATTCACATTACGACCATGCGCTCGATGCGCCGGCCGTCGTAAGGAAATTCCCCGAAGCCAAACTAATTGGCTCAGAGTCCACCGCGCTGATCGGGCAGGGCTACGAACTGCCGGAAAAGCAAATTTGGATTGATGACGGCAAAGAAAAACCTTTCGGGCTTTTTAACGTCAAATTGCTTCCGTCACCGCATAGTCCAATCCCCTTGCTCCTTCGCCTCGGCATAGAACGAGTTATCTTTGATGGCCCAATTAGCCGCCCGTTGCATCCGCCGGCGAGTGTGAGTCATTACCGAAATGGCGGCTCCTATTCGGTGCTGATTAAGCATAATCGTAAGAGCATCCTGGTTCACGGTAGTGGTGGTTTCGAGCCGGGCGCGCTTAAAGGCGTGCACGCCGATGTGGTTTTTCTGGGCATCGGCATGCTGGGGAAAATGAAAGACGACTATCTCGGCGATTACTGGCGCGAGGTTGTCGAAACCACCGGCGCCAAACGAGTCTTCCCCATACACTGGGATGACCTGACACAGTCGCTCGACCATCCTTTCGTGCCAATTCCGCTGGCCGACAACTTTGATCGAACGATGACGTTTCTCATTGATCGAGAAAAGCAAACTAAAATCCAGGTACGACTGCTCCGCGCCTTCGAGAGCGTGGATCCCTTCGCCGACTGGAACTGGCCATCATGAGTGATGAACAAATTCTCTTTGAAACTGTTTCCGCCCATAGTCCGGCGTCGATTGCTGACGTCATTGCAATGATGGAAAGCATCGATGCCGTCCTCACAACCGACGACGGCTTGAAGTGGTTTAATTTTCTTTACCTGTTGGTGACGCGAGAGGTCCAGCGGCGTCCGCCGGCAACGGGCTGGTTAGATCCGCAGTGGCTGTCTCAGCTTGATGTGGCCTTCGCCAATCTTTATTTTCAGGCCCTGCGAAACTGGCATAACGACCCGAACTCCGCGCCGCGGGCGTGGCGAGCTTTGTTCGAATCAAGGTACCAGGCCGGCATCGCGCGGATACAGTTTGCGCTGTGCGGCATGAATGCGCACATCAACCACGACCTTCCGTTCGCGTTGGTGCAAACAGATGAAGCCGCGCACCTGACGCCCACACTGGGTAGTCCGCAACATCGGGATTTTGAATCGGTCAACAACATCCTCGAACAAGTTGAGGCCGAGGCCATGCAGTATCTCTCGACCGGATTGCTCGGCACGATGGCGCAAGACTCGGGGAAACTCGGCGGCGTGTTGGCGATGTGGAAAGTGCGTCAGGCGCGCGATACCGCCTGGACTAATGGCGAGATCCTCTGGCAAATAAGAGCCATGAAAATGGCCCGCGACAAGTTCAGTGGTGTGTTGGATAAGATGACCGGTTATGCCGGCCGCGGATTGTTGATACCAGTCGAGATGAATAAAAAGTAGTGGGTCAGTTTGATGTCCGACAAGCTTTAGCTTGTCGGACCTTGAGCGACAAACTGAAGTTGTCGGACATTTATTCTCAGCACGCCGGAGGCGTGCGTACCAAGATGCCGTATCCTGTGCCGAGACAACTCGTTAGTTTCTTAAAACCTTACGATCGTGAAATCCGTAATCTCGCGATCGAACTTCGCGCGCTGCTGCTCGAAGAGATGGCGCCGTGTTACGAGAACATTTACGACGCCTACAGCGCCGTCGCGATTGGCTATGGCACGAGCGATCGCTTGAAGGATGGCATCTTTCATATCGCGGTCTATTCGAAAGCCGTCAACCTGGGTTTTAATGACGGCGCCACGCTTGATGATCCCAAAGGGATTCTGCTGGGCAGCGGCAATCGCATCCGGCATATCACGATCAAGACGCCGGAGGATTTGAAACGGCCCGAGCTTCGAGCTTATATTCGGCGCGCGCGAAAGAAGGCACTCGCTGAGGCCAGGAAGCTCGGCGAAGCAGCGCCGGCGAAACCGCAGGGTGTTGTCTCGACCGTGAAAGCAATTTATCCGAAGAAGCGGCGGCCAAAATAAGTGGCATAGACTTCGGTCTGTGGACTGAAGCGCACGCGGTATTTAGTTCTTAGCAAAAGTTTCCCGACGCATTCATCCCGTAGGGATGAAATGTTTATAGCCACCTGGCTACCTCAAGTTTCATAAGCTGCGTAGCAGCGCAATGGTTAAGAACTTATTTCGCTCCTACGGAGCTGGAATTGGTTTGTTATCGTGGTGGCTATAAACATCCTGCTCCTACGGAGCTAAACGCGTTTTGGCTGGGGCCTGCCCCGGACGTGTGCTGTCGTGAAGACTAGAAAAGCATTGACCCTGAATTCGACTGAATGATTCTTTGTGCGATGCAGTGAAAGGACATCCCGATGATTAAAAAATTAGCCGCCCTCGGTTTTTACCTCGTGTTAGTTACGGCCGTCACTTTCGCAGCGAACGGTCCGACCCGCGTCCCCACGCTCGACGATCTACTCACTTTGAAAACTGCCGGCGGCACGCAAATCTCTCCGGACGGCAAGTGGGTCGCCTACACCATCGGCGTCGGCGATTTCAAAACTGATGCTTTCGTCACGCAGATTTGGCTGGCCGACAGCGCGGGCGCCAGGAGTTTTCAATTAACGCGCGGCGATAAGTCTGCGTCTGCACCGCGCTGGTCGCCGGACGGAAAATGGCTGGCCTTCCTCAGCAATCGCATCGAAGACAAGAACCAGATTTTTTTGATCGATCCCACCGGCGGCGAAGCCCAACAGCTCACCAAATCGGAAACTGCCGTTAGCAGCTTCGCCTGGGCCGAGGACGGCCGAACGATCGCCTACACGGCGACTGAGCCCACGACCCAACCTCTCAAGGATCGCAAAGACTATTACGGAGATTACGACGTCGTGCGCGAAGGCTACACGCACGTTCATCTCTGGACCGTAGACGTCGGCGAGGCGATGAAAGCGCCGGCGGCCGGCAAGCAGCGCACGAAGAAAAAAGATTTCAGCGTCGATTCGTTCGCGTGGTCGCCCGACGGATCGGCGATCGCTTTCAGCGCCACCATCAATCCTGATTTGATTCAGGGTGTGACCTCGGACATTTATCTGCTCAAGCTCGCGGACGATTCCGTCAAGAAGATCGTCGACCAACCGGGTCCTGATAATAATCCGCGTTTCTCGCCCGATGGTAAGCAGATTGTCTTCTCGTCAGCGATGGGCAATAAAGTTTTTTTCGCCAGCAACTCGCGGCTCGCAATCATCCCGGTTGAAGGCGGCACGCCGCGATCGATAAGCGACAGCTTTGACGAACAGCCGGGCCTTTTGGAATGGAAGAGCGACGGCATCTATTTTGCCGGCTCGCAAAAAACCGCGGCGCATCTGTTTCGCGTGGACCCTGTCGGTGCAAAGATCACGCGCATCACCGGCCCGGATGACTTGATCGCGGGATCTTTTTCGCTGACTCGCGCGGGAGATCGCATTTCGTTCAGCGCCGGTTCGCCCACCAGCATCAACGACATATTCGTCTCAGATGTCAGACGCTTCGCGCCGCGCAAGCTCACTGACCTGAACGCACAGACGCGCGTCTTCACGTTGGGCACGCGTGAAGTTATTTACTGGAAAAGTCAGGACGGCGAAACGATCGAAGGGATCTTAATCAAACCGGCAAATTTCGACGCGACCAAAAAGTATCCGCTGCTTTGCATCATTCACGGCGGGCCTACGGGAATTGACCGGCCGGTGCTGCTGACGCCTGACGCTCGTTATTATCCGTCCGACATTTGGGCCGCGCGCGGCGCGCTCATCCTGAAAGTGAATTATCGGGGCAGCGCCGGTTATGGCGAGAGGTTTCGCAAACTCAACGTCCGCAACCTGGGTGTCGGCGACGCCTGGGACGTGCTGTCGGGCGTCGACAATTTGATCGCGAAAGGCTGGGTTGATAAAGACAAAGTCGCCTGCATGGGCTGGAGCCAGGGCGGCTACATTTCGGCCTTCCTGACGACGTCGAGCGATCGTTTTGTGGCGATTAGCGTCGGCGCGGGCATCTCGAATTGGGCCACGTACTACTACAACACCGACATTACACCTTTCACGATCAACTATCTCGGAACCGATCCGGCGATGGATCCGGCGATCTATCAAAAGACTTCGCCGATGTCTTACATCAAAACCGCAAAGACGCCGACCTTAATTCAGCATGGCGAACTAGATCGGCGCGTGCCGATAGCCAATGCTTACGAGCTAAGACAAGGACTGGAAGATCGCGGTGTGAAAGTTGAGATGGTGGTTTACAAAGGCTTCGGCCACCCCATCACCAAACCAAAAGCGATGCGCGCCGTGATGCAACACAATCTGTCCTGGTTCAATCATTACATCTGGGGCGATCCGTTGCCGGATTTCACGGCGCCGGAAGTGCCTAAGAAGGAAATGAAGGACGATAAGAAAACGAGTGAGAACTAGCCGCGTCCGAAGCCCGACCGTGAGGGAGGGCAACCTGAGCGTCAAGTGACTCTGCGGGCCACAGAACAAGAAAGGAACACGATGCGAACAAGACTGACAATTCTCTGCGTGTTAGTGGGTCTGCTGTCGGCAGCGCCGGCACAAGCGGTGAAAGTTTACAAAACAAAAAGCGAGGGCCTGGCCCACGTGAAGGTTTACGAGACCAGCAGTGAAGGTTTGGCGGACTGCATTATTTATGTCACCAGCAGCGAGGGCCTCGCCAGTGGCAACGCCAAGTGGTACTTCACCAGTAGCGAAGGGCTCGCCGATGTGAAGGTTTATTTCACCAGCAGTGAAGGCCTCGCGGACAAAAAGATCTACTTCACTAAGAGCGAAGGTCTGGCTAAGTGTGATGTTGATTGGGAGGGCTACAAAAAGAGCAGCACGCGCTTATCTCGCGCAGTCGATGCGATTCAATATTCTACCGAGGTAATGATGAGAAGCCTTGTCTTGAAGTCAGTACCATCTGCGTAAGCAGATGGGATAAAGCGCGCACCCAAAGATATATCCTCATCCCATCCGCTTACGCGGATGGTGCTGACTGTTTTCGACCCACATCATGCGAACGTTAATTTCAAGCATTCTTTTCACGCTCGTCCTTTGCGCAGTCAACTATTCTCAGAAATACACAGCCCCCGACGGCAAGCTGCGCATCGCTCTCGTCAAACAACCTTACTCGCCGACGGGGACTTCCAGAGGTCCGGAAACGATGGCCAACGGCGGCATTCAACAAATTCTCGCCGGCATGAACACCGATGTGCGCGTCCAGGAAGTTGCCTTGACGTCGCAGGAACTGACTGAGTACGGCGCCTGGAAAAAACTGGGATGGGCGCTGGGTCACTTCTCAGAAATCGTCGCAAAGAATGAACGCGAAGGATATTTCACTGTTGGTTTGCTGGCCACCTGTCCATCGATGCCGGGGCTGGTTGCGGGTTTGCAGCATTCAGGACCAAACGGCAGGCCGCTGAAGATTGGCATGCTGTGGCTTGATGCTCATCCTGATTTCAACACGCCTGAAACGACACGCAGCGGATCGCTCGGCGGCATGCCCGTCGCTGTCGCCACCGGCCGCGCTCTGCAGCGAATGCGAATCGACGCGCATCTCGATCCGCCGCTTGCGGATCGATATGTGGTAATGGGCGGCGTGCGTCTGACCGATCCACTCGAACAGGAACTGCTTAATAAATCTGAAATCCAGCAAGTGAGCGTCGACGACCTGCGCAATATGACACCCGCAGTCTTCGCGCAACTTGATCGGCTGAATAAAATCACCGACAAGATTTACATTCACATCGACATGGACGTGCTCGATCCGCGCGAAGTCATGGGCCACGGCAACAAAGTGCCCAACGGCCCGTCGAGCGAAGAGTTGGCGCGCCTCTTTGAAGAAATCTTCAAGGGCTATCCGAAAGCCGCGGCCATCGGTTTCGCGACGATTCCCTCCACGGACGAAGGCGGCCTCTCGATCGCCGCGCTTAATCGAATGATCGAGGGCGCGATTAAGGGATTAAAGGCGAGAGAGCAGCGGCGTTAGATTGGCGCGCTCAAATGCAAGCCCAATCCGCTTTCGTTCAATCGCTTCATTTGGAGTGCGGAGAAACCGGCACTCATAGACTTATAGCCAAAACTCTTTCTTGACACTGACCGGGTTGCTCGGTATTGTCCGGCCACCCTCGCTTTTCAACTTTCGCAAAGGAGCAACTTCCATGGCCTTCCGGCGTGATTCGACCTCTCAGCTGGTTTTTGAATCAAAGCCTGCCTCAGGATCAAGCGGCACCGTGCCGGACCATTTCATTACCAGGATAGTACTGGACCCCAACGGCACCTCAATTAGATCCATAGACGCATTTAGAGCAGGCGTCGGCAACGCTTTCAACATCGCCTGTCAGCCCAGCCCACTCTTCAAAATAAGATTTACCAAATTCAATCTTCAAACCTACGTGTTCGGTCCCACGGTGGTGGAGTATTCCGGGCTGAAACGAAGCGGCAAGAATTTTGCCCTCACCACCGAGTTTGTTCCCCCTGAAGTCCTGGCGCCCTTCGTGGACGATTATTACGAATATGATACTTCGACTTTAAATGTTTACTCTGGCGACACGCGGAGCCTGCAAACTCTCCCTTATCTGAAACCTACGCCCGTAACCCGTCGAGCGCCACTCTTCCATTACATCTACAACCCCATCGTCGGTCAGAAGATGAACCTCGCGAACTCAGACTGGACCATCCACGCAGGTTATAAAGAGAAACGAAACGGCACGGCGCTCGTCCTCAGAACACTCGACGCCGCTAAAGACACAGCACCGGTTCCACCTCCGGTCAACGACAACGCGAACGACCAGAATCTTCGCATGACCAGCTTCGCCACATGGCAACAGGAATCAATTGGGGACTTCAACCGGTGTTATAGCGTCGACAACCCGGGCCTCTCTCCGCAAAACTATCCAACGACGACAGGAACCTATTCTTACTGTCGCGGGATACAGGACATATTTAATCTGCGGTCGCGCATCTTCCGGCTCGGCGCGGCGGCCGTGCGTGGCGAAAGGATTATACTGCCCGCCGCATGGATGGAGCCCCGGACCCTTCCGCCGTCGTCCCAGCTTTACGAATATAACGAAGAGGCGATCAAGATGGCGGTCCGCGCGGCACAGTTACAGACTGTCTACAAGCAATTCTTCCGCGGAGAGATGCTGGGACAGACCGACATTTACGACTCTGTCTCTGTCTGGGCCTGGCGGGTTAACATCGGTGATTTCAATGACTGTTTACATCTCGTCAAGGAAGTGGGTTTTGCGGATCAGGAGATTTACAATAATCCGCCGCCGGTTGCTCCGGTAGCGCCATCGGTCCGCGATGCGATTTCGAGACGGCACGACGTCTATGAGGCGCCTCCGATTGGCACTGTCTATTGGCTGTTTAGCAAAGGCGACGTGAACGATGCGAATTTTCTGCTCAAGCTGAAAGGTGACCAGGATCCGGTGACCGTTTATCTTCGAAAGAAGTTTTCACCCACTTTACAAAATCTAATCAGCGCCTATAACGGCCCGCCGCCGTCGGATTCGCTCCTACAGGCCGTGGTTGACCTGCTTAATCCGCTGCTCGTCGATCCTTTGCTTCCCTCCGAGCAATGCTTCGCGCAGGTCCAGAAAAGACCGCTGACTGATACGTTGAAAACGCGAAGACCGCCGGGGCAAATACTTCCTCCCCTGAATCGCATGCTCATCGAAGACGCTTATCCACAAATCGTGAGAAAAGGTCCTTTCCAGACTTCCGCTACGATCATTACAGATAAGATCCAGCATATGATCTGGCGAGCCCCAGACTTGAGGTGTTTGTATGCCTTTGCGAACGTGGGCAATAGCTCAAAGAAAATCAGCTTTGGATACACCAGGGGCGTAGAAGGCCCGGGCTCGTGGATCAGCGCCAGACGAGATTTTTCCGGCGACCCCGCTGCGCATCCTGGCGGAATTGAGGTTGGTAGTCCCGAATCAATATCGTTCGGCCAGTTAAAGAAGGATGTAACCATCAACGCGCGGGCGATTATTGCCTATCAAACATCGAGGTAGTAATTTCGGCTGTCAGATTCCTAATTGGAGAAACTATGTCAAAGATGCGTGCAGTGCAGGTCTCTCACCCTAATGGACCTTTCGAAATCGTTGAGCGCGAAATTCCGGAGCCCGGCGCCGGAGAGGTGCGCGTCAAGGTCCAGGCCTGTGGCATCTGTCACAGCGACTCGTTCACCAAGGAAGGCACCTGGCCGGGTATCGAATACCCGCGGGTGCCGGGTCACGAGGTTGCGGGAATAATTGATGCAGTTGGCGACGACGTCGCAGGCTGGACCGAGGGACAGCGCGTCGGAGTCGGCTGGCACGGCGGACACTGCGGGCACTGCGATCCTTGTCGGCGCGGTGAATTATTTGCCTGCCAAATCGCGGCCCAGGTCGCCGGCGTCAATTACGATGGTGGTTATGCCGATTACATGATCGCCGGCGCCCAAGGTCTGGCGCTGATCCCCGAAGAGCTTTCCGCCGTCGAGGCAGGACCGCTGATGTGCGCCGGGATTACAACTTTCAACTCTCTGCGAAACAGTGGCGCGCAGCCCGGCGATCTCGTCGCCATTTTAGGCATCGGTGGACTCGGCCATCTGGCAGTGCAGTTTGCTGTCAAGATGGGTTTTAGGACCGTCGCCATTGCACGGGGTGCAGACAAAGGACCGTTGGCAAAACAGCTCGGCGCGCAGCATTACATCGACAGTCAGGCGCAGGACGCGGGCGCAGAGTTGATCAAACTGGGTGGTGCTGCGGTCATCATCGCAACGGTGACGAACGGCAAAGCGATGAGCGCAGTGCTGGGTGGCTTGGGCATCAACGGTAAGTTGATAATTCTTGGCGCTCCTGCTGAGCCGCTCGAAGTGCCCGCCCTTCTGCTGATCGTCGGACGTCGTTCGGTGACGGGTTGGTACTCGGGCACGTCGATGGATTCGCAGGATACGCTCAACTTCAGCGTGCTGACCGGCGTGCGGTCCATGATCGAAGTCTTCCCGCTGGAGCGTGTAAATGAAGCCTATGATCGCATGATGAGTGGCAAGGCACGATTTCGAGTCGTTCTCACCACAGGGCAGTAGCCGAGGTGTTGGGCCTCTCCTTCAAGGCCAGGAAGTAATCTAATTTTGAGATTCTCGACTCATCCTCTGCGGGCCTCTGCGCTTACCTCACCTTTCTCTGCAGTAAAGGCTTTCACCGCAGAGGAGCGCTGAGGTTTTCGCAGAGAGACGCAGAGGAGAACTGAAATTAGGTCATCTATGAAGCAAGCGCCGGTGTCAAGAATAAACTGAGCATACTTGTACTGTGACGCCGCAGCGCCGGCATTGTTTCG
>UEXV01000101.1_pt1 | contig 75115 bp, 63 predicted proteins | sample 4301181 | NCBI WGS metagenome assembly UEXV01 (sample SAMEA4773175, study PRJEB27434) | metagenome | biome: 2259; feature: agricultural soil; material: soil | place: USA | collected 2014-09 | depth 0.25 m | reverse complement strand
CGTACTGCTACCCGTGATCGCAGTCGCCCCTTCCGGGGCTCGATCACTCGACACGGTGGGTACCCAAGGCTCGCAAAGCCTCGCCTTGGCTTAACTCTGATCACTGCTCCGCAGCTTGGTGAATGTTCACGCCGCGTATATTAATCCCTTCATTTCAGTAACGGTTGCGACAGAATCCATTCGATCACCGGATCGCGTCCTGCTTTGTAGTTTTGCCAGTCGGGTTCAATTAGCTTGTCGGGCATGACCGCGGGCGTGTCCTGATCCTGAAACTTGTAGTACTTCCATGAATAGCTGACGACGAAATTGGAATTTGGCAGCTTGAACTCGCCGCGCTCTGAATAACCGTTGGGCCGGCCACCCGTCGGTTCCCCGACCACAATCGCGTTCATCTCTTTCCGAAAATCGATGGTGTTAACCATCGCGGCCGATTGCGTCGAGCGGCCGGTGATAACGAACAGCCCTCCGGGTTTTCGCAATAACGAATTCTCTTTGAGACCAGGCAATAGCCGTTTGCGCACTTTGGTGAAATCGCCGCCGCGGTTCTGTCTGACATCTATCACGAGACGCTTCGGCGAATTCTCTTTGATCGACGCAAGCAGTTCGTCGGCATGCCGTTCGAATTCGTCGCGGTAACCGCGAAAGTTCACGTACATTGTTTGCGCCTCAGGCAGGTAAGTGAACCAGAACTGCTCGTCAGGCCTTTGTCGGTAAAGCGGCAACTCGGGCGACACTGATACCCAGTCGGGCTTTTCATCCGCGGAGACAGTCTGAATGTCGAGTGAAAATTGTTTACCCTCCGCATCCTCAAACGTCCAGCGGGCAGCCTTCAAGTCGGGAATTATTTTGAGCGCCTGAAGAATTTCGGCGTGAGGCACAAAGGTCGCATCCAGCAGACGCACCCAGTAAACATTCTCGTGAGCGACGAGCTGATCGATCCTCGCCGCCACGTCATCAATCTTATGGTCACCTATTTGAACAACGCGCGCTCCGGCGCCGCGCTTATACGCAGAAGCGATTCGCGTAACGCGCAACTCTTTCCCGAACCAAAAGACGTTTAGCGGAAAGAAATGAAAACCATTTCCGTAACCTGACAACGAGGTATGAGCGTCACCGACGCTGGCGACAATTTGCATCAAGCCAACAACGATCTCATGTGGTTGAAGATTGGGAATGCGCGCGTTCAGATCAGCGACCGATTTTTCAAACTGTTCGCGCGACACGGTGTGAAAAGCATTCTTGTGCTTGCGCGGAAGTTCTTTGGCGAGATACTGCAAGTCCTGTTGCCATTGCTGCGCGGTGAGCTGCAACTGAACGTTATTGTTTGACTGGGGAACCGCAAAGACAAGATTCAGTGGTCCAAACAACCAAACCGCGAGAACGGCTGATCCGATCTTTCGCATGAAGATACTCGAGGTCTTGATTTCAGTTCAACTCAGAAACTCATCCGGCTCGACGATTTTCCTGCGATTGCCGACGCAGCGACGACGTAAGGCAGGCGAGATAAAGTTTCCAGAGGCCGCTTCGGCCGGCGAAGTTTCGCTTCTGCTAAGCAAATCCTCAACCCGAACGACGCCTTAGAAGCCAGCTAGAACACGCCTACCGTCTTACGCCTCACTCGTTCCAACGTTTAAGTAGACGGTTGCCATTTCATCGGCAGTCTATCAAACGGGAAAGGAGGAGCGCGCTATGAAAAAAGTTGTCGATATCAGCTCACGAAGGCTGTTCGGCCAATTTTACCCTCCGGCGCCGACTGCGGTGCCCGAGGGGTTCAGGTTCGCGGTCACCACTGCCTTCGCCTTTATTGCACCAACCCTCGCTTACTGCTACGTCACGAATCAGATTCAGCCGCTGTACGTGATTTCAGTTCTGCTCGGACTGGGTGCGCTGGTCGGGGCTTTGCTCAACTGGAAAAGATCGCGTCGATTGGGCGGCAAACCAATCGAACCGGCCACGCGTTCGTCGCAAACCGCCAACGGCAAGCGCAACCGAGATGCTGCTTAGCCGACCTGATTAACTCCGCCTGGTGAGCGTCACCAAATAAGTTCGTCATGCGCTCACCAGGCCTCTTCCAAGGTTGTGACCTTGGCCAGAATGATCGTTTCTGCCGGCAAGGCGCTTCTTGCTTAGAGTTAAATCTGCAATGCCCCGAATTCCGAGGTGAGCGAACCGCCCGGCGTCAAGCGAACGCAGTCAGGCACACTGAGTACAACCTTGCAGCAAACGTCGAGCGTCTCCTTAACGTCAATGCGCGCTGAGCTCCCCATATGTGGGCGCGTTGACGAAAGTCAGACCAATCATCCTCACCGAGGAAGGCCGACGCGTTCAACTGTGCTGCGTGTCTTCCAACTCCACGGCGGCGGCAATTTCTTCTGCATGGTCAAAATGCCCGTTGGCTATAGCCAGCTTTTCACGGATCGCCGCCACCTCTTGAATTACCGTCAAGTAACGTCCGTGGCAATTAGCACATTCGAGCAAGTGATCTTCGACTGCTTCGGCCATCGCTTCGCTCAAACGATCGACGATATAGTCGGGAACCCTAGACCGCAAGGCCGGGCTGGTGCAGTCAGAAGAGTCCTTCTCTTTTGTGGCCTTAGACCTAATGTCTGGGTCGGTGCTGTCAGAAACGTGGTTGTATTTTGTTCTCGTATTCATGACCTAACCTCACTTAATTGGCCACGCGACCAAATGAATGCTGTCAGGCCAACCGATCAAGACGCGGCCTGCTCTTTTCGCGAAGTTTTCTTGGCACGAGTACCGGCCCGCGCGCTTTCCTTGCGTTCGATGGCAGTCTCCTGAAAGTAGCGACGAAGAGCATCGCTGGCCCAGTCGATTGCCGTCGTGTGTGTACAGGGAAAGCCGGCAGAAGTCAAAATCACTGCTGCTACACGTGACGGGAGTTCCAGGACCTTGATGCACATGAACGCCAACCGCTCTTTTGTGGACATCAGTTCTACGCATCTGTTGAACTCCTTCAGCAAATCAGTCTGATCAATCCGCTTGTTCGGATTGATACTGTCATCTTTTAGATCGTCAACGTGATCATCGACGGACTCGGTCTTAGCACGTGACGCTCGGAGGATATCTATGCGTCGATTTCTTGCCATGCGGCGGACCCAGATGAAAAAGCCATCGAACGGAAGCTCGTCGTTCAGTTTGAACTTTGGCAATCCCTTCAGGACTTTTATCTGAATCTCTGCCCACACATCCCCCGGGTCTTCGTACTCGAGCCTGTGTACTCGACAGATCTTCTTACCCTTTCGGACATAAAGATCATTTTCAAAAAACTCATTTGGTTCGCGGCCATTGTTTACGTCCTCGATTGCTTTGCAGAGGAGAACGCGAAATGGACCTTGCTCTCCATTGTCGGAGCTTGAATCTTGATACATGGCTGTCCTCCAACCTTTCCAACCAGCTCAAACCGCCCATCAGGACGGGCGAGTGGTTGGTTAACTGAAAGAAACGTGCAGCAGTCGCTGCGAACGCGACTGCAAATCTCTCCTTGGATAGACGCTACGCCTACCGGGCGCAGAGCGTGCTCCGCGACGAGGTATCCCGGTATTTGTAGCTCTCGATGCCATGTGACCGCCGGCAGGTTGTCTCGCCCCACCGACGAATGTCCGTGTGTATGCTCGTTCTCTAACTTTGCCATACCACGACTCCTTTCATGCGCCTGTGTTTTGCTGGCGCTAATCGGACCGATTGTCCGTTCCATTGTCAGTAACGGGTTGAGCACTGCCCGTGTAAGCGTTCGACGAAAATTTTTTCACCATTGCTTTACAAGTGAGGTGCATCCGCCGTTTCACACTATGGCAAGCGAAGGAAACCACGCGGGTGGAAGTTCCTTGAAAGCCTGAAAGGGGCGTTTGATATCGGTTAAACGCAGAATCAAGTTGCTGCCGCTTGAACTGCAAGGACAGACCCGTTACTAAGACAAAAAGGAGACTAAGATGAAAAACAATAAATTCTTTTTCGGTTTTGTGGTGGTGTTCGTGGTGATCTTTGTGTTCTTCGCGTTCTTCTTCGGCTTCAAAATGGTGCGAGCGCAATTCGTGCCAGTGAAGTCTTCAACTGTTGTGGATCGTAGTGTCGGCGCAAAGGTCGTAGTCGCTAGGACCCTGAGCAACGCCGCGCTGCACGTGCTTCATTCTGACGTCGAGGTAACCACGCCGGTCGTTGGCCGTATGCACAGAGCTGTGCACGTGGCAACCGTCCATGAAGTTGACTCTGTCGAGGTTGAGGGCGGGAGCGTCGAGCACCTTCACGTTTAGGGATTCGTCACGGTGCGGGTCGCCTGATGGGGGACCGGGCCACGTCGCCTCTTAGACAGACGTGGCTCGGTCTTTGAACATTTCCGGTCTTGATTAACTCACCCCAAGAATTCGTCCGGCTCGACAATCTTTCCAGCGATCGCCGACGCAGCCACGACGTAAGGCGACGCCAGATAGAGTTTGCCCGGACCGCTGCGGCCGGGAAAGTTTCGGTTCTGCGCGCTGACGGTAACCGTCTCCGCATTTGGCGAAGCGCCGGGACCCGCGTTGATACAGGCGCCGCATGAGGGATCGATCAACTCCGCGCCGGCTTGGGTGAAGATTTCGATGTAGCCCTTCTCGCGCGCGTATTGTTTGATCTTCTGCGAACCAAATTGCAGATAGAGATGAACGCCGGGCGCGACGCGCTTGCCATGCTTCAAAGCGTTCTGCAGAACGCGCGCGTACATGTCCATGTCGGCCATCTTGCCGCCGGTGCATGAACCGCCGTAGGCCGCGTCGATTCTCACTTCTTCTTCCAGCGTGTCGATCGGGATTCCGTTGCGCGGATCGCCGGGCAAGGCGACCATCGGACGAATCTCGTCGAGATCGATTTCAAACGTCGCGGCATATTCGGCATCCGGATCGCTGTAGACGAAACCTTTTCGCACCTCGCCCGCGTCAAGCCCGCGCATCTTCACAACGTATTCCAGCGTTTGTTCGTCAGGCTCGATGATGCCGGTGAAACCGCCGGCTTCGACGGCCATGTTCGTCAGCGTCGCACGCTCGTCCATCGACCAATTCTGCAAATCCTCGCCGGCAAATTCCAGGACCTTGCCGATGCCTTTGCTGGTCTTCATGTACTCGCTCGAGAGGATCACGAGCATCACATCTTTAGCCGCAACGTCGGCGCGTTTCTTTCCCTGCAAAACGTAACGCACGGTTTCGGGGACGCGGATGCGAATGTCTTTGGTGAACCAGGCGTTGGCCATGTCGGTCGAGCCGACGCCAAACGCAAAGCAGCCGAGCACGCCCGCCATGCAGGTGTGCGAATCGGTGCCAATCACAATTTGTCCGGGCAAGGCGAGGTCTTCGACGACGGCGTTGTGACAGATCGCTTCCGAGCCGCCTTCCGGATTCTCACCATAAAGTTTGATGCCTTGCCTGGTCGTGAAACTCTCCTGCGTCGTCGCCAGGCCGTCGGCTTTTTCCAGCAAGCCCATCTCGCGATGCTTTGGCGACATCACTTTATTGAGAAAGGTCAGATGATCGCGGAAAGCAAAAACTGAATCAGGTTCGGTAACTTTCGCGTCAGGTCCCAGCGCCTGAGTCAAAAGCGACGCAGCCATCGGCGTCACGTATTCGTGCGAGAAGCGCACGTCGGCAACCGCGAACAGCGCGTCGCCAGGTTTGACTGATTCGACTCCAATCTCGCCGGCTTTAACGAATGCATGCAGCGCGATGATTTTTTCGACGATGTTCATGGGACGCGTGTCAGAAGCCCGACCGTCAGGGAGGGCCTCTGTGCCAGGCAAGCCCTTGCTTACGCGCGGGCTTCTAACACCTTCAAGCGCCGGCGGCGAAACTTCGCCCACCAGCCGCGCCTGGTTGTAATTGAACAGGCCGCCGTGTTCGACGATGTCCTGGGAAATTGGATCGAGGCCTTTGGTGAATTCGGCCAGGGCGATCTCTTCACCACGACGAATTCGATCAATTAAACCCAAGTCAGTCGAGGTGAGCAGCCCAATGTTCTGCGAATTCTGCCCGTAAATTTTTTCGATGCTTTTGGCGATTACCAGTTGAATACCGGCCCACTTCTCGGCATACGGAGCGGTTTCTCTCGAAGAGCCGCAGCCTTTCGACAAACCGGAAACGACCACGGCGAACCCGCCGGTCTTTACTTCATCCTTCTTGACCGCGCCTTCGCGCATGCCGACGTACACGTACTGGCCCAACGTCTCGTCGTAATAGAAACAAACCCAACCCGGCGTGATCTCATCGGTCGAAATATTATTCATTAAGGGCAAATCGTCGTTGGCGAGTCGCGCGGCCAGCTCGGCTTCCAACGACTGTGCTTCGTCGCCTGTCGCTTCGAGCTGACGTCGAATGATCGAAGTATCTTCGGTAAGAAATAGAATGCGGCCTTTGAATGAAATGAAATCCGGACGTGTCACTGAATTTTGGTTACCCATCTAAGCTACTCACTTTCCGTCTGTTGATAAGAATAATTCAAACCGCGGTGGTGTCCTAATTCAGTTTTTTCGGCGCCACCTCAAGCGTTCTCTCTGCGTCTCAGCTGGTGGAATAATTTTGTGTTGGTGTGATCATGAGGGACTTCGGAACTGGCCGCAGAGCGGCCAAATGTTTATAGACCTTTACGTCCACGAAGTGTTTAGCTCCGGAGGAGCGTAACTCAAGTTGGCCGTGAAATTGTTTCGCTCCTCCGGAGCTTCATTCAATTATGGACAGGTTTCTATAAACATTCGGTCCCGCTGGCACCGACGTCATAGCGTTCGCTGAATACATATCCCCACCCAAATTAGGCAGAACTTGCACTCTTGCCGGATCAGACCGAAACTGTTCGCATTCAGATGATCAATAATCCTTTCTATCCCCCGGCGCGTAGAAGCTGTTTCGTCTCTTGATAAAGATGACTGATAAAGAACCGTCCGCGCCCGAAGCGAATTCCGACAACAGCCAGACTCTCGAAACCGATCGTCTGCGACTCAGAATGTTTCGCGAGTCAGACCTCGATAATCTGGCTGCCTTGTTCGCCGACCCGGACGTGATGCGCTACGTCGGAAACGGCGAGCCGGTCGATCGAGCTGAAGCTGAAAAAGCGCTTGCCAGCATCATCGCGCATTGGGAGCGTCATGGTTTTGGCCGTTGGGCCATCGAAGATAAACAGACCGGTGAATTTGTCGGCTATGGCGGATTGCGCTCGCTATTCGGGACGCCGGAAGTTGTCTATCACTTTGCCACGCGTCATTGGGGAAAAGGGTTCGCGACCGAGACGGCGCGCGCCAGTCTGCGCTGGGGATTCGAGCAGCGCGGATTCCAACAAATTGTCGCGATCGCCAAGCCAGGCAATGCTGCTTCGATTCACGTGATGGAGAAGCTGGGGATGCAGTTCGAAGAACGAACCAGCTATTATGACATCGAGGTGGTGCGATACTCGATCACGGTCGACGAATTCAAATCCTAGTCGGCATTGTCCTTAGCCGGCTCGATTCCCGGTCGTCGTGGATGCCTGAGCTTGCTTTGGCGGCAGGTGTAATGAAGCGGACCGGCGAACCCGCCATCCTCGACTCGCATCCGAAATATCGCCTCAAATCTCTTCCCGGTTTATTGATTTTCTGTAGTGCCGCTCCGCGATTGCGGACAGGTCAACAGATTGGCTTAAGGCCCGCAGCAAATAACCAATTTGCCCAATATGGTTTGAAAAACCTGGTGCAAATCTGAAAGAATCACCCCAATGAAGTTTCGAAACTTTGTCCTGAGCTTGATCTCGCTGGCCTTACTCGTGGCGGCCGTCGCCGTGGCCGGCACACTTAAGGCGAATGCGCAGTCGCGGCCGCGCCGTGTCAGGCCGGTTCCAACGCCGGCACCAACTCCAACGCCCGACTCGCTGCTGGGTCCGGAGCCCAAATCATCACCTGTCACAAGCAGCAGCAACACGCCGCTGCTTGACGTGAAACCGGCTAAGCCGGTCGGTTCAGCGCCGGTGCCGACAGACACCATGCACGCCTTTCAACTGTTTCAGCAGAAGCAATACGCCGAAGCAGCCAAGGAAGCGAAAGCGATTGCCGTGGCCGATCCCGGCAATGCCGAAGCCTGGAAGCTGGCCGGATTCTCTGAGTACTACCTGAAACAGTACGACGAAGCTTCAGATGATTTACAGAAGGCGCTGGATCTCCAGCGTCGGGCCAAACAGGAAGATCCAAACACGGTGGATGCGCTCGCGGAGAGCTACGTTCATGCGGAGAAGTTTGATCGCGCGTTGCCGTTACTGGTAGCGATTACCAGCCGCGCCGGCGCCACTCCTGATGCGACATTCCTTTATTATCGCGGCGTCGCCGAATTCAAAACCGGCAAAGGCGCTGACGCGGAAAAATCATTCAATGCCGCCATTAAAGCTAATCCAAAAGACACCGCCTCGCTCGTTTACCTGGGCCAGATTGCTCTCGCGCGAAAAGATCTCGACACCGCAATCTCGATGCTTAACCGCGCAACCACGAACGATCCGCGGCAGGCGTCCGCCTGGTATTTGCTGACCTCGGCTTACCTGCGCCGTGCCACGTCCGCGACGGATGAAACCAAGGCCAGCGCCGACTATCTCGGCGCAGTCAGAACGGGCGAGGCGTTGACGCGTTTGCGCTCGGACGAAGAGGCAGTCGGTTTGTATGCGCGCGCGCTGATTGGCGCGCAACAATATCCCCGTGCCGCCGCCGCGCTCGAGCGTGTGGCAGCGGGCGACAACGCGGCGGGCATCACCCTTTACTTGTTGGGGCTGTCGTATTCGCGCTCAAGTAATTTTCCCAAAGCGATTGCCGCGCTCGAGCGAGCGGCCGCGAAGACCCCCGCCGACGTGAACGTTTATCGCGAGCTGGGTTACGACTACGAGAAGTCGAAGCAATACGCGAAGGCTTTTGAGACTTATGAAAAGGCTTTGAAGGTCGCGCCGGATGACGCCGATTTCAAAGAAGGTCTCGAGCGAATGCGTCCCTTTGCAAAACCCTGAGGTTCGACTAGCATCGTCGCATGAAAAACCTTACTTATCGTCGCAGCTTGCCGGTAGCGACTGTGTTTGTCTTTGCGCTGATCCTGAATTCGGGAGTCGCGCGCGCCGCTTCGTGGAACGGGATCGAACCGTTTAAATCGCGGCGTGCCGATGTCATAAAAATCCTGGGAGAACCTATCGCCGAAAGTCCGGAGGGCGTTCTCCGCTTTCCGGTGATGGGCGGATCCGTTCAGGTAAGTTTCGTGACCCAGAAGTTTGTAGTGACGAAGAAGCTCCAGCCGGAACTGGAAGGCACCGTCCTCCAAATAGTTTTGCAGCATGACCGCTCCTCGGAAACTCCTGAATCGATGAAACTCTTGCAAAATCGCGCCTTTACCCGCGACGACTCGCAGGCTTCGACGATCTTTCGAAACATGAAAGAAGGCATCATTTACACGTTTTTTCAGGGGACGCTGAGGTCAACGCGCTATAGCTTTAGCGATGGGCAATTGTCTAAGGCGCGTAGATAATCTTTACCTGGCAACGCCAACGCCCAAAGGATCGTCTTTGTTTCAACATCGCCCGCTTGCTTTCGGAATTGAATGGAGGCTTCAAGAATGCTCAGCACCTTCAAATTATTTGCGCTAGTTTTGACTCTGACTTTCATCAGTGGAATCGCCGTGGCCCAACGGCCGCGCACGTCGAGCCAGGATGCGACCGAGCCGACAACGGCCATGCCCGCGCCTCCGCCGGCGCCGCCCACGGTCAGCGCAAAATATGAGGGCGGCGTGTTTGGCTATACGAAGAAGATGGAGGGAACCCTCAACTTCGATGACTCGTCGCAGCGGCTAGTGTTTAAGGATAAGAAGGGCAAAGAGGTTTTGTTCGTTCCTTACAACGCGCTGACCGGCGCTTTTGGAGATATCCATTCGGTCCAGCCGGCTGCGGCCACCGTGGCGAGTCACATCCCTTATGTCGGACTACCCGCAAGTCTCATCAAAACGAAAGTCAGATATCTAACTCTTCAATACAGCGACCCCGACAGCCAGGTTTCCGGAACCACGAGCTTCAGGCTGGAGAACAAAGACATCCTCGATTCAGTGCTCTTCACGCTCGCCGGTAAAGCCGGTCTGATTAGGCGCGGCGAAATCTTTGTCAAGAAGGTGTCCTGAGCTCGTTCACGCAAGGCTGCTTCTAAAAATACGCCTGAGGCTTAGTCAGAGAACCCAGGCTTAGGGTACAATTCCTGACCCTAAAGCATGAGTGAAGTCTGTGACAAATCGGAGCAGTTGCTCAACTCGATCTTCGAGCGATCGGGTTTTGACGTGCGGGCCTCTGCGTCCGAAACGGATTTGGGCTGCCTGCTGTCGATCGAAGGATCTGATTGCGGGCTGCTCCTAAATCAAGGCGGCGAGTTGTTGGACGCGCTGCAACAGATTCTGAACCAGGCGTACGGGCGAACTTTACCGAAGGGCCAGCGGATCATCTGCGATGCCGATAACTATCGCGCGGCCCGTGAATCCGAGTTGCGCGCCATGGCTGACCATGCGGCCCGTCAGGTCCGCGAGACATCTTCTGCATTCGTGTTTGGTCCAATGGAAGCCAACGAACGGCGGGTCATTCATCTTTCGCTGGCGGCCGAAGAGGATCTCATCACCGAATCGATCGGCGAAGGAAACGGCCGGCGCTTGCGCGTCGCCTTGAAAGCCGTCGCCGCGAAGTAAGTTTCCTCCGTCGTCCCTCCAGTTACATGATCGCGCAAAACGATACAATCGTTGCTTTATCCACGCCTCCCGGTCGCAGTGGCATCGGTGTGATCCGATTGAGCGGGCCGCAGGCGCTGTCGATCTTGAAGAGACTCGTCGATTCTGATTCATTTAATCCCGAACCAAATTATCTGACTTTGCGAAGTCTCATCGATCCGACAACCGGCGATACTCTCGATCAGGCTCTTGTCTGTTACTTCAAAGCGCCGCACTCTTTCACCGGTGAGGACGTGACCGAACTGCATTGCCACGGTTCGCCTCTGCTGCTGCGAGCGATCATCGATGCAACTCTCGCGCTGGATGCACGACTGGCTGATCCCGGAGAGTTCTCTCTGCGCGCAGTCGCTAATGGTCAGTTGAAGTTGAATGAAGCTGAAGCGATTCGCGATCTCATCGATGCGCAAACCGACGCAGCCGCGCGACAGGCAACACGACAAATGAAAGGCGAAGTCTCAAACCGGCTTCAACCTGCCAAAGATGAATTGCTGAAAATTATCGTTCGACTGGAATCATCTCTCGAATTCGTTGAGGATGATTTGCCCACAATTGAGAATGATCAAATTCGCAACTCGCTGCAAAATTTGCGCGCGGACTTGGAACGACTAGCCGATACTTTTCATCGTGGCCGATTGATGCGTGAGGGAATCAAAGTGACGCTGGTGGGTCGGCCGAATGTCGGTAAGTCCAGTCTTTTCAACAGTTTACTGGGCCATGGGCGGGCCATCGTGACGGAAATTCCAGGCACCACGAGAGACGTCATAACTGAATCGATCTCTCTTGAAGGCATACCCATGACCCTCACCGACACGGCGGGCCTTCGCGTGTCGGGCGATCAGATCGAATCGATCGGAATGGATCGCACCAAGCGTGAAGCCGCCGATTCAGATCTCTTGATCGTTGTCATCGATGGTTCAGAACAGCCAACCGAAGAAGACCGTAGGGTGATCGCCGATGTTGCTGATCAGCGTCACATCATCGCAATCAACAAGAGCGATCTTCCGACCTTCTCTCTCACTCAAGCGAGTGAGCAAAGCACTGGTGATGTGAAGGCCGATGATCGAATCGCAGTCTCGGCGCAGACGAATGCGGGACTCGATAACCTGCGCGCTGCTATACTCGCGCCGTTCAAGAACGGCGATGCGCCGGTTGAAGGATTGCTCATCACAAACGCGCGGCATCATGACTTGCTGCGCGGCGCGATTGACGCCATCATGTCATCAGAACGTTTTCTCGAAACGCGAGCGAGCGAGGAAGTCGTTTTGGTCGGTCTTCATAACGCGCTTCGCTATCTGGGAGAGATAACCGGAGAGACGACGCCAGATGAAATCCTGGGCAAGATCTTTTCGACCTTTTGTATCGGCAAGTGAGTCTTGATCTGAATTATGGTTTTCGATGAAGTGTTTGATGTGATTGTAATCGGCGGCGGCCACGCTGGCTGCGAAGCTGCGTCCGCGGCCGCTCGTCTCGGCGCGAACACGGCGCTCGTGACGCTCAATCTCGATCTGATCGGGCAGATGTCCTGCAATCCCGCCATCGGTGGAATTGGTAAAGGGCACCTCGTCCGGGAAATCGACGCGCTTGGCGGAATCATGGGCCGCGTCATCGATCGTACCGGGATTCAGTTTCGGCTGCTCAATCGCTCACGCGGTCCGGCCGTGCGCGCGCCACGCGCCCAGGCTGATCGCGCTTTGTATCGAACTGAGATGCGGCGCACGTTGGAGGCAACTCCTAACCTCAGCCTTCGTCAAGGTGTGGTTACCGATCTCATCGTCAAACAAGGTCGCGCGATTGGTCTTGAACTCCAGGACACGCGTCGAATTGGCGCCAAATCGATCGTGATTGCGACGGGGACTTTTCTTAACGGGCAAATCCACACAGGAAAGCGAACATATCAGGGAGGTCGGGCCGGCGAACCCGCGTCGATCGAGTTCGCACAGGCGCTCAAGAATTTGGGCTTCCGGGTCGGGCGCCTGAAGACCGGTACGCCCCCGCGCCTCGATGGACGAACCGTTGACTGGTCAGCGTTCGAGCCTCAGCCTCCGGATGAACGTCCAGTTCCTTTCTCGTTTTCAACCGATGAGATCGAACAGGAGCAGTTGGACTGCCACATCGGCTACACCAATGATTCTGTTCATGAAGCCATCAGAAAGAATCTGCACGAGTCGCCGCTGTATTCAGGTCAAATCACCAGCATCGGACCTCGCTACTGTCCTTCGATCGAAGACAAAGTCGTCAAGTTTCCCGACAAGACTCGGCATCAGCTCTTCATAGAACCCGAGGGGTACAACACCAACGAGGTTTACCTGAATGGCTTTTCGACTTCGCTTCCAGCTCAGCTCCAGCAAGAACTGGTGAGCCTGATCCCAGGGTTCGAAGAGGCCCAGATCATCCGGCCGGGCTACGCAATCGAGTATGACTTTGTGGACCCGAGAGAACTCACGCCGTTCCTCGAGACTGCGCAAGTTAAAGGACTCTTTCTCGCAGGCCAGATCAATGGAACGACCGGTTATGAAGAAGCTGCCTGTCAGGGACTCGTGGCCGGTATCAATGCGGGACTGTCTGCTTTGAAGAGATCGCTGGTCCAATTCGATCGCCATCAGTCGTACATTGGCGTGCTGATTGACGATCTAGTTACTCAGGGAGTGGACGAACCCTACCGGATGTTTACGTCCCGATCTGAATGCCGGCTGATGTTGCGGCATGATAATGCGGATCAGCGTCTTGAGCCCCTCGGACGTGAACTTGGGTTGGTTGGGGACACGGAATGGGAGCGCTTCAACCAGCGCCGCACGAGGCTCGCGCACATGCGGACGCTTCTGAACCAGTCAAAGCTCCAACGCTCTCACGAGCAATACGCCCGGCTTCAGGAGCTAACAGGACAGAACTTAGGCGAATCTCTTACCTTTGCCCAACTGGCGCTGCGACCGGCCGTCAACGCGGAAACGATCATGCAACTTCTCAGGGCTGAAGGAAGCTCGGATTTTGGGATTGTCGACCTGGAAACCGTTTTGGCCGACCATCTCTACGCCGGCTACCTCGATTCGCAGGCTGCGGTCAATCGTCGCTTGCACCAGCACGACCTGCTTCGAATTCCATCAGATTTCGCTTTCTCCAGAGTGGGCAGCCTCTCGCACGAAATAGTTGAGCGCCTCGAACGTGCTCGACCCCAAAGCTTCGGCCAGGCCCGCAAAGTGCCCGGCATGACGCCCGCGGCACTCTCAAATCTTCTCGTCCATTTGACCGCGGCCCAGCAACACGCCGTCTAGCCTCGGCTCCGGTGTTTCACGTGAAACATTCGCCCGCCGGACTGAAGTGCGCGGAAAACCAGTAGCATAGCGCGTTCTTGTATGGTACTGTGTGCTGACTTCTAGGCCCATTTGAATGGCAAAAACAATAGCCATCGCTAATCAAAAGGGTGGTGTCGGCAAAACCACAACGGCCGTAAACCTCGCCGCCTCTCTTGCGAAACTTGGTCAAAAAATTCTCTTAATCGATGTAGATCCTCAGGCAAACGCCACTTCCGGCGTCGGAATTGAGAAAACACCCGGCAAGCGCACTACCTATCATGCCTTAGTCCTAAACCAACCCTTAGAGACGATTAGAGTTTCGAGTGGTTTCGGTTTTGATGTCGTGCCGTCAGACCGGAATCTTGCCGGTGCCGAAGTCGAGCTTATCTCCATGTCGAATCGCGAGCTGCTGTTGAAACAGGCGATCGCTCCGATTCAGGGTGAATATGACTTCATTCTCCTCGACTGCCCGCCGGCGCTAAATCTCTTGACTGTAAACGCCCTGGCGGCAGCCGATTCCCTCCTCGTGCCGGTTCAGTGTGAATACTATGCCCTCGAGGGCGTCTCCGAGCTATTCAACACGTTGGCTCGATTGCGGCGGGTCGTTAACCCTCACCTGCGGATCGAAGGACTTCTCTTGACCATGTATGACGAGCGCACCAATCTCGCGCCTGCGGTTGCAGCCGACCTGAGGGGTTTCTATAGCGGTTTGGTATTTGAAACTGCTATCCCCAGAAATGTTCGGCTGGCCGAAGCGCCGAGCTACGGAAAGCCGGTAATTTTCTACGACGAAAGATCTCGAGGGGCGGAAGCCTACTCGCTTCTCGCAAAGGAGGTACTCGCGAATGAACAAGGGACCACTGGGTCGGGGGCTGAGCGCGCTGATCTCAACCGAACGGCCGCAAGCGGAACGTGACGAAATCCGCGAAATCGAAATCGACTTGATCCAGCCTAGCCGCGATCAACCGCGGACGTTCTTCGATGAAAGTAAACTCGATGAACTCGCACAATCGATCAAAACAACCGGTATTATTCAACCCCTGCTGGTGCGGCCGCGAGGAGGTTTATTTGAACTCGTTGCCGGCGAGCGGCGATGGCGCGCCGCGCAACTCGCTGGATTGGTCCGCGTGCCGGCGATTATCCGCGAGATCCCGGACGAGAGACTTCTCGAGTTTGCGCTCATCGAGAACATTCAGCGGCAGGAACTCAACCCAATTGAGGAGGCGAATGCCTACCGTCGGCTAATTGAATCTCTGGGGCTGACTCAGGACGAGGTAGCTCGACGGATCGGGCGAGACCGCACCTTTGTAACCAACTACCTTCGTGTCCTGAAATTGCCAACGGACATTCAAGCCCTGATCGAAGGTGAGAAGCTTTCATTCGGTCATGCTCGGACACTGCTGTCGGTGCAGGATCCCGTGATGCAGCGCCGTTTGGCCCAGAAAATCGTCAAGCACAGCTGGTCCGTTCGCGAGACCGAACAACGCGTCAAGAACCTTACGAACCAGAAATCTGCAACTCCTCCAACGGTGCGAGAGACGACGGATCCGAACATTCGAGCAGCCGAGGCGAAGCTGCGTCGTGCGCTCTCCACTCAAGTGAAAATTCTTCCCGCCAAGCCCGGCTCAACCGGAAGGATTGAGATTGAGTATTACAGCCTTGCCGATCTGGATCGGATTTTTAACGCCATTCTTCGCGAGGGCGACACCTCCGCCGCCTTACATGCCACATCGAGACCGTAAAGATACATCGTAATATATTCCTTTAGACAACTGACTTCGTGAAAGACACAGGAGTTCTCGCCAAGTCATGTTTTCTGGGCACCTCTTCACTTTTCTGGCTGTTTTTCTTGCTGATGGTTCTGACCCTATGTTAGCGTCAACAGTTCCTTGAGAGTGACGATTCCTGCGCCGCAAATCAGGTTAATTTACTAAGTAGTCCTTGATTCGAAAGTGATGCCGGTTATGCCCCCCTATCAGTTATTATTTTCGTCGTTGGAACGTCGAGTCGGTCGACAAGCGCTCGATACATGGTTTCGACCGCTCCAATTCACCGCTTCTTCTAGTGAAGAGGTCTTGCGAATCTCTGCGCCGAACATAGTTGTGAGGGATTGGGTCGTCGAACACTACTCGGCTGCCTTAACCGAGTCGCTGGCCGATGCTCAACTGGACCGTTACCGCGTTGAGTGGCGGCTTCCTGAGGTGAGCGCACCAAAGAGTGTTCATCAACCAGCATCTCACCGCGAGCCAAAGGCGTCAGACGCCGCTATAGAAGGTCAGGCGTTGCAGTTTGTTGAATCCGCCCCTTCTTCTTTGAGCGATAAGTACACATTCGCAAGTTTTGTTGTCGCCTCCTGCAACCGATTTGCGCATGCCGCTGCGGAGGCTGTGGCTGATTCTCCCGGTAAAACTTATAACCCTCTTTATTTGTATGGAGGGGTGGGCCTCGGTAAGACACATCTGATTCAAGCTACCGGTCACGCCATAAAGTCAGCTAATCCGACGCTGCAGATTGCCTATCTTTCGCTCGAGCGATTCATGAATGAACTCATTAATGCGATTAGGTATGGCTACGACAAAACGCGGCTCTTCCGCGAGAGATATCGCTCGATCGATGTGCTGCTTATCGACGACGTCCAGTTCATAGCTGGCAAAGAGAGAACTCAGGAAGAATTCTTCCATACCTTTAACGCTCTTTATGAGGGTCAGAAGCAGATCGTGATGACGTCTGACTGTCCGCCGCGCGACATCCCTGAAATCGAGGAGAGGCTGCACTCCCGTTTTGAGTGGGGCTTAATTGCCGACATTGAGCCGCCTGATTTGGAAACGAAGGTCGCAATTCTTCGCCGCAAGGCAGAACTTCATCGAATAGATATCCCCGATGACGTGGCACTCTTCCTCGCTTCCAGCAGTAAGCATAATATTCGCGAGTTGGAAGGCTCACTCATTCGAGTCATCGCGATGGCTTCTTTGCGAGGCGTGCCGCTTTCGAAAGGGCTTGCACAGGACGCATTACGGACGGTGTCCCCGGTCTCCGAGTCGGACTCTATTACGATACCGATGGTCCAGAAAATCGTCGCGGATTATTACAAAATCACCGTCGATGATCTCAAAGCAAGGTCGAATATGCGCCAGGTTCTCGTCCCCAGACAGGTCGCGATGTACTTATGCAAGCAACTCACGAAAAAGAGTTATCCGGAGATTGCTCGACAGTTCGGCGGAAAGCACCACACCACGGTGATGCATTCAGTCGAGAAGATCGATCAACTGATTAGTTCTGATCGACAGCTCGACAGTGTAATCAAAAGACTAACGGACAGTATCGGCGTGAAGATTACCAGTTATCCACAAGCCTGTTGTGAAACAACCCGCGCTGCTTGTGGATTATTTGTAGTAGCACCTGGGACATAGGTCCTGGACTCAAAGATCGTTTTGCTTCCACAGTCATCGTGGTGAAATAACGTTTAGATTTCGCAGTTTCACAGTTCCACAGGCCTTACTAGTACTACTAGAAAATTTCTATTATTTGTTCTTCATAATAAATACAAAGCAGTGGTGCTAGTTCCAGAGCAAACTGTGATATAAGGTTCAACCCCAATTGTAGGAGTCAATTAAATGCAATTCGTAATTGCGCGTGGTGCGCTGCAAAAAGAACTGGCCTTTGTTCAGGGAGTTGTCGAGCGCAAGAACACCATCCCGGTCCTGGCAAACATTCTGATTGAGTCAGCCGGTGAAGATGCGATTCGCATCAGCGGTACTGACCTTGACGTGACGATCAGGTGTGACGCGGACGCGGATGAAATCAAATCGCAGGGCGCGATTTGCGTTCAGGCCCGAAAGCTTTTCGATATCGCGAGATTGCTTCCTGATGCTCCGGTGAGTTTTCGAAAGGAAGAGAATGAATGGGTTACTGTCGAGTGTGATCGCTCCAAGTTTCGACTGCCGGGAATTTCGAAGGAGACTTTTCCAGAGCTTCCCGGATTTAAGTCGACACCCCTCAAACTGCCGGCTTCGTTGTTGAAATTGCTGATTGATCGAACGATTTTCGCGATTACCCAGGAGGAGGGCCGTTACACCCTGTCCGGCGCCAAGTTTGAACTTGATGATAAGGGCATCAAGATGGTCACGACTGACGGTCACCGACTGGCTTACGTGGCTACGAAAAATGGTGTCGCGGACAATGGTGAGTTAGATGTCCTGATTCCGAGGAAAACGCTGGCAGAACTTACCAAGCTAACGTCGGATTTTGACGGCGACATTAGCCTCGGCGCTGATGAAAACCATGTCTATTTCCAGGTCGGTTCGCGATTGCTGATTTCGCGAATGTTGTCGGGACAGTTTCCGAATTACGAGATGGTGATGCCGAAAAACAATGATCGATCGGCAACGTTCGATACCCTTTCTCTCAACCAGGCAATTCGTCGAGTCGCGCTCATGGCTGACGATCGGTCACACGCCATTCGTTTTCATCTCAGCAAGGAGCAATTGCTAATAAGTTCTCAGAACGCCGAAGAAGGCGAAGCCAGAGAGACTGTGGAGACAGATTTCACCGGTGAGGACACAGACATCGGTTTTAATGCGCAGTACCTGCAGGATTTCCTGAACGTAGTCGGATCGGAAAGAGTGGCCTTTGAATTCAAGGATGGAAATTCACAGGCGCAGCTAAAGCCGGTATCCGACGACAATCACGACTATAAATACGTGGTCATGCCGATGAGACTTTAACGGTCGCCAGGCAACCTGAGCATTACAAGAAAACGAGCGTTCCCTGAGCGCTCGTTTTCTCTTTTTGGCGCACGTGATTACGATAACGCTGTGATAAAATTTCGAAGTGTTTCTCAAATCGATCGACGTAGATCATTTCCGCAACCTCCGCGGCAGAATCGAATGGTCGAGCGGCATTAACATCCTTTACGGTCAGAATGGACAGGGAAAAACCAACTGGCTGGAGTCGATTCAAGTCCTCGCGCACGCTAAGTCTTTTCGCACTCGGCATCTGAGTGAAGCAGTCTCGTTTGATGAAACAACCGCGTCTGTCAGCGGTGTTGTGCATCGCGGAGATGCGATCGACCGCGAACTACGTGTGGCGATTCAAAGAAACACCAAGCAAACATTCGTTAACGGTAAACGTGAACCTCTGACCGGTTACCTGGCCCAGTTGCATGCGGTTTGGTTCACGTCAGACGAACTGGAGGTTGTGCGTGGCGGTCCCGACGCGCGCCGCAGTTTTCTGGATCGCGGAGTTATCTCGCTGCATTCACCTTACGCCCAAACTCTCAGTGACTACACGAAAGTCATCAAGCAAAAAAAGAGACTGTTGGAACAGGCCGCGGACACGGGCATTCGCCTTGGCGAGCTTAGAGAATTAATCGAACCATGGAATCGTCAGTTGATTTCGTTGAGCGCTCAGATTCATCGGGCCCGGACCAGATATGTTGATTTATTAAAGGAAGCGCTGGAGCATAGCCTGTTCGGCGATGCACTTTCGATCCGATATCTTTCATCGCTGGAAAGCAAAGGAGATCTCACACATTACGAACAGTTAGTCAGCGATCGTTTGCAGCTTCGCCTGGAAGCGGAGACCTTTGCGCGTGCCTGCCTGATCGGGCCCCATCGCGACGATCTGGACATCCTGTTTCGCGACCGAAATTTGCGCAGTTTTGGGAGCGCCGGCCAACAGCGTAGCGCATTGATAACACTTGATTTAGCGGCGATTTCAGTGTATCATTCCAAGCATCAGGATTACCCGATTTTCCTCATTGATGACGTGGACGCTGAACTCGACGGAAGCCGCATTGAACGCTTGCTGGAATACCTCGACGGCCGCACTCAAACGTTCGTTACCACTTCGAAGCGAAACTACTTTGAGCGGTTCACCGGGCGCGCGAATTTCTACGAGGTCAAAGCGGGAACGGCGACCGAAGAAACGGTCTTTAACGCGCCAATGATGAAAGCGGGGAAGGTCGTCTGATCGACGGAAACCCAAACGAAGGTACTAAAATAATTGGCAACACCTACATCTAAATTGAAGAACAAGAAAGATACATACGATTCATCATCGATAGCCGTCCTTGAGGGACGCGACGCGGTGCGCAAGCGCCCGGCGATGTATATCGGGTCAACCGGCGAGTTGGGCCTTCATCACCTGGTTTATGAAGTCGTGGACAATTCAATTGATGAAGCCCTCGCGGGATACTGCGACACGGTCGAAGTAACTATTCATCTGGACAACTCGATTACCGTGATCGATAACGGCCGCGGGATTCCAATTGACATGATGAAGAAGGAAAAGCGTTCGGCGGCCGAAGTGGTGATGACCAAGCTGCACGCCGGCGGCAAGTTTGATTCGAATGCCTACAAGGTTTCGGGCGGACTGCACGGCGTGGGCGTTTCGTGCGTGAACTTTCTTTCCGAAGAATTGCATTTGGAGATTTGGCGCGACGGCCTAACTTATGAGCAAGAGTATGAACGCGGCATTCCCGTCGCGCCCCTGAAGCAAACGGGCAAGACGCGTAAGCGCGGGACCAAGATCACTTTCAAACCCGACACAGAGATTTTCGACACGACGGAATTCAGCTTCGACAAACTTTCCGAGCGTTTGCGCGAGAAGGCTTTTTTGAATAAAGGCATACGGATATCGATCAAAGACGAGCGCGAGGAACCAGAGAAGTCCCACGAGTTTTACTATCGCGGCGGCATCGCCGAGTTCGTCAAACATCTGAACAAGAGTCGCAGTGTGTTGCACGACAAACCGATCTATTTCGAAAGAGTCAGCGACGTACTCGCGATCGAAGTTGCGATCCAATACAACGATGCCTATGACGAAAAGGTCTACTCCTTCGCGAACAATATCAACACGGTCGATGGCGGCACGCACCTTTCCGGATTTCGTTCCGCGTTCACGCGCACGATCAACGCTTACGCGCAGTCGTCGGGACTGGCGAAAAATTTCAAGGGGTCGCTGACCGGCGATGACGTGCGTGAGGGCCTGGTCGCGGTGATTTCCGTCAAGCTGCCGCAGCCCCAGTTCGAAGGCCAGACCAAGGGCAAGCTCAATTCGGACGTTAAGGGCGCCGTCGAGTCTTTCCTCAATGAGCGCCTCACCGACTACCTCGAGCAGAATCCAACTGTTGCCCGTCGCATTGTCGGCAAGTCGCTCGACGCCGCCCGCGCGCGCGACGCCGCGCGCAAGGCCCGCGAGATCGTGCGTAAAGGCGCGATGGGCTCGACGATGTTGCCCGGCAAACTCGCTGATTGCCAGGAGCGCGATCCGGCGCTCTCGGAAATCTACATTGTCGAGGGCGATTCCGCCGGCGGCTCAGCCAAACAGGGCCGTGACCGCAAAAACCAGGCAATACTTCCGCTCAAGGGTAAGATCCTAAATGTCGAGAAAGCGCGCTTCGACAAGATGCTGGCGCACAATGAAATCAAGGCGCTCATCATGGCGCTCGGGACCGGCATCGGCAAAGAGGATTTCGATCTCTCGAAGCTTCGTTATCATCGCATCATTCTGATGACCGACGCGGACGTCGATGGCTCGCACATTCGCACGTTGCTGCTCACTTTTTTCTTCCGGCAAATGCCCGAGCTCGTCGAGCAGGGCTATGTCTATATCGCGCAGCCGCCGCTCTTCAAAATCAAAAAAGGCAAGAAGGAAGAGTACATCAAAGATGAAGGCTCGATGGTCCGGTTTCTGATGAAGCAGGCGACCAGCGATATGAAGGTCTCGACCGGCAAAGCAAAAACTGTTATCGAAGGCGCGCAGCTCGCGCGCAACCTCGAGCGCATGGTTGACTTCCGGCGTTACTGCGAGAAAGCCGCGCGGCGCTTGCGCGGTGATGCGCACCTGCTGGAGAAGCTCCTGGTTGCTTTCGGCGGCAAGAAAGGTGTGCTGCGGGAAGAGGGCGCCACGCTGCGACGCAGTTTTCAGGTCGAAGATCTCATGGCGGGCGTAGAAGCGGTGCTCGACAAAGCCGGTTACAAAACTGAACTGACTGAAGACGAGGAACACGGCCTTTGGGAGATCAAGACGACGACGATCTCCGGTGTCCCGGTGATTGTCGACTACAACTTTGCCAGTCACGTTGAGTTTCAAAAAGCCGTCGAGCTTTTCATGAAGCTTGAAGATCGCCTCACTCCGCCATTCATCGCGGGCGAGAACGGAACCAGCGAAGAGATTGCCACGCGCGATGCTTTGCTCGATCGCGTGCTGGCCGCCGCGAAAAAGGACCTGACAATTCAGCGGTACAAAGGTCTCGGCGAAATGAATCCCGAGCAGCTTTGGGAGACGACCATGAATCCCGCTACCCGCACTCTCTTGCAGGTTCGCATCGACGACGCCGTGGAAACCGACGAAATCTTTACCGTGCTCATGGGCGACCAGGTCGAACCTCGCCGCAAGTTCATCGAAGACAACGCGCTCGATGTAAAGAACCTGGATATCTAGTGGCACAGACTTCAGTCTGTGGATCGTAGAACAGGAACAGTTGAGTCATATCACAGACTAAAGTCCGTGCCACTTCCTGTTAACGAATCGGCGCTCGGTTCCGTCATTCGTTACGTGACTACGCCAAACAAAATCTATTTCGCGCGCGTCGTGCTCGTGGTTTGTTTACTCGCAGTTGCCACCAGCGCTCAGACCACCCCAACTCCTCCCGCTGCTGACGAAGTCGCCCGCCTCCAGAACCAGCTTGAGCCAAAGATCAAAGACGAAATTCAGAAAGGCCGCCTTCCGGCGTTCGTCATTGGTGTCGTCAAGAACGGGAAGCTGATCTACGCAAAGGGGTTTGGTTTCGCGAAGCTCGGAACGGATACGCCGGTTACTTCGCGCTCGCTGTTTCACATGGCGTCAGTGACCAAGACCTTTGTGGCCACGGCCATCATGCAGTTAGTTGAGCAAGGCAAGATTGATCTCGACGCACGGGTCACCAGGTATCTGCCTTACTTCAAACTGGATGATGAGCGATATCGCGACATCAAGATTCGCCAGATGCTGAGTCACACTTCCGGCATTCCCGACACCACGAACTACCACTGGGACAAACCCGAATACGATGACGGCGCGCTGGAACGTTTCGTGCGCAGCACGGCGAATCAAAAACTGCTCTTCACGCCGGGGCAGAACTTTGCCTACAGCAATACAGCGTACGAAATCCTCGGCGATGTGATCTCGAAAGTTTCCGGTGAGAGTTTTGAGGATTACGTGCAGCATTTCATTCTCACGCCGCTGGGGATGAAAGACAGCACGTTGCTCGTGCGGCAAGCGAACCCCGCGTTGTTGACGTCTCCGCACATCGAAGAAGGCGGCAAATTAATTGTCAGCAAGATCTTTCCGTACAACCGCGCGCATGCTCCCAGCTCGACGCTCTATTCAAACATCGAAGACATGAGCCGTTGGGCCATCGCCAATCTGAATCACGGCGAACTGGACGGCCGGCGAATACTGAAACGTGAAACGGCTGAATTGATGTGGCGTCCGGTGGTCAATGCTTTCAACATGAAAGAAGGACTTGCCTGGTTCGTGGGCGATGTGCGAGGACATCGTTTGGTGATGCACGACGGCGGTGACGTGGGATTTGAATCGCGTTTGCTGCTCGCCCCCGACGATTCGGTTGCAGTCGTCGCGATGAGCAACTATGCCGCCACCGGGAGAGATTATTTTCACGAGCTCACCACCGAGGCTTTGAAGATCATGCTTGATTTAAAGCCGGCAGCGCCCTTTTCGTCGACTGCGACCGACATAACCGCGCCGGCTGCCGGCGAAGACACCAAACAAAAAGCCGATGAAGTGCTGGCGTCGTACGTCGCGGCACTCGGAGGCCGCGCGGCTTTGGAGAAGGTCAACAGTCGAACCGCCAAAGGCACATTCCAGGTGTTGGGTATTGCTTTGGGTGGACCGGCGGAAATGTTCGCCAAGGCGCCTAACAAAACGCTGACGGTTTTGACGGTGCCCGGTCAGACGACTTTGAAGGAAGGGTTTGACGGCACGGTCGGCTGGCAGGAGGATCCCGACGAAGGTGTCGTCAACAAATCAGGTTTCGAGTTAGGCAGTGCCATCCGCGACGCCGATTTTTATCAACCGCTAAAGTTGCGCACGCAATATCCGAGCCTGGCGCTCAAGGGAACGACGAAGCTCGCGCTCTTCAAAGCCAACGGTGAAAAAGGTGAAGCGCGTGACCTGGTGGTGCTCGAAGCCCCGCGCAACGGCCAGCCGCGGCGCTTTTATTTTGACGCGCGCACCGGGCTGTTAGTGCGGACGGAAGAGAGAAATCAGGCCAACGAAATCACCAGCGCCACTGAGTACGACGATTATCGTGAAGTCGACGGCATCAAGATTTCTTTCCTGATTCATCACGTCGACGATGCGCACTTCGTCATTAAGCTCGCCGAAGTGAAGCAAAATGTGGAAATCGACGAGGCGGTTTTTGTGAAGCCGAAGAAGTGACCGGTACGCGAGCGTTCTCGCTTGCGATGTTTGAGTAAAACGGGACCTCTCAACTACTGGGAGCGCGGGGCGCCTCGCCCGCACAGCGCGCGAACCACCAAAGTCCCTACAGCCGCAACTGGTTCGCGCTTCGCGCTCACTGCGGGCGAGAGCGCCCGCGCTCCCAGTAATTAGACAACGCGTATCATCGCAACTTTTCTATTTCCTAATCCCGGCAATCTGCGTAATCTGTGCACAGGATGAAACTCGAGACGAGTCGCCGTGATTTTCTGCGTGGGGCCATGGCAACCGGTGCTCTTCTGGCGGCCGCCCATCCCGCACGTTCACTGGCTGCGACCTTCGCTCAAAGGCATCTCGCGCCGGTCAGGGTCTCACGTGATCGAGTCATTCGTGAAGTTGTCGGTCTTCGTCCTTATCGTGACGAAGGCTTTGTCGTTGCTGCTCAACGCATCGGCAACAAATTTCTGATTCATAACTACGGTCACGGCGGGGGCGGGATGACGCTCTCGTGGGGCACTGCTTCGCTGGCAATCGATCTCGCCCGCAGTGCGCCCGAGTCAACGCGTGTCCAGGGCAGAACGGCGAGTGCAAGCCGGTTCGCGGTACTCGGCTGCGGCGTTAGCGGCTTATCGACTGCGCGGCTTTTGCAGCGACACTTTAGCGGCGGCGTCACGATTTATGCGAAGGACTTGCCGCCGAATACCACCTCGAACATGTCCGGAGCGCACTGGTCTCCTACGACCGTGTCTGATCCGGGCGCGGTCTCAGCCCAGTTCAAACAACAGTTCCAGCAAGCCTGCCGGATTTCCAACCGATCGTTTCAATTGCTGGTGGGCGCCGAATACGGGGTGCGCTGGCTCGAGACCTTCATTCTTTCTCGCGCTGAGCCGGCCTTTGATGACGAGCTTCCTGGCGGCAACCATCTCTATTCGGGAATAGAAATTCATCGCGATCCCGAAAATTATTTTGGTTTTCCGTACGTGAAGCAGTTCACCACCATGATGATCGAGCCATCGATTTATCTCGCCGCGTTGCTGCGCGACTTTTACATTGCCGGCGGCCGCGTGGTGGTCAAAGACTTCCGCAGCCGTGAAGAGATCATGCGCCTGCCGGAACCAGTCGTCTTCAATTGCACGGGCCTCGGTGCTCGCGCCTTGTTCAATGATGAAAAGCTCGGCCCGGTCCGCGGTCAACTTGAAATACTCTTGCCCCAACCCGAAGTCGACTACTGTTATTGGGCCCGTGGCTATATGTTTCCGCGCCGCGACGGAATTGTTTTGGGCGGCACGTTCGATCACGACGACTGGTCGCTCGCGCCGAGAGCGGATCAGGCGGCGGAAATACTCGAAGCACACACGGAAATAATGAAGGGTTTGAAGAAATAGCGCCTACCCGATTCGCTTGAATTTCCAGCTTGCTTCGGCCATCTTGTGCTCGATGAAGGACGCAGATGAAGTCTTTGAATTGCAGCCGCGGCTGGTGGGTGAGTTGATCGAAGTCAGGCCGCTCCGGCCGGATGATTGGGAAAGCCTGTTTGCGGTGGCTTCTGATCCGCTGATTTGGGAGCAGCATCCAGCGCGAGATCGTTATCAGGAAGAAGTCTTTCGAGAGTTCTTCCGAGAAGCGCTGGAAACAGGCAGCGCGTTTGTGGTTATAGACCGAAAGACGGGCCAGACGATTGGTTCGTCCCGATACTTTGGAAACGATCCAGTCGGCCGCGTGGTTGAGATTGGGTGGACGTTTCTGGCGCGCGCCTTTTGGGGCGGTGAATACAACCGGGAATTGAAGCGGCTGATGCTGGACCATGCGTTCAAGTTTGTCGACACAGTTGTCTTCGTGATCGGCGCGACCAATTTTCGATCGCAGAAGGCCCTGGAAAGGATCGGCGGCGTCAGGATCGGGCGACGAGATACACGTGATGCTCAAGGGAACATCGTCGAGAACTTTGTCTACGAGATTAGAAAGCCTCGCTGATGCGGCGCAACCCTTCGGGTTGCGAGGTCAGTCAACTAGAGATAACTACCCTCGCAAAGCCTTGCGTTGGGCTTAGCCCTGATCGCCGCTCCGCATCTGGTCTCGAACCGCGTCAAAGTAAGTCAAGATATGAATCCCCTCTCAAAGGGAGAGGGACGCAAACACTACCCCAGAATCTTGTCACCAAACCTCGCGTCATGATAGAAAACAAACTCCCCCGGACCGCCTCGGCGATATTTACTCTTTCACTTTGAGGAATTGTCATGAAGAAGCGTCTTTGCCTGCTACTCGTCGCCATCTATCTCTTTCCGCTCGTTTCGTTCGGACAGGCCCCTGCAAATCTTGATGCCGAAATAAAGCGCGTCGAACAGGGCCTCCTGCCGCCCGTCCTGATCAAAGGCGATCCTGGTTGGTCGATTGCCGATCGTTTGAAATTCTATCGCGCGCCGGGCTTGAGCGTGGCGGTGATCAAAGACTTCAAGGTCCTTTGGGCCCGTGCGTACGGCGTCAAAGATTTGGAAACGAACGAGCCGGTCACCACCGAGACGCTGTTTCAAGCCGGCTCGATCAGCAAATCAGTCAATGCGATGATCGCGATGAAGAAGGTCGAGCAGGGAAAGATCTCACTCGACGCGAATATCAACGACAAACTCACTTCATGGAAACTTCCTGAAAACGAACTGACAGCCAGGAAGCCAGTCACGTTGCGGCGCCTGCTTAGTCACACCGCCGGCACGACGGTTCACGGTTTTCCCGGTTACGCCATCACTGACAAAGTACCGACCGTGCAGCAAGTGCTGGACGGGACGGCCCCGGCCAACACCGCGCCGGTGCGCGTCGACCTCGAGCCGGGCACGCAATTTCGCTATTCAGGCGGCGGCACGACCATCACACAATTGGCTTTAACTGAGATTGAGAAAAAACCTTATCCGGAAATTGCGCGCGAGACGGTGCTGCAGCCACTCAACATGACGAACAGCACCTACAGCCAGCCGCTACCGCCGGACTGGCGACCGAAAGCAGCGACCGGCTATCGAACGAACGGCAAAGAGGTCGAAGGGAAGCTCCACATCTATCCGGAAATGGCGGCGGCCGGTCTTTGGACCACGCCGACCGACCTGGCAAAGTTCGCGATCGAGGTGCAGCTCTCACTCGCCGGCCGCTCAAACAAAATTCTCACCAAACAATCGGTCGAGACGATGACTACCGGCGTACTGAACGACGCGGGCCTCGGCTTCTTTATCGAGAAGCATGGCAACGCTGTTTACTTTGGTCATGGCGGATCTGACGAAGGTTTCACTTCGCAGCTTCTGGTAAGCAGAGACAAAGGCTACGGCGTCGCTGTCATGGTTAATTCTGACAGCGGCGGGATTCTGCAAGAAGTCGTGCGCGCGGTCGCGCGCGAATATGGTTGGGACGAGTTCCTGCCGGCGCCGCACGAAATTACTTCCCTGGACGCCGCAAAGCTGGCGACGTTTGAAGGCCGCTACCAGGTCAATCCGGATCGTGTGTTAACCATCAAGTCGGAAACTGACTCCGGTGCGACCAAGCTATGGGCATATCCAACCGCCGATCTGAAATTCGAGTTGCTTCCGATTTCGGAAACGACATTTATTCGACGTGGCGCGATTATCAGATATGAGTTTGTTCGCAATGCCGGAGTCGCTGGTGATGCAACGCCCGCTTTCAGTTCGATTCGTCTAATGGGGGCCAGCGGCCCAGTTGAGGCGAAGCGGATTTCAGCTGACACTTTGGTTCCGACGGAACTCCTTTTGGCCGGCCGGATTCCCGAAGCAATTGAGGGGTATCGAAAGATTAAGCGGGACACGCCAAACAACGCGAGCGTCGCCAGGCAGCGGATCAACGGTCTCGGCTACGGCTTCATGCAGCAAAAGAAACTCGCCGAAGCGATTGTCTTATTCAAACTGAACGTAGAGTTTTATCCGAAGGAGTCAGATGCTTACGACAGTCTGGCCGAAGGCTACATGACAAATGGCGAAAAGGACCAGGCCATTGCGAATTATAAAAAATCTCTGGAGCTCAATCCGCAGAACTCCAACGCGCGCGAGAAGCTGAAGCAGCTGGGTGGTCAGTAGCAAAATTACTTCGGAATGAGGAACTAAACTGATGAAACGATTTCTTATTCTCTTGCTTGCAATCACCGGGCTCTCCCTGTCGTTCGTGTCAGCCCAGACAAACCCGCCGATCACCCGCACGGTCTCCGGCCAGGTGCTTACATCCAAAGACACACCCGCGGTGAAGCTTGAGTTTGATAAGGCCTTCAAATACATCGGGGCCCAAAGCTTCGTGCTTTATGACGTCGCCAACGCTGAACAGCATTTCTTTGTCGATGCCGACAAAGACGGCCGCATAAAACGCTTCTTCTGGATTCAGTTCGAAGGTTATCTGCCGACCAACACACACTCTTACAATTACAAATCGCCGAAGACCATCAACGCCGGCGGTTTTGATTTCTTCGCCGACGTTTATCCGCGCAGTTTGAAAGGCGACCTGGGCCGGCCCGACTCAGACGGCAATCGGGCCCGCGCGTTTCTGTCGGCCAAAGGTTTCAAGATGTTAGGAACAGAATTCATGTCGCAACGCCTGGTGCACATGGTCGATCAAGCGAAGCGAAACGAGTTGATGATTATCTACATCGAAGATTTGAGTGACACCGGTTTGACGGCTGCGGATCTCAGCGAAGGTGGATCAGCCCGCGCGCGTTGGCCGGAGATCTCGCAAGGCCTGCTCGATCGCGCACTGAAGAACATGAAGGTGAGTAAGATGTAACGCCGGCAGTCTGCTTGCGGGTTGAATGACCGACTCAACAAGCAATTTCGCTCAAGCAAGCTTAGACCTTGGGAACGTGAGAGCACAGCCAAGGCTGTAGTCCCGTAGGGACGAAATATTTATAGCCCAACGTTCGCCAGATCAACCCGAGCTCCTTTAGGAGCGACACCACTGTTTCGCCCATAAATGGGCTAACGAATTTACCGAACCCGCTTTCTATAAACATTTCGTCCCTACGGGACTCCGGCCCGCTGGCTAAATGCGTTCACATTCCAATGGAGCAACCTACTCTTGATCAGAGTTTCCTAAGTTCTTATCCGTGTCGCTCTGAGTTCATCGGTGACGAATTTATTTTGGATTAGGTTGAACCTCAAAAGAAAAACCGCGCGGTGGGCGCGCGGTTTTCTTCTTACCACTTTCCGGAATTTGAAATTAGGCACACGCTGCGTATTCCACGCGCGCCGGTCGCGCAACTGCAAGCGCCGGCATTGCCTCAATCTTCGGAATAATTTCAAAAACAGAATCGAGCCGCGTGATCTCCAGGACCTGTCGGACAAACTTCGATACGTTCATGAGTCTCAGGCCGATGCCTTTTGAGTCAGCGTACCGGCGGAGTTCCAACATCATTCCCAGGCCGCCGGCGTCAACTGCCGTTACTTTTGCCAGGTCGAGCACGACCGAGCCGACCTGTGATTGAGCGTAGACTGCCTCGCGCAGGGACGACGTTTCACCGTTAACGATTCGTCCCTGCAAACAAACAACAGCGACATTACCAAGATTTCGTGTATGTACTTTCAGCATAACCAACCCCCTGATGCCTTTTTGGCGCAGCTCCTATTCAATTAGTGCCAGGCCCGATCTATTTGTATGACAACCCCGGACCCGCGGGCCCCAAGCGGGATCGCCCGCTTGGGGTTTCTGCAGGGAAGGAGGAGCACCATTTCCCTTCCGCGTTTTCAAGTACCTCGCCTTTTCAAATAGTAAGTGCGCCGAACTGCCATTCCGTTTCAACTATTTTCGAAAAATGTTCTTCGCCCCGTCATTCTAAAGACGTTTGGGCCCGGCTCTTGTTAACAAAGCCGTTTCAATTGGGGGGCAGCTCCTTAAAATTACCTACGAGAAACCACCAAAAAAGGTTGCGGCGTGTCGTGATTCACGGTGTCAGAGTACCAACTTTAGTTGGGCTTTTTCTGTTTGGCTGAGAAAAGCCCGACTGAAGTCGGTACTCTGACGCCGTTCATCAAAGTATGATTTATGCCCGATCGGATGAGAATCGAACGCTCCGTTTTCTGCGAACTTCCGGATGCTTTTGTCGCATTCGGAATCCAATGGTATAAGGCTTTCATTCTGATCTCTCAGGAGATTCGCCGTGAAAAAACTCAGCACGATCTTGTTTCTCGCTTGCTGCCTGCTTTTGCTTTGGACCAGCGCGCGGCCGCGCTCAAGCAGCGGCGCCGCGATCGAGACCGCACCCGGCAATATCGCTGACGGCATGTACACGATTGTGGGCGAAGCCAGCCGGCGTTGTTTGGAAGTCGGCGCCAACTCGTGCGCGATCGGAGTCGGATTACAAATATTCGACTGTGATAAGACCGAAGTGAGTAACCACCAGAAGTTCAATGTCACTAGTGACGGCTCCGGCAATTACACCATCTCACCCGTGCATAGCGATCTCTGTTTGGAAGTGGTGGCCGAAAAATTCGCCGACCGCACACCCATCATCCAGACGAACTGCGAAACCGGAAAGGTCAGCCAGAAGTGGGCCATGTCGCAATACGGAGTCAATTTAGAAATTCGTGATGTGGGGACGAACCGCTGCCTCGACATCATGCGCAAAGCGAAAGAGAACTACTCGCCGATTTATCTGCAACCTTGCAAAGACGGCAGCAACCAGCGATGGCGGCTGAAGAAGGCAACTATCAACAATGACCAGGGCGTTATTTGCCGCGCTTCGCCCAGCCATCCGGAATTTGATTGTTCCGGAACTAACGATCAGCAGAAGCAAGTTAACCTGGGCAAGACTCTGACCCGGGCGCGATGCGAGGATGCCTGCAAAGTGAGTCGCTTGGTTAGTTGTCGTTGGGAAGGAACGAAATAGAATTCATCCACAGATTACACAGAAGAAGAGAGTTAGCCACAAAAAGGCACAGAAGGCACAAAAAGATGGAAGACTGGAGAATTATTGAAATCCTTTTTGTGCATTTTCGTGGCCACTCTTTCCAATCTGTGTAATCTTGGATCAAAGATCCGAGCTCGACTTACTCTCCGCGCAAACTGCGCAAACGGTCTATCGCTTTCCCCAGAGATTGTTTCCTTTTCAGCATGGCGGCCCAAAGGTCACCGGCCTCAGCTACGCGCGCAGGCATGGTGCGCAAGGTGAAAGTGCGCGGACCAACTTCGCCGCGCTCAACCTCTTCCCAGGTGCAAGGCGCCGAGACCGGCGCGTTAGGTTTGGCGCGGACTGTGTAAGCGGCCGCGAAGGTCGCGCTGTAGCCGTTGCGGCCGGTGTCAACCAGGATGCGCCCGCCGCGATCAGCCTTGCTGAACTCTTGCGTCAGGTGTTTTGTATCAAGTGTGACCAGCAGATTTCCTACGGCATGAGCAAAGCGCGCGACTATGCCGAAGTCAGCTTTCCCGTCGAGTGGAACTGCGATGTGAAAGCCCTTCGAGCCTGAAGTCTTGATCCAACTTTGCAGGCCCAGCTCATCCAGCAGAGCGCGAAGTCTCAGCGCCGCCGCCCGCAAAACGTCAGGTTCCTTTTCATTGGCGGGATCAAAATCGAAAACACAGATGTCCGGATAAAACAGACGCGGAGCGCGTGAGGGCCAGACGTGGATGGTGATGCTGTTCTGGTTTGCCAGCCAGAGCAGTGAGCGCGCGTCGTTGGCTAATGGGTGATGCACGGTGCCGTCTTTCTTTGGCACCTCAACTCGCTTCAGCCATGCAGGGAAACCCTTCGAAACGTCCTTCTGAAAAAAGCCCGGTGCGTTGATGCCGCGGTGGTATCGCTCCATCGTGATCGGGCGACGACGCAGGTGGGGAAGCATCAACGGTGCGATGGCTTCGTAATAAGCCGCCAACTCGCCCTTGGTGATGCCGTCGTCAGGGAACAGTAGTTTGTCAGGATGCGTGATCAATATTTCTACACAAATCTCCAGAATTCGGTTGCGGCTCTGCCGTCTGATTTGCCGAAGGCCTTTGGCCTTCCGGAATTCCCCTCTCACTTTTATGGGCTGTGCCCTGATTCTGGAGCCCGGCAGAAGATTCGCAGCGCACATCGAGCGGCAAAGCCGCTGCCTCGTCGATAGATTTGTTTACTCTCTCACCACTTCGCGCGCGTCTTTGTCAGTTCGCACCCCAAGCAAACGAGGATGACGCAGCTTGCCGTGGGTCGTCCATTGAATGAAGCCGACCTGCACGACGATCTCAGGCTTAACCCAATGAGCACGAAGACGCGGCAGTCCGACTGCTTTGGTGAATAGCGGCCTGGGGATTTCGATCTGATCGAGTTGCGCGCGCAGTTCGAGAAGCAGCTTCGTATCGAAGCCCGTTCCGATCTTTCCGGCAAATACGAAATCATCGCCGTCGTAATAGCCTACCAGCAGCGCACCCAGACCGACACGTTTTCCCTGCGGATCGGTGAAGCCACCCACAACAAACTCCTGGGCCAGCTCGCATTTCATCTTTAACCAATTTGGCGAGCGGCGGGACTCGTATGTTGAACCGCGTCGCTTCGCGATCACACCTTCCCAACCTTCTGTTTGTGCGCGCTCCCAGGGAACCTCGTCAGTCAATGCCTTCACTCGATGTAGCGGCGCGGCCAACGGCAGTTCGGCCAGCAATGAGCGGCGATCTTCGATCGGCAACGCCCTCACATCGCGGCCATCGATCCACATGATGTCGAACACGTCGTATCTGAACGGACCGTGCCATGTGATTTCGCCGTCAAGAATCAATTCGTGATGCGGGAGTTTGGCAATCGCCTGGGCCAGCGGCGGAATGTTTTGCGGCAAGCGATTGCGCGAGAACATTTGAACGTGCGGGCCCTGCTTGTAAGCCAGCAGCCTGACGCCGTCAAACTTTCGTTCGAAGATCCATTCGGGGCCGTTGAAGCGTTCCTGCGTCAGAGTCGCGGCCATCGGCGTGATCCATTCGGGAAACTTGCTGCTGGTCGGCATGGAGGAAACTATACGGCGAATCGCAAATTAATTAGAAACGTTTGCCACAAAAAGGCACGCCGCAAAACATCGCTCGCCGGCCGTCTATCCCCCGCCAGAGGTCTTATCGCTTAGAATACCCCGGCCAAGCTCTCCGTCTTTAAGATCGAAATCTCAAAATGAAAGGGTTTTGATTAATGACTAAACCAAAGTCTTTGCATTACGGAAAATCGCTGACCGTCGCGGCACTGAGCGTGCTTGTGGCCATCGCCACGATGAGTTGCAAACCCGGAAGCAAATCTTCCAACTCAGACGCGGCCCGGCGTGATGAAGGCGGCGTGGAAAAAGTGAAGCCCGCGGCAGGCACCGGAAACGTTCAGGGCAAAGTCCTCTTCAACAGCAAACCCGCGGAGAACATCGAGGTTAAGTTGTGCGAGAAGTTCAGCCGTTACCTCAGCGGCTGCGGCGGACAAATCCTCACCGCGCGCACCGACAAAGATGGTGAATACGTGATCACGAACGTGCCCCCGAAGACTTATGAAGCGTTGACGGCGCGCGTGTTCGACACCGACTCGTACGTCTTCGCGACCACCGGTTTGGCAGGCATCAGCTCGGCGAAATACGACGTAGTGGCGGACAAAACTTTTTTCGTCACGCCGATTCACTTGTTCAAAAGCGATCTGAAAACGCTCAGTCCGAAGGCCGGGTCCAAAGTGTCAGCGGATGGATTGGAATTAAAGTGGGAAGCGTACCCCGACGCGGCGTATTACAAATTCAGCACCTACGCCGACGATTCCAGTGTTACCTCGCCATATATCAACGAGCGCGTGGAGGGCACTTCGTTTGGTGTGAGCAAGCCGATGCCGAAAGGCACCTATCGATTCCAGGTCACGGCCTATAACAAAGAAGATTGGAAGCTGGCAGAGAGTAGCAGCGACGTGAAGTTCACGGTGCAGTGAGGATCGACTGGAGCACAAGCGTCTCGCTTGCCGACTGAAGCTTCACGACCGATTGGTTGCAAGCGAGGAGGCTTGCGCTCCAGTCCTACCTCTGCTCTTCACCCGGGTGGTACGAGGACTCGAGATTGGCGCGAATTTCCGCGAGCGTGAACCACGCAGGCTTGAATTCGCCACGCGCATACAATTCAGCCTGATCGGTGTAATGGCGACTGTTCGGATTGCCGCTCGCGCCGAAAGTATGGACCGATAAGGCGCGCACCTGCGGACCGAATTCAACCACGCTCACGTAGGTGCCGCCGGCAACTCCATAGAACCGTTTCTGGCCCGGTGACGGTCCTGCGTAGAAAGTAAAAACCGCGCCATCGTTACCGCTGATTCCCGGAACCGGGAAACTCGATCGCGCATCAGCAAATTGCTCGTCCTTACTTTCATCACGGCGCTGGAGGCGGTTGAGCTCTCCCCACGTCACGCGCCACTTGCCAAAGCGCTCTTCCAGCCCATCGATCGCTTCGTTCAACGCGGCCGCACGCATTTGCGGCGTCACCGGATCTTGCTGTATCCGGCCGATGCGTTCGCGCCAGCGATTGAAGATCGTCATCGCGACTGAATCGTTGGTGGCGCGGCGGTCCCAGGTTGCGAGCACTTCGTACGCTTCACGCAGCCGACTTCTTTGGTTCGCGGGCGAACTGCCGATGCTGTTTTTCAGATCGTCAAGAAATCGCGGCAACAATTCATCCGCCATCAACACGCGCGTATCGAACGCTGCTTTGGTCCACTCGTCGAAAGTCCAACCGGATTTCGCCGCCAAAATTTGCCGCGCGATGCGCCCGCGCGGATTGTCGCCTTCCTGAACCATGTATTTCGGAAAGCTGGCTTGATCAGGATTACCTTCGCTCGTCAAAAGAAAAGGCGTCGTGTTGCAGTTTTGCATCCAGCCGGCGCGCGGGTTAGTCAGTTGTGGCAGCTCGTCGATCGTATGAAATCCTTTCCACTCCGTCGCCGGATCGCTCCCATCCAGCGGTTTGGTCCAATCGAAGCGTGGGTCGCGACGCGGCACCGCGCCGTTATAGAGATAGTAAATGTTGCCGCGCGTGTCGGCATACATCACGTTTCCAAAAAGCATTTTCTGCGGACGCAACGCGGCTTTGAATTGGGCCAGGTTTCGCGCGCGCGTCATGTCGTACCACTCTTTCAGCCAGCCGTCTTCTTCGAATCTGGCCATGCGAATTGCCAGCGGCTTGCCGTCACGCTTGCCCACGATCGGCCCATGATGGGTCCTGATCATTTTGAAGGTCTTGTCTTCGAAACCTGAACCAGTCTTCACCCGAATGCTTTCGACTCGCTCAGTCGCCATCCGGTGTGTGTCTCCGTAGCGATAGGCCAAAGGCCTGGCCGGATCATCAAACCTTTCGGCATAGACATCTTCGAGATCAGCAGCGTTGTCCGTGCTCACCCAACCAACGTCTTCGTTATGTCCGACGTAGGGAAAAGGAAATCCGAAACGAGTGTAGCCGGTAAAGTTCCATCCCTCTTCGCTGTGCACGTGACCTTCGTAAACCTGACCGGGCCCGAAGAAAGGCAGGTGCGGGTTGATCAGAAGCATGGCGTGACCGGTCTTGCTGCGCGATGGCGCGATGACCCAGCCGTTCGAACCCACGTTGTCGCTCAGCGCGCGATCGAGTTCGGCGGTTTCCACATTGCGCGGCAGATTTCGGTCGCGCGCAAAGCCATTCTGAAAATAGTTGTAGCGAATAAACGCGAGCGTGTACCACGGTTCTATCTTCGTGAGCAGTCTGGCGTGAACTTCCGGATGTTTGGCGAGGTAATAGTTGAAGCCGGCGGCGAATCCGTCGCAGATCGTCTTCATCTTTGGATCGAGACGACCGTATTCTTCGCGCGCCAGCCGGGGAATTTCGAGAGCGCGATTGCGGCGATCATCATCGAGGTTCTTTTCGCCATAGAGTTCGGCGCCGCGGCCCAGCGCCATGATGAAATTCTCTTCGACGCGCCAAAAATTATCTTCCGCCTGCGCATAAGCAAAACCAAAAACGGTGCTCGCGTCGGTCGCGCCAAAAACGTGCGGCACGCCAAACTTGTCACGATAAATAGTGACGGCGCCGGCCAACTTAGCCGGGTCAAGTGACGCGGCCACCGATTTTGTTTTAGGTTGAGCCGCGACGACGGCGGCGGCACAGAGCAGGAGGATGGCAAGCAAACAGGTGACTTTCATGCGACCATCGTAGTTCCGGCTCTGGAAATTTGGAAGTGGCTTTATTTGGAGTGCGCCGGCAGAGCGAAGCGGCGACGGCGCTTTGGATCCGATCCGGACGCCTTGCGTGTCAGAACCGCGAGCGGTAGCGACCGGATCGAGATACGCTCCTAAGAAATCCCGTTTCAAGCTTCGCATTTTACCGTCGCTTTGCGATCCGGTCGCTACCGCTCGCGGTTCTGACACGCCAATCCAAAGCGCCGTCGCCGCTTCGCTCTGCCGGCGCACTCCAAAAATCGCGTCGAATCGACTGGAGCGCAAGCGTCCTCGCTTGCCGACTGAAGCGTCACGACCCATTGATTGCAAGCGAGGACGCTTGCGCTCCAGTCGCCGCCGGTTGAAACTACCTGCCGAGATCAGTAATGTTCGTAATCACCGGAAACCCCCAAACATAAAAAAGACCGCGCAGCGACAAGCGGCAACGAAGTTCATCATCCGTGAAAGGATTCTTATGACGTACAAGCGATTTCTGCCATCGATCATTATCTTTCCGATTTTGCTTTTGCTGGCGGCGCCGGCGCGGGCCCAACAACAATCATGTTTCACCGCCGAAGCGCGGGCCCAGGCCGAGCGCTCGGCGAAGGTCTGGCGCGAGCCGAATCCCGGCTACAACCCGGTGCTGGGCTACGATCCGAGCAAAGGCCCGCGGCGCGGGTCGCCTCCGGTTGACGATAATGGAATGGCCAAGCCGATTAACTGCCTGGCGAATAAAGACCTGACTCCGGGCGCCGGCACGACGCCGAAGTTTCACTGTTCCGTTGCGGGAAATGTCGATGATGATGGAGAATTGATCCGTTACAAGGTGAAGCCTCACTTCAAGGGACAATCAAGAGAAAAAAGGAACGGCGAAATTTATGGCGAGTTTCTTTCGTCGCGTTTTTCGAAAGCCCTGGGTTTCTTCGCCGACGATGAATGGGTTGTCGATGTTACTTGTCCGGATTGCGAAAAGAGTTTGACCAGCAAGTTTCAGGGCGCAAGCTGGACGCCTTTTCAACCGGCCGCCGGAATTGAAATGTCCCTGGGCAAGGGAATCGACGTGAAGTGCAACGGCAAAGATTCAGGAGCGCTGGCGAGTTCGCTGCAAATGTTGCTTCAGAATGGAGCGCCGCGCGCAGAGATCGATGCCTTCAAACTTTGGCTCGGCTTTATCGATCACGGAGACACAAAGACTGACAATCACAAGTTTGCCTGTCTCAAATCAACGAAGAACGCTGACGGCACGCGGACCTGCGAACCCGGCCAGGCGGTGTTTTATGTGAGCGATATGGGCTCGACCTGGGGCTATTCGACGGCGAGCGAAAAGAAAGCGACGCTGAACGCCTGGAAAGGCGACGATCCGATCAAGGTGAACGGCGGTCGCTGCACGACGACGGCAAAGAGTGTGGGCGACGCGAACATCAGCGAGGAAGGCCGCCAACTGCTGGCCACGCAACTTCAGCGATTGCTCGCCGCGGAGCAAAGTGACCAGACGATCACGCGCGTGTTTCGCGCTTCGCGCAACGCTGAACGCGACCAGCCACCGGAACAGTGGACCGCGGAATTTGTGAGGAAAGCAAATACCATCATCAACGCGCGCTGCTCGAATTAGCAGTGTGAACCTGCGAAGCGGGTGACAGCGTAAAGCCTGGGGCCGCAAGCCCCAGGATAGTTGTAAGAAGAGATCAGAGCCCGTGAAACGGGCGACAGAAATTCACAAATAAAATCACCAGATGCCACGAGAAGAAACAGCGCTGTCGCCCGCCTACGCGGGCTTCTCCATGGCGCGAGGCTGATCCTGGGGCTTGCGCCCCAGGCTTTATGCTGACGCCCGCTCCGCGGGCTCAGCACAATCAAAGCAAAATTCTCTTATGACTGCACCCCGAAAGAAGCCGACTCCCAAGCCGAAACGCAAAGCCTCGTCGGCAAATAAATCGCTGCCCAAACATTTTCTGGCGTGGTCAGTCTTCAACCAGGACCTGATGCAGTTGGAATTCTTCCGGCGCATCATCGAGGAAGGCGCGAACAATTCCGTTCCGCTCCTCGAAAGACTCAAGTTTCTTTCGGTCTTTGCCAGCAACCTCGATGAATTTTTCATGGTCCGCGTTTCCGGCATCAAGGAGATGCTGGAGATTGAAGATATCCAACCGATGCCGGGCGAACTCACGCCGCCGGAGCAGCTCAAGGAAATTCGTAAACGCGTGCTGCCGCTCATGGAACAGCACTCGCGCTGTTTGCGTGAAGACGTTTTACCGGCGCTGAAAGGAAAGGGAGTTGAAATTGCGCCGTACGCTTCGCTCTCAAAACGCGAGCAGCAGGAGCTGGCAAAGTACTTCACGAAGAATGTCTTTCTGGTCCTCACGCCGCAGTCGGTTGATCCGGCGCACCCGTTTCCTTACATCTCAAATTTGAGTCTCAACATTGGCCTCACGGTTGAGCGCGATGGTGGAGAAGTTCGCTTCGTGCGCATCAAGGTGCCGCCGGTCATTCCGCGCCTGGTGCCGCTGGGCAAAGAAGGCTCGCGGTTTGTTCTGCTCGAAGAAGTGATCGCCGCGAATGTCCAATCGTTGTTTCCGCACATGCACACCAGCGAAGGACACCTGTTTCGCGTCACGCGTGACGCGGACGTCGAGATTCGCGACGACAAAGCCGCGGACCTGCTCGCTTTAATTAAAGAGTCACTTCGTGAACGGCGCTTTGGCTTGCCCGTGCGTTTGGAAGTTGCAGCCACGATGCCGGCTGAGATGGTTGAGTATCTGACTCAATCACTCGACATCACGCCAGACGACGTTTACGGGATTGACGGAATCCTGAACGTGCCTGACTTGATGTCGCTGTACGGGCTCGATCGACCGGAATTGAAAGATAAGCCGCTCCAGGCCACCGTCCCTACGATGTTGCGTAAGCGTGAGTCCCTCTTTGATTCAATCAAGCGACAGGACCAGTTGCTCCATCATCCTTATACATCTTTCACGTCAGTCACTGACTTCATCAACGAAGCAGCGCACGATCCGAAGGTGCTGGCGATCAAGATTTGCCTTTACCGGACGGGACAGAATTCCCCTATTCCGAAAGCCTTAATCGAAGCCAGCGAACGCGGCAAACAGGTTACGGCCGTGGTTGAGATCAAAGCGCGCTTTGACGAAGCCCAGAACATAGAATGGGCGGATCGATTGGCTGAGTCCGGCATACATGTCGTCTATGGCCACGTCGGGTTGAAGACGCATGGCAAATTGGCGCTGGTCGTCCGGCGTGAAGATCATGGACTGCAGACCTATGTCCACATCGCCACCGGCAATTACAATCCGACGACGGCAAAGTTATATACCGACCTGGGTCTAATGACGACGAATCCGGAAATCGGCGACGACGCGACGGATGTGTTCAACTTTTTGACCGGCTTCTCGATGCAGAAAGAGTACACGCGGTTGATGGTGGCGCCGGTGAATCTGCGCGAGCGCATGCTTGCATTAATCGAACGCGAGACAGAGCACGCGAAGGCCGGCCGCGAGGCCCGCATCACGGCGAAGGTCAATCGGCTAACCGACCTGGAAATCATCGAGTCGCTTTATCGTGCGTCACAGGCCGGCGTCAACATCGATTTGATCGTGCGTGGTGCGTGCATGGTGCGGCCCGGCGTGCCCGGGTTGTCGCAGACGATCAATGTCAGGAGTATCGTAGGCCGCTTTCTCGAACACAGTCGCATCTTTTATTTTGCCAACGGCGGCGACGAAGAGGTCTATATTGGTTCAGCCGATTGGATGACGCGAAATCTTAATCGCCGGGTCGAAGTGGTCGTGCCGGTGCTCGACTCGCAGTTACGAAAATTCCTGAAAGACACAGTGCTGGCGGCTTACCTGCGCGACAATGTGCAGGCCCGGATTCTGAATGGGGATGGAACTTACGATCTGCCGCAGGTCAGTCCCGGCGAGAAACTTTTCAACAGTCAAACTTACTTTGAAGGTGACAATAGTTTTCCGGCACTGGAGAAGACTAATTCAAGGAAAGGGAAACGACTATGGTCAAAAAAATAATTCTGGCGATTTTGCTGCTCAGTTTTTCGACCGCGGCTTTCGCGCAAAAAAAGGAAAAGAAACCGGCGCCGACGGGTGAACGCGTGCTTTGGCGCGAACCCGCGGACATTGAGTCGCGCGATCTTTTTCTCGGGCCGGGCGGAGAGACGATGAAGCCCGATCTAACTCGCGTGACCTTTGTGAAAGATCAAGCGGGCGGCGGCTATTCGATCAACTATCGCGTTAAGGATGGAGCAGGAAAGACCTGGGTCGTCAAACTTCGTTCCGAAGCGCAGCCGGAAACGGCAGCGGTCAGGTTGATGTGGGCTCTGGGTTACATGACCGAGATCAATTATCTGGTGCCGTGCATCAAGATTGAAGGCGCGCCGGCGGCGAGCGTGAAGAAGTGCGAGGGCGGCGGCTTTGCCAACGCGAAGTTCGAAGCGCGACCAGCGGATGTGAAACGGCTCGAGAGTTGGCAGTGGGCCAACAATCCTTTCAGCAGCACGAAAGAGTTCCAGGGGATGATTGTCCTGATGTCTCTGATGAATAACTGGGACCTCAAAGACGATAACAACCGGATACTTTATGTGCCGAAAGGATCAAGTGGACCGGAACTGCATTACATTCTCAGCGACCTCGGCGCGACGTTTGGAAAGACCGGCGGTTTTCTGTCGCGCAGCCGCAACAAGCCGGAAGACTATGCCAAGGCGAAATTCATCGAAGGCGTCGAAGGCGGCCGCGTGAAGTTTGCGTACGGCGGCAAAAACTCAGGCCTCTTCAACAACATCACGGTCGAGCACGCCAAATGGATTGCCGGCTGGCTCGCGCGTTTGAGTGACAAGCAGCTCAGCGATGCATTTCGCGCGGCTAATTACACGCCGGACGAAGTTCAAGTGCTGACTAACGCAACGCGGGCCAGGATCAATCAGTTGGTAAATCTTCAGTGAAGATAGGACTCCCTCTCCCTTTGGGAGAGGGCTGGGGTGAGGGATTAGCGAAAACTGTCACCCACATTGCTTCGGGCTTCAGCCCGCGATCCGTTCAGTATGAGTGCAGCATCGACGGCGTTGAAGAACTGACAGGTGGCTCGTCTCGATAACGGCAAAGCCCGGTGAATTATTCCGAGCTTGCTGTGCTAAGCCCTCACCCCGACCCTCTCCCAAAGGGAGAGGGAGAAACCGGAAAGGATTCTGACTTATGAACAGGCTGACTGTCGGTCTTCTGGCGACTTTCACCGTGCTGCTGTTAGGCACCGGGCTGCTCGCTTATGTCTTGCGGGATCGGGCCGCGCCGGCTGATGCGACTGCGCAGCGATCCGCAAATCCCAACGCCACGCCCGCGCCTTCGCCGGCTGAAACTCGTGAGCGCCCGCTGCTTTGGCAGTTATTCGGAGGTGATTCTTCCACAACTTCGCCTACCAACGTGGCCAGTTGGGAATCGACTGCGGCCAGGATCGCTTTAAGGTTTTCGCTGGCGGCATTCCTCGCGGCCTTGCTCGCATTTCGTCCGCGGCGGGGCGTATCAATCAGCCGGCGCAATCCTTATGTTGCCCAGACGCAAATCCTAATGGCCGTGGCTGTCGGCGCCATGATGATGGTCGTGGGTGACAGCGCGGCGCGCGCGTTCGGAATTTTTGCCGCGGCTTCGCTGGTGCGCTTTCGCACCAACATTCGCGATCCGAAAGAGATCACAGTGCTTTTGATTTGTCTCGGTGTTGGCCTGGCCGCCGGCGTGGGCCGCTGGGACATGGCCGTCATCCTGACGATCTTTGTGCTGATCGCTTTGGCGATTCTCGAGTACTTCGAACAGTCGCAGGTCTTTCGCTCGATGGAGATCACGGTAAAGACGCGGAAAGTCGATCGGACGAATCAGGTGCTGCAGGAAGTTTTCTCACGCAATAGGTTGGACACCGAGGTGCGCGAGCTTGATCGCGAAGATGAAGATGACCCGATGGGAAAGATCGTCTACCTCGTTAACCTCAGTACCGGCATGAGTACAAACACTCTTAGCGAAGCGATCTTCGCGGCCGACGCGGAAAACGTCGACAGCATCGAGTGGGAACAGAAGGAAAGTACGACCTACATTTATCGCTAGGGGCAGATGTTCATACTTGGAGTGCGCCGGCAGAGCGAAGCGGCGACGGCGCTTTGGATAACAAAAGTACAAGTTCCTGTGACAATCCAAAGTGCCGTCGCCGCTTCGCTCTGCCGGCGCACTCCAAACTAGCTCTTTTGAGCGACTACTCGACAAATGCGATATCGAGAAATCAACCACGCAGGTTGCTCCAGCCGTTCATCGAATGTTTCTGGACGCTCGAAGGCGAACCTGACAAGCTCGCCAGCGCCCCCGAACGAATTCTTCCCGACGGCTGCGTCGAGATTATCCTCAACTTTGCCGCACCGTTCACTGAAATTGACGATCGCTCCAAAAGCCGGCTACAGCCCCAACATTTTCTCGTAGGCCAAATGACCAGGCCCGTCATGATCAGGCCGACGGGTTCCGTGCGACTGGTCGGAATTCGCTTTCATCCCGGAGGCACCTTTCCTTTCCTGCGAGTTCCGATGCACGAAACTACTGACCGGATAATCGAGCTGGGCGCAATCGCCGCGGAGTTGAAGCGGGTGTTCGTCGCAGTCGCGGAAGCCGATGAATCTCTGGGAATGAAAGTCGTCGCTATTGAGCGTGTGCTGGCTAAACAGTTGCGAATTTGCAGGCCCGACTCGCGGCTGGTTGATTTGACGGCCAGGATGGTAAGGACTGCCGGCCAGGTTTCGGTTGACGCTCTCGCCGGCGAAGCCGGCGTCAGTGCCCGTCAATTACGCCGGCGATTCTTGATGGAAGTCGGTGTGGGGCCAAAGCTTTTGGGCCGGCTGCTGCGGTTTCAGCAAGTATTCAGAGCTGTCAACCAAAACGTTCCCGACTGGGCCGACGTCGCTTTGGAATGTGGATATTATGACCAGGCGCACCTGATAAACGACTTTCGACAATTTGCTCACCAGACGCCGTCAGTGCTCCTCGCCAACTCAAGCGAGTTGACCGAAGCCTTCACCCGCAAACATCGGGCGTCCGATTTCTCCAATACGTTTTAGTGGCACAGACTTTAGTCTGTGATTCTGTTCGGTACGCACGCCTCCGGCGTGCTATTTATCGGGTTCGACGTGAGCACGCCAGAGGCGTGCGTACCGGTGCGATCACAGACTAAAGTCTGTGCCACTAAATTCTGAGGCGAGGAAAATCCATGAACTACAAACGTACCCTTCCAGCACTTTTAATCAGCGCCGTGGCTTTGGCGTTAATACTCGTCAGCCAAAGTCGCAGCGCGAGCGCGAGTTTCGAGTCGAACGCAGCTTGGACAATTTCTGATCTCGGTTGGATGTCAGGCGGCTGGCAAACTGATCCCGCGGGCAGGATGGTTTCAGAGGAACACTGGACGCGTCCGGCAGCCGGGTCAATGATTGGCATGAGCCGCACACGCGTTGGCGACCGGACCGTGTCGTACGAGTTTCTGAGACTCGAAGAACGCGGAGGGGCAATCTACTACGTGGCCAGTCCGAAGGGCCGCTGTCCGGCAACTGATTTCAAACTCACAGGCCTCTCTGACCAGGAAGCGGTTTTCGAAAATCCTCAGCACGACTTTCCCAAGCGAATCATTTACCGGAAGAATTCCGACGGCGGGTTAACGGCCATTGTCGATGCCGGCGAGGGGACGAAGTCCGAGAAGTTTGAATTCAAGGCGATGGCAAAATGAACATGACCTGCGCCGCGTAGCGGCGATTGATTTTAGCCCGGCCTTTCAAGGCCGGGAAAATACGCAAAACAAATGCGCGTCGCGTCAGCGACGCATGAATCCATCTCAATTTAAGGGCTAAACGCCGAAGGCGTTCGCTAATTTCAGCCCAGGGCAACGCCCTGGGATTGAGTAGCCGGTGAAGCCGCGAACTCTGAAGGAGTTCACAAAACTCAAGCGCGTCGAATGAACGGTTCACGCACCCTTTCAGAGTTGCCGCAATTAGTTCGGGTTCATGTCCCAGGGTAGCGCGCCTGTCGCGCGCAACCCTGGGCTGAGGTTGGTGAACGCCTTCGGCGTTGGTTTCACGCCACGTAGTCAGCGTTTGATTCCTCAGGTATGTCATTACCCTTGAAAGGCCGAGCTAAAATTCAATCCGTCGCTCCGCGACGAAAACAGCCCAAAACAAAACTAAAAGGCCGCGCTGATCAAAATCAGTGCGGCCTTGTCGCTTAATCAAAATTCTAAAAAACTTCGCTACTTTTCCTGAGCCTTGTCGGCGGAAACTTTCTTGTTTGAATGGGCCTTCGTGTAATAGTCCTTCACGAAATCCTTGAACGCGCCGTGCCCCCAAGTGGTGTAGAAGTCGTAATCCTTCATCTCTTTGTAGGCCTGATCAAAATTCCAATCGTAAAACCGAAGGCGATAGACAGCTCCCATGGCCCCGGTGCGATGACGGCCACCCGCGCAGTGCACGAAGAACTTACCGGTCGCCGGATCATTAACTATTTTCAGAAAGGCTTCAGTCGCCTCAGTCGTGGGATACTTCTTTTCAATCATGGGAATGTTCACGTATTTCATTCCCAGTGATTCAACCAGCGGCTGTTCGTAAGGTTCGGGATCTTCCCGCAGATCAATAATCGTTTTGATTCCCAGAGCGGCCAGATCCTTGTAGTCCTTCTTTCCCGGTTGGGCGCCGCGATAAAAGCGTCCATCCATCTGGCCGAAATTCTTGATGTGGACTGTAATCGAATCGGCCTTTGCGGCTGTCTGCTCCTGGGCCGGCGCAACGGCCGCCAAAACCAGAATGCCAACCAAACTCAAGAAGCTGCGGAGATATGTCCTGGTAATCGTCATGGGCTTCACAACGTTCGCTCGGTAGATTGTCTAAGAAATTGATTTCGAGCGTTAACGCGGAGCAGATGTTAACACTCAGATGACTGCTGGCTCAAGAAAATCGGACAGCAACTCTGAAGGACGAGCCACGATGCTGATTTTGCGGCGAATTTTCAGTGCAGTTTGACTCCCTCTCCCAAAAGCAATCATATAGTTGACGAATCCTGTGAGGCTTTAACGCCGGAGGCGTTGGCAAATTCCAGCCCAGGGCAACGCCCTGGGTAGACGTTTTGATTTGCCGCGCGTGAACTCTGAAAGAGTTCGCAAAATCAATCGGCCATAACACGAAAAGCTCGGCAACCCCTTCAGGGTTGCAGCGTTTGGGTAGGTTCATTTCCCCAGGGTAGCGCGCTCATGCGCGCAACCCTGGGCTGAAGACTCGTGAACGCCTTCGGCGTTCGTTCCCCGTCACGTAATCAGCTTTTGATTCCTCAGGTATGTCATTACTCTCCCAAAGGGAGAGGGCCCTTCTCGCTTTTCTCAAATTCCTGAGCTATAAGAAATGTGACAGGGAGGATCTGAATGGCATCTCGGACCATCGTCGTAGGCGACATCCACGGCTGCTTCGACGAACTGAAAGAATTACTCAAAAAGGTCAAACTCAGGAAAACTGATCGGGTCGTATCGGTGGGCGATCTCGTGAGTAAAGGACCCAAGACGGCCCAGGTCCTCGACTTATTCATGAGTGATGAGAGGTTTTCAACCGTCATCGGCAATCACGATCTTATTCTCAGACGTAATTGGAACGGCGAGGATGTAGAGCTCAAACAAGGTCATAAGGAAATCAACAAGAAGCTCAAAGGGAAGAAGGACAAGTACCTCCAGTTTCTGAACAGTTTGCCATTCGTCATCGACCTGGATACGCACCTGGTTGTGCATGCCGGGCTGCGGCCAAACGTCGAGCTCCATTCACAGACCACGGGAGACCTCACGCGCATACGCGTGCTTGGTCCGGATCGCGAAAGCGAAGAAGGTACGCCGTGGTATCACGTCTACAACGGCGAAAAGACCGTGCTCTTCGGACATTGGCCGGCGGCGGAACCGCGCCGTGGTCCCAAAGCGATCGGACTCGACACCGGCTGCGTCTACGGTTATTCGCTGACTGCTTACATCATCGAAACTGATGAGTTTGTGAGTGTGAAAGCGAAGCGCGCGTACGACGGATCGTGATCGAATTGACTGGAGCGCAAGCGTCCTCGCTTGCCGCTCTGGGCTTCGGACGCATTGAATGCAAGCGAGGACGCTTGCGCTCCAGTCAACATTCACTCCGAATATCGGTCGGCACGAAAGCGGAAGAGCTCGCCCGGTGTGTCACGGCGGATACCGGCTTTGCTCGAAGCGATTTCAACCTGCTTCGTTGCGGTCTCAACGCCGGCGAGGTTTGGAAGCAACAAGCCTCTGCGAGAGCCCCCCACATCTTCAACGATCACGCCATAGATCTTCGGGTCGAGATCTGCGAGCGTCGCCGGCTCGGGCGGGGAAAGCACATCGACCGAGTATTTCAAATCAGGCAATTCGTCCGCCTTTACGTCAGGGAATCGCGGGTCATGCGTCGCGGAGTTGATGGCGTTGGCGATGACCTCTTCGGCCAGCGTGTCCTTGACCGGGTCGATTGTGCCGATGCAGCCGCGCAGTTCGCCGTCGCGCGTCTTGATGGAAACGAAGCAGCCGGCGCGGACGTTGAAAAAGTCGGGAAGGTCTTTCGGCGGATCGATCACCGTGCCCGAGGTGATGAAGGTCTCGATGGTTAAGCGAGCGAGCGCGGGGATGGAGCGAGTTGGGTCGGTACTTTGAACACCGGTTGCTAGCTTGTCGCCTGATCCGGTCGCATCCACCACCCCACGCGGGCTGCCCGCGCGGGGACCCCGGTCCGCTCGCGGTTCTGACACGAGTTGCGCGACCAGGTAACCAACACCGAAGGGCGCCTCGTAACTTATGACCTCGCAGTTTGAATTCACACCTTCAGCGACGCCAATCGCGACCAGCATCGAGCGATAACCGCACTCGCCGGCCCTCCGGCGCATTTCATGATCGATGTCCACAATGCGCCGGGTTGAGCCGGTGCGAATCGCATCGACGACTTCTTCATCGAACAAATGCGCGTCAGGGTTGTAGCCGGCGGGAGCATCGCGTTGCAGTCGATGACTGAGATCGCCGCTGGCAATAAACGCAACCGAACGCCCGACTTTTTCGATCGCCTGACCGATGCATTTGCCAAAAAGTAAATGATCTTCACTTGAGAGAAACGTGTAGCCGAGGGCGATGACCCGCCCGTTCCAGCCGTTACGTTGCAGAAAATAGAGCGGCACCGCCGTTCCGTGATCGAGTACCCGAACTTTGATCTTCTCGACGATCAGTTTTTGCGCAGCGGCGGCGCTTGAGATCTCATCCAGCAATTCGTCGTCGAGTTCCGCGTGGATGGTTGCGGTTGGCGCGCGAAAATTCGCGAAGTCGCCATAGAGCTGAGGCCCTTCGTAAGCGATGAAGGCATCCGCTACGAGCGGCCCGTGCGGAGAAATGATGATGACGGTTTCGGCGCCGCTGGCAATGACTCGCGCCGTCAATTCAGCCATCGCATCAATCGAGTTGCGCACCTCGGCGATGGCCTCGCGGCCGACTTCCGGCACCATGATCGGCGGATGCGGTGCGATGCCGGCAAACACTAATGAACTCGTGTGGGCCATAGACCAAGCCAGGAGGAATCTGATTTTGGCCACAGATTAGCGCAGATTGGCGCAGATCAGAAGGAGAGGAATTAGCCGCGGATAAATGGAGATAGACGGAGATAGGAATTGATGTTATAAGCCGCCGTGGTCCTCGCGTTCCTTCAACTCTCAACTTTGGAGGTAACGAAAATGTCAGATTACGATCAGTTTAGTGACTGCCCCAACTGTGGCGCAGAATCGACCGCTTTTACCTTTCGTAACATTTATCAATGCTTTGACTGTGGCAAGCATTACTGCGACAGGTGTTGCGGTAGCAATTACAGCTGCCCACACTGCTATTCCAGCAACTTCAAGAAAATTGGCGAGGCTCAGTAAGTCAACGGACATTATCAGCTGATCTCTCGTCTTGCTCCTCGCCACACGCGCCAACTATCATGCTGCTCGCATGGATCGATTCGATGTCCTGATTGTTGGTGCTGGTCCGGCCGGTTCGTTTGCCGCCGAACTCCTCGCGCGCGCAGGAGTGCGCGTGGCGTTGTTCGACGGTCGTCCGCCGGGTGAGCCAAAGGCTTGTGGCGGCGGCGTGACGTCGAAAGCTCTGAAGGCCTGGCCGCATCTGCTCGAAGCGGTAGGCCGCACGATCGATGAGCTGGACATGTACTCGCCTTCGGGCAAACACCTCCACATGAAACTGGAAGAGCCGTTCGCAGTTTATTCGCGGATCGCTTTCGATACTTTTTTGCGTGAGCGCGCGCGGGCGGCCGGCGCAACGGTTTTGGCTGATAAAGTTTCGGCGCGCGGATTCAAGCGAATAGTGTCAACGCTCGCAGCGGACGGTTCGCTTGATCACTTCGCTAGCGCTCCGGGTTCTGACACTGAGGATGGTTGGATTATCCGGACCCAGAGCGGCGCGGAGTATCAAACGAAATATTTGATTGGCGCCGATGGCGCGAACAGTGCGATCGCGAAAAAACTGGCCGGGCCTTTGCCGCCGGCTGAGATGGAAGTTGCGTTCGGCTATCGCGCGCCGTTGCCTGAAGCGGCTGAGGCCGCCACGGTCGTGGCGTTCCTGCCGAAGTGGGTTGGTTATGCGTGGGCTTTTCCGCGAGTCGATCACGTTTCATTTGGCATCGCCACGACGCAGGATGCTTTCGATCACGAAAAGCTGGACGCGTTGCTTTGGGATTTCATGGTGAGCTATTACGAAAGTTACGAGAGGCAACAGAGGACGCGTGCGACTCCTGTCATGCAGTTGTGGCCGAAACAAAAAGCCGATGCGCAAGCTGACAGCTTGCGTCATAAATTGGAGCAGTCCGCGGAGCGCTACGCCGCGCGCATCCCCGGCCTCGCGCCGCGCACCTGGGACACGCGCAAAGCGTGCGGTGAAGGATGGGCCTTGCTCGGCGATGCCGCCGGCTTCGCCGATCCGGTTACGGGTGAAGGAATCTATTATGCGATTCGGTCGGCGGAACTCTTTGCCGAAAGCTACCTCACCGGCAAGCCGTTGGCTTATGAACAGAAATGGCGGAAAGATTTTGGCGCCGAACTGAAGCGCGCGTCACAGATGCGGCGGCGGTTTTATGGAAACTTCTGGGGCGCGCCATTTACCGACCGGATGATCGAGTTCGCGCGCGGCCACCGGGGCATCCGCAAAGTCCTGGGGCAACTGGTCGCCGGCGATCAGGGCTATACAGATTTGAAAAAGAAGCTGGCGCGCAGTGCTTTGAAGCCGTTGTGACAGCATGAGTTTCTAAACTTCGAAGTGTCGAGTCTTTCCCCTCACAGACGATCAATCCTCCCTTCGAGGTGGTGACCTTAAAGCCCCATTAATGGGGCTTTAAGAACTAACCCGCTTCATTCCCCAGGCGTAAACGCCCGGGCTACAGAAAAGTCATGCAAAATTGGTCACACTCCCTTCCAAATAAGACTTGAATCTTAGCGCCCCAAAAAGGTAAGCTGAATTAGTCGATGTGCCTGGTCTCAGTTAACTGCCCTGGGTTCCACGCTTGTTTAGAAACCCCTGCCCACTAAGTAAGACCAATAGATTGAACGATGGGAATTCGCGGAACTCTGAACACAATGAGTGTCGCTGACGTGCTCCAGTTTCTGGCGGCAGGCCGGAAGACCGGTACGCTCAAGATCGGGCGCGGCACAATCATCAAGCAAATCTATCTCGAGAACGGATTGATCGTCGGCTCCACTTCGAATGATCCCAAAGAGTTTCTCGGACAGGTCTTGCTTCATTACGGAAAGATTCAGGAAGCGCAGCTTCAGGACGCGATGGACATTCACCGCCAGTCGGGCGGCAAGCTGGGAATGATCCTGTCGTCCAGAGGTTTTGTCAGTCAGGCCGACATCGAGGAAGTGTTGCGGACACGCACATTGGAAGTTATTTACGACCTCTTCATCTGGGAAGAAGCAGACTTTGAATTTTTTGATAGCGAGCCGCTGCCGAACGACCTGATTCGTATTCGGGTCGAGGCGACGTCCGTCATCATGGACGGCATCTATCGCATCGATGAATGGGCGCGCTATCGAAGCTTAATTCCTTCCGATCGGACGGTCTTTGAATTGAATTCAGGCTGGACGCATTCGCTTCATGAGAGTAAGGAAATTCGCGAGCTTCTTTATCACGTCGAGAAACGGCTGACGGTGGCCGAGATTTCTTTCAACCTGCACACGTCTCTGTTCCACACCTGTGCGTTGCTGTTCCATCTGGTCGAGGCGGACGCCATCAAGGTCGCCGGCGAAGCTCCGGTCCCGGCGACAGAAGTAGCCGCCGATCTGTCCGGGCTGAACTTGCCACAGACGCTTTCCGAGTTGTTGCAACTGGCGCGCGCCGAGATGAAGGACAACGATGTCGAGAACGCACTGGTCTTTATTCACAGCGCGCTCGAGCAGGAGCCCAAGAGCGCCGAAGCGCATCGTTTGCGCGAAGAAGCTGAACGACGTTACGTCGCCAAGATTTATCAAAATGGATTTTCGCAGCAGTCGGTCCCGCAACTAGTTGAGAATTTCGAGCAGATAGCAAACGCGCGTCTGGGACCGGAAGAAGGCTTTGTGCTCTCCCGCATCAACGGCGAATCGGATATCTCTTCGATTCTTTCGGTCTGCCCATTTCGCGAAGCTGACAGCCTGCGCATGATTAAGAAGCTTCTGGACAGCGGCGTGATCTTGATTAAGAGTTCTTAGCGGGCTACCCGAAGAAAAGACTGGAGCGCAAGCGTCCTCGCTTGCTTGAGGCTTCAGTTTAATTCCCTCTCCCTTTGGGAGAGGGTTAGGGTGAGGGCTTAGTACGGCCAAGCTCGGAATAATTCACCGGGCTTCAGCCCGTTATTGAGACGAGCCACCCGTCAATTCTCCAACGCCGTTGATGCTGCGCACAATTCTTGAACGGATTGCGGGCTGAAGTCCGCAGCAACGTTGTGGTTGCAGTTTGCGCTCAGACCCTCACCCCGACCCTCTCCCAAAGGGAGAGGGAGTCAAAATGTAAGACTACTCGCTTGCTTGATTGAAGCTTCATACGCCGGATGCAAGCGAGGACGCTTGCGCTCCAGTCCTCCCATCACTCCGCCAGTGCTAAACTCCCAGCGCATGGCTGCTGTTCCCCTGACCAAAAACCAACGACGCGGATTTCTGGCCGCCTGGGGTGGGTGGGTCCTGGACGGAATGGACTCGTTCATCTATGCACTCGTGATGGTGCCGGCATTGCGCGAGTTGTTGCCGCGTTCGGGTATTCCCGGCACACAAGCAAACGTCGGTTATTACGGCGGATTACTGTTCGCGCTGTTTCTGGTTGGCTGGGGCTGTTCGCTGGTTTGGGGTCCGATTGCCGATCGCTTTGGACGCGTGCGGACGCTGATGCTTACCATCCTCTGCTACTCAATTTTCACGTTCGCGGGCGCATTCGCTTTGAATGTCTGGATGCTGGCAGCTTTCAGATTATTAGCCGGCGTCGGCATTGGCGGCGAGTGGTCCATGGGCGGCACGTTCATCGCCGAAGAATTGCCCGAGTCACGCCGCAAGATGGCTGCGGGTTTGATGCACACGGGTTATTACGTCGGAATTTTTCTGGCCGCGATTGCGAACTACTTCATCGGCGCCCGCTATGGCTGGCGCGCAATGTTTTTGGTAGGCGGAAGTCCGGCGTTGCTGGTCGGTTTCATTCGGTGGGGCGTGACCGAGTCAAAGCGCTGGGAGAATCGAATTGAGGAAGTTGGCCGATCATGGACGATGCATCGCGCTTTCTTCGAATTGTTTTCTCCTGAATATCGCCGGCGCACAATCCTTAATTCAACTTACCTTTTCATTTCCATTGTCGGACTGTGGGCCGGATCGGTTTATGTTCCGGCGTCAGTCACTCAACTCGCTGTCAGATCAGGATTCACCGAAGCTGACGGCGTGAAGCTAGCTTCATACGCAACGATGGTGCTTTCGCTCGGAACGATCATTGGATGTTTGTTGTTGCCAATCCTGGCAGAGAAGCTTGGCCGCAGGCTGACGCTGGGGATCTATTTCATGCTGATGGCTGTGTTCATTTCGATCGGCTTCGGCTACGTCTTTTACCTGCCGGTCCACGCGCTCGCCTGGTTCATGATTTGTTTGTTCTGGCTGGGCGTGGGCGGGGCAAATTTTGCGATGTACACACTGTGGTTGCCGGAACAGTACCGCACGGAATGCCGGGCGAGCGCGTTTGCTTTCGCCACTTCGATTGGGCGGTTCGGCGGAGCGGGGATTACTTTTCTGGTGGGAGCGGGCGTGGCTTACTATCACACGATCGGAACACCGGTGGCGCTGACGTCGCTCGCGTTTCTGGTGGGGCTGGTGTTGCTGCCGTTTGGCAAAGAAACGAAAGGCGAGCCGTTGCCGGTGTAGTCGGTGCGCACGCCTCCGGCGTGCTTTGCTGTTTGCTAATTGTGCCCTTGCTTACGGGCACGACACCGGCACACCGGAGGCGTGCGTACCGATTGCATTTACTAATCCGGGCTGGCGATTTACTATTTTCGACACTATGGCAGAACAAGACTTTGACAGACCGGCAGTCGTTGGCCTCCTGAACGAAATCCTGGAGACCGAGTTGGCCGGAGTTGTGCGTTACACCCACTATTCGCTGATGGTTTTTGGCCACAGCCGGATTCCGATCGTCAGTTGGTTGCGCGGCGAAGCCAGCACCTGTCTGGCGCACGCCAACGAAGCGGGCGAAATGGTCACGCATCTCGGCGAGCATCCTTCCCTGAAAATCGGCGCGCTGCTCGAAACACAAAAGCACGGCATCAACGACATCCTGCAGGAATCGTTGTCAGCAGAGAAGGAAGGCCTGGTGCTTTACAAGAAGCTGCTGGACATGGTCCGCGATCGGTCGGTGTTTCTCGAAGAGTACGCCCGCAAGATGATCGCTGAGGAAGAAATGCATCTCGGCGAAGTAAATAAGATGCTGCGCAAGCCGGGCGACATTGAACGGTTCAAGGCGTGAGCATGGTGTCAGAAGCCCGACCGTCAGGGAGGGCTCGATAAATAGGGGGGCCCTTGCTTACGCGCGGGGTTCTGACACGCACTCCCAATAGTCAGTGAATCACCAGTCCCATTCCGATCATGAAATTGTGTGACGTCTTCCCGCTTAGGTTCACGGTGAACGGTCCAGCGATGCTGCGCGGATTGCGATTTCCGGCGAACACCGGATTGTAATCAAACTCAATCACACGCACGTCGAAGCGTTTTCCCGCCCGCAGATCGATCCCGCCGCCGAGTTTCATCGCAAAACTCGTCTCGCGATCTTCAATGGTGAAATTCGCGAAGGGAAAAAGATCGAGATCTTGTGATTGCCGGTTGGTGTACCGAGCAAATCCTACCAACGCATGCGCGAAGGGCCTGGCCCGCGCCGACTTACTGTTGTTCTTGATCTGAATTCCTCCAAGGAAGTGATAGAGGCGTTCCTTGTTATCCATCGTCTGCGTTACGCCCGGCGGATTGAAGCGGTCGACATAGCTCTGTGATCGGAAATGTCCGGTAACGTTTGCTTTGATCCCGATGTACTTCGTGAGGTTGAAGGTGGCCGAGGCGTCGAATCCGTTAAAAGCCCGGCGCTTGCAAAAGAAGCCCTGGAAATTTGGTCCAATCACGGCGCCGGTGTTGGTGCTGCAAAGGTCTGAAAATGTTTGTGTGCCGCCGAGGCCCGTGAAGCTCGCGCTGTTGACGTTGGTTTCGACCTGATTGGACGAAAAGCCGCCATACACTTCGAACCGGTGGTAATCCTTCGGCGCTTGCGCCAATACCCATGCGGGGCAAGCGACAATCAAAATTAGTAACAGCCAAAACTTTCTCATTGTGAGTTCCTTTCTGAAGTTAGTTTCATAAGCGAGTCGTGCGTCTTGTAACGCAAACTGTTAGTTTGCGCGCGCGTTCATTTGGAGTGCGCCGTCGCCGCTTCACTCTGCCGGCGCACTCCAAATAAGAACACCATGCGTTCATGCCATTCACACCGCGCAAACTAACAGCTTGCGTTACAGATTTACGGGCACTACTCATGAGCGCAGAGACTTGCGCGTGTTTTCGGTTCCATGCCTCGAAATCGAATTGAGACAAAACATGACTTTTCCGTCTTCGGTTTCGGTAAAGTGAAGCTCGCCCGCTTCGGCCCAACGAAAGATCGTGCGCTGGCTGGCGCCCGCGATGGCCGCGGCGACGTCGAGGTCGATCAATTTGACCTGCGCTCCGCACCGATCGCACCAACCTTCGAAAGCTGCGTGCGAACGGCTGATGACCAGGAGGCGCTCAGTCTCGACCGTGATCCTTGCGGTCCGTTTCTTCATGCGGAATGAAAGATGTCCGACAACTTCAGTTTGTCGCCAGGGCTTCGACAAGCTGAAGCTTGTCGGACATCGCGTACTCAGGACTTTCCGTTGCCCCGGCAGTCGAACGAACCAATGTGCTGATCGTCGGTCAGCGCGCAGTCCTGCATCCTGACAAAATCGTCAAAGGCAATGATGGTGTTGACGTTTGAGCCTTTACTGATGAGCTGCACCTTGCCGCGATTGATGAACGAGAAGTTACACGGGTCGGTGGTTACAAATTCATCCTTGAAGTTGCCCGTGCCCTGCCAGGTGATGCCGGTTGTCTGGCCGACAGCCGTGACGTCCTGACGGATTTCGCATTTTTCGCGGAAGGCGCCGTCGGCTCGCTGCTGGTCATGACAGGTGACTGTGGTGACGTCGGTGACGTCCATCAACTCGTTGGTGCACTCGTTGGGAAAAGTGAAGGCTTCGCTGAATTGGATCTTGCTGCTCTGATTACGGGTTTGGCCCCGGCTCGTTTTGAGGACCGGACCAGCCGCGGCGGTCAGTATCGCGATGGCCACAAGACCAATAATGATTCTCCTCATTTCGGATTTTCCTTTCCGGGAAATATTTGTTCCCTGCAAAAGCTCTGTTCTAGAATGCTGCGACGAACGGGCGGCATAATCCGCGAGGCGCCGTCTGAAAGTCTTCAACCGGACGCTCAATTGTTTCTCAACCGTTTCTAAACCGCCGGATGACCAGGGAAAACAGGCACTTTTACGAATTCGGACCTTTTCGCATCGACACTGCCAACCGGCAGTTGATGCGTGATGGACAGGTCGTGCCCCTAAAGGCCAAGGCCGTCGATACGCTTTTGTTGCTCATCGGCAGCCGCGGGGACGTGGTCGAGAAGGACGATTTGATGAAGAGCCTTTGGCCGGACAGCTTCGTCGAAGAATCAAACCTCACGCAAAACATCTACACGTTGCGCAAGGCTTTGGGTGACGGTGATTACATTGAAACGATCCCGCGCCGCGGGTACCGGTTTGTCGCCCAGGTAAGCGAGTCAGAGGATGGGACCGCCGATCTGATCGTCATCAAAGAGCGGACACGAACGCATCTCGACTTTGAAGAGGTTGATGACAGGGGGCCGGCCCAGCTTCCTTCACAGGATCGGGTGATCGACGCGCCGCGGCAGTTGAGCACAGGTCAGACTTCGGCGAAGTCGCGACGTTGGTTGTGGATTGCGCTCGCGTTGGCCGGAGTGTTGGCTTTGGTTGTCGGCCCGGTGCTTTGGCTGCGGCGATCGAGAGTTCCTTTTGAAAGCGTGAAGTTGGCTAAGTTCACAACCACCGGCAAAGCCGTGAAGGCGGCTGTCTCGCGTGACGGAAAATATGTCGCGTTCGTGCTTAACGATGCGGGACAACAGAGCGTGTGGCTGCGGCAACTCGTCACCGGGCAAGAGCTGCAGCTCGTTTCTCCGAAGCGAACAGATATTTACGGCTTAACTTTTACGCCCGACGGGAATTACATCTTTTACGTGAGCCAGGAGCAGAACCGGATCGCTGAGCTTTATCAGGTTCCCAGTCTCGGGGGCGGTTCCGACAAGTTAATGGACGATGTGGATTCGCCGGTAACTTTCTCGCCGGACGGACGGCAAATGGGGTTCATTCGCTTTTCTCCCGGCGCGGCTTCGGTGGTGATCGCAAATATCGATGGCAGCGCCGAACGTGTGCTGGCGAAGACGCAGACTTCTGATGCCATAAGAATTGGACCGAACGGCGTGTTGCCGCCGTCATGGTCACCGGACGGGAGCGTGATCGCGTGTCCGGTCAGCGTCAATTCGGTCCAATGGAACCAAACCATCTACGGCTTTCGCACAAAGGACGGCGCCGCCCAGCAACTGACGACCAAGGTTTGGCCGGCGCTGGGTCGCATCGAATGGTCGCCCGACGGCAAAGGAATTCTCGCGACGATAATCGAAACCGAAGCTACTTCCGAACAGCAGATTTGGTTTGTGCCGTATCCAAATGGCGAAGCGCGGCGAATCACAAACGATCTGATCGACTATCGTGATTTGAGCGTCACCGGCGACTCGCGCACAATCGTCACCATTCAATCAGAGAAGAAAGCGAACATCTGGTTGGCGCCGGCGAACGATCTGGATCATCCGAAGCAACTGACGACCACCAGCTATGATGGGCTTAACGGTATGTCGTGGACGCCGGACGGAAGACTTGTCTACACTTCGCAAATCGCCGGCGAGCAGAATCTCTGGATTACCGATTTGAATGGCGGGCCGCCAAAACAATTGACATTGCACGCCGGGTTCCACGAGCAGCCGGTGGTTTCTCCCGACGGCCTTTACATTGTTTTTCTTTCGAATCGAAATGGGCAGGAACATCTTTGGCGCATCGATATCGATGGCAAGCACCCGATGCAGTTGACGCGTGGCACGAACGACAAGCAACCAACGTTTACGCGGGACGGCCAGTCAATAATTTTTCGATCGTCAAATCCGGCGAGGCTTTTTCGTGTCGGCATTAACGGCGGCGAGCCGGTGCCCCTCACCGGACGAGGGGGCTTTGATCCGAACGTGTCGCCGGACGGCAAATTAATCGCGTGCGGATACCGGCCGGCGCCGACCGATAAGAATCGATTCGCGATCCTCGGCCTCGAGGGTGGCGAACCAAAAATAATCAGTGACTGGCCGGCGTTGTGGGGACGTTTGCGCTGGTATCCGGAGGGTAACGCGATCGCCTACGCGGCGCGGCAGGCCGGCATCGGCAACATCTGGATTCAACCGTTGGACGGCAGTGCGCCAAAACAATTGACGCATTGGAACCCGACCCCAATCTTTTCCTTTGACTGGTCGCGGGACGGAAAGTGGTTGGCTTATGCCAGCGGCAGCCTGACCAGTGACGTGGTGGTTATCACGGACACAAGACGGTAGGAGAATGGTGGCGCCCCATTCTGGGTTTTCTCTGTGCAAGCTCTGTGGTTCTCCGTGTCTCTGTGGTTATATGTGCTGAGCATAATTTCACCACAGAGGCACAGAGGTCCCACAGAGTTTTACCCAGATTCTGAAATTAGGTCACGACCGGAGAATTAATCATGGCCGACACATCGCAACGAACGGTAGATTCTTTGAAGCTGCTTCAGGACTGGAGCAAGTGGCTGATCAGTCTCGAGGTCATCATTTGTGCGAGCTTGTGGCCGAAGCTGACCGGCAAGCCTTCGCCACCGGGTTTGATGTATGCGGGATGGATGATGTTCTGGGCCTCGATTATCGTTGCGGCGATCCTGCTGCTTTCGATTTCGATTGTTGTGCGGCGGGTTGATACTTCCGCCGATCGCGACATGAGAAAAGTTTGGATCTTGGTGGGATTGCAATATGCCTGTTTTCTGGGCGGATTGTTTTGTTTCGCTTTGAGGCTGATTATGGTTTGGGCCGGCGCATCCGAATAAAACCTATGACTAAAAGAACAATAATTCTGGCAGGCGCGTTGTGCGCGATTGCGCTTTTCAGTTTTGGTTCAGTGAAGAGTGAGTCTGAAGCCTCGACGGCCGTCGCTCAGGCGCTGCAAAGAAATTCACTCTGCGCGCGCGACGAACGAGTCATTTTTAGCTGTCCGATCCGGAAGCCGGCGAAGATCGTTTCGCTGTGCGCCTCCAGGAACCTCACCGCCGATCAAGGTTATCTGCAATATCGTTTCGGTGTGCCCGGGAAAGTTGAACTGGAATTTCCGAAAGACCGGACCGGCACCCAGCAGAAGTTTCAATACATGCACTATTTTCGCGCGCGGTTCGATCTGACAGAGATCAGTTTCAATCTCGACGGCTATGAATACCAGATCACCGATGACTACAACGGCGAAGGGAAACCCGAGCAGATCATTCAGGGCGTCAGCGTGAAAGCGCCCGGCAAAGAAAAAGAAACGAGCCTTTCGTGTCGGACAAAGCCGAAAGCTGATTACACGGACCTGCAGGCCGTGTTGCCGAGCGGGCAATAGTACATGTGTCAGAAGCCCGACCGTGAGGGAGGGCAAGTTGGTGTGAGGATCTCAGAATAATCAAATTAACTTGTTGCACTTCCTGCCCTCCCTGACGGTCGGGCTTCTGACACGATTCGGCAATCAACAGTCAGGCTTTTGATCGGCGGATCCCGGAAATGAATTTACAAAAAGGAGATTCGTGAGATGGCAGAAGAACCCAAAGGAGTCGTGCAGGCATTAAGACACCCGCTGTTCCTGCTAATCGTCGGCAGCATTATCGGATCGTTTCTCATCCCCTGGATAAGCCAAAAGTCAGACAAGAGCCGGGTGTTAAGAGAGGCCAGACTGAAAAAGCAGGTCGAAATAATTAACAACAACACCAGGACGCTGAGCCAGTTGAATTCTTTGGTGACCCGGCTGGGCATTTTCCATAAGGACAATATCCGGCTGAAGCCCGCGCCCGCCAAATTGAGCAGCTTGCAGGACAAACTTGCCGAAGACATGGACGGCCAGTATGCGGAATTCGAAAAGACCGGCTGGTGGTGGTATCGGAGTCTGAACGACGAGGCCGCGATCCTTGAGATTGTCCCGCCGACCGGTTCAGATAAACTCCGGCACGATGTCAATGCGTATGCCGAGAACATTACTCAGACCGTCGCGGCCTTCGGAGACTTTTGGCACATTTGCCTGTCAAAAGAATATGACTTCGAAGAGAAGGGAAAAGTCACACAAATCCAGAACAAGATGAACGAAAGGTTGAACCAGTTGGCTAATGAACGTTTCGCTTTGGTTAATAACCTCGTGCAGGATTTTAGTTCCGGAGCTTGAAGCGACAGTGGTGGCACAGACTTCAGTCTGTGATTTGCTCCTCTTCAACACAGACTGAAGTCTGTGCCACTAACCAAATGGATCCAACACTCCTGGCTGCTTTGACCGGAATACTCGGCGCCGTCATCGGCGGCGTGCTTGGCGGCGTCTTTGCGCTCAAGGCGACCAAGCGCCAGGTCCAGGTGATGTTGGAGCAAATCCGCGAAGACGTGCACGAACGGCTCTACAGTCAAAGCCTCGAGATCATGAAGTTCTTTGCCGAGAATCCGGAAATGCGTCCTTACTTTTACGACAATAAGGACGTGACCGCGGCCGCAAGCGAAATGGAGAAACTGAAAGTCCTGAGCACCGCGGAAATGGTTTCCGGCTTCATGGAATTGGTCGCGCTCCAGATTGAACAGCAACCCGCCGAGATTCAGCCGCGATGGCGGGCTTATGTCGCCGACACGTACAACTCGAGCGCCGTGATCCGCGAACACCTGGATGAATGCAAAGCGTGGTACGCCGACGATTTGCTTCGCTTGCTGCCCACGAAGCCCAGCGAGTGATGATTAACCCAGAGTATCTGTCCTTATCGATCATGGCGAGCGACTCAAAACAGCCGTGACGCAAATCAAAGTCCCTCTCCGTTTCGGAGGGCACCAACTTACTTGCGAATCATCCGTGACTAACGCCTTCGGCGTTCCGTTTAGGCCGCGGTGTACCTGCGCCTTGATCCGCGGCTGAATGGTCTGCGAGCCGACCCACGCTTTCAGGATTTCATGCGGCGCGTTGGCGTCACTCCTTAATCTGGTGTCAGAACCGCGCGGGGACCCCGGTCCGCTCGCGGTTCTGACACGATCGAAACCCTAACGGCATCTCATTCTCAGAGTATTGAAAGTTCGACAAACAGGATGAGCGGAGTTGCGCCAGCGTGAGAGACGACGCTCACCTATGATCGCGAAACCGGAAGAGTTGAAGAGAGCGCGCCACTCTAATTCACCGCGAAACGTGCACCGGCCGGTGCGATCTTTCCACTGGCGATTGTGAATCCAGCAGACACCCTTGTCCCACCACGTCAGCGGAATATCTTCGTAGATGATAACCAGGCCGTCGTCGCGCAGGACTCGTCGTATTTCATCGAGCACGGCGCGCACGTCCTGTGCGTGATGCAGCACGTAACAGAGCAACACGGCACCGACTGAATTATCCTCTATCGGAAAATTCTTCCCGTCGTAGCGACGATAGTCGATCGGGGCCTCGGTCGTATTCATGACATCAATCCCAGTCACCCTCTGCCCCAGCATCGCGCTCAAGTGATGGGCGATGTATCCATTGCCGCAACCAACATCCAGCACTTTGGCTTCGGGTGGAATTGCTCGGGAGATTTCCAAAGCCATGTCATACGCGCGACCGACTTTGCGCCGGCGGCGTTCGCGCGCGAGGCGGCGTTTGATACCGCCAAGAAAAGTGGCACGGACTTTAGTCTGTGATTGCTGGCGGGGAATTTCACAGACTAAAGTCTGTGCCACTTGAGTACGGACATTCATCCCCGTTTAAGTTAGCAAGCACGATGCCGCATTCATGGCGAACTAATTCGGCCTAGAATCGATGACAGATTTTGCTGGCGCGAGAAACTGACGACGCGTGACTGCCAGAAACAACGGACAAAAGTAAGAGTCTCGTCTGGGTCAACCGGGTCAGTACCATTTGCGTCGGCAAATGGGATCGAGAGTAAACCTTGGGTTCATCACTACCCAATCCGCTGACGCGAGTTGTGAGGTAAATATTGTTGCCCGAACCCTGTTGCCGTCATTCCCGGAGGGACCGAATGTTTATAGAAACCCGAACACGTCATCGAATTAAGCTCCGGAGGAGCGAAACATTCGAGGGTCGACTTGCTTTTAGTTACACTCCTCCAGAGCTAGAGACATCGTTGACGTGAGTGTCTATAAACATTTGGCCGCTCTGCGGCCAGTTCCGTAGTCTCTCATGATCACACACCAACACAGGACTACCCCATGCGCTCACGCGGACGGTACTGACTTGATCGACAAATCAGGGATATACTCTGCCTCCCCTGACATCAGCTGAAAGGAAAAGTCCTATGCCCAGGTCAACAACCAAGAAGAGCATTTCGATTTCAATTGTGACGATGGCCGCCTTTGTTTTGATTGTGCTCGGATGTAAATCGCTTCCCGGCGCGAAGTTGAATATGTTCGAAGGCACGAATGCGCAGGATGGAGCGGCCAAGGTCAAAGCGAAGCTGGGCGTGGACAGCGTAAAAGTCAGCCGCATAGAAATTCATGACGATCGCATGTCGATCGTCGTGCAGGATCCAGCCAAGCCCAAGAACTTTGATGAATATACTTACGAGAAAGGATCTTTGAGCGGGCCCAAGCCGGTTCCGGCTCTGACCTTCGGCAATCAGGAGCTGACCGCCGACAAGTCGCGACTGTTCGATCTGGGCGAAGTGAACCTCGGCATGGTGCCCGACGTCTGTCGCAAGGCTGTGGAGAAGTCGAAAGTCGAAGAAGGCAAGTGCGAAAACATTTCGGTTGACTGGCAGTCAGCCCATTGGACGCGCACCAAAGAAGAGAACGACAGATTGGCCGCCGCTAAGCGTGAAGCAATGCAGAGCCAGATCAAGTCCGGCAATTACGACGCGATGAAAAGCATCAGAGAGTCCGGCGGAGATTTGGCGGTCACCTGGCGAGTTTGGATCCGGGGTCCGCGCGCGACGAAAGACTTCTGGGTCGATCCGAAAGGCACCGTCTGGGACTATCACTGAGCGATTAAACGACTGGAGCGCAAGCGTCCTCGCTTGCCGGTTGGGGCTTCCAACCCATTGAATGCAAGCGAGGACGCTTGCGCTCCAGTCTAAGACACGCGAATCATCGTTCCCTGCATGGTGGCGATTAACATACGCTCCTCGCCAGTGATCGCAAAAACATCGGCGCGCACAACCGTCAAAGTCTTTCCTGCCTTAATCACTTCGGCCCGAGACAAAAACGTTTCTCCCTTAGCCGGACGCAGCAGATTAACTTTGAACTCAACGCTCAGAACCTGGGAACCCACGGGCATGAGGGTGAAGGCCGCGTAGCCGCATGCCGAATCGGCAATCGTTGTGACAATGCCCGCGTGCAGGTAACCATTCTGTTGGGTTAGATCGCGACGATAAGGAAGCGTGATTTCCACGACACCGGGCTCAACCAACGAAAGGCTGGCGCCAATCAGATTCATGATCGATTGCTGCGCAAAGCTGGCGGCCACGGCATCGGCGTAATTTGGATTTGAAGGATTCATTACTTCAGCGCCTGATCCAACGACGATTTATCATCCAGCATGATCCATTCGATAATCGACAAAGGCAGGCTGCCGTTCTCGATCAGTTCATCATGAAACTGCCCGAGGCGAAAGTCTTTGCCTTTCCGATCGCGATACTTGCCGAGCAGCCGCATGATCTGCCACTTGCCGGTGATGTAGGTGATTTTTTGGGTCGGGCTCGAGGCAGCGCCGGCGGCTTCGCCTTCCGCTGCCTCCCGATCAAGGCCACCTGCTTCCATAAAATATTTTACCGCTTGCTCGAACGTCCAGCGGCCGGTATGCAGATTCACATCGACGCCGATGCGCGCCGAGCGATAACGCGACAAACGCAAAATCTGCCCCTGCGAAGCAGAATTCAGCGGATAGAGCCCCGTGCGCATCAACATCTCTTCGCCGTAAAGCGCCCAGCCTTCGATGATGATGCCGTCACCGTGTTGGCGGCGAATCTCGTCCTTCACATGATTGGCGATTGACAGTTGCAGGAAGTGGCCGGGGATTCCTTCATGACCGAGTATCGGCCGCGGATCTTCGATCGCCGCGCGAATATAGAAGTTGCCACTCTTCGGATTGTAAGTCGGAATGAAATAAAAGCCGCTCGGATCCTGGTCGTAAACGCCGGGTGGATTCATGAATCCTCCGGGACTGGTAGGCTTGAAAGCTTCGGGCAGTTGGCGAATTTCAAACGGCCCGAGATAAGACGGCAGAGTGATCAGCCGATTCTCTTTCAAGAAGCTGATCATTTCCGCCTGGCGGCTTTCATAGGCTTTCAGAAAGTCGTCCTGATCCTTGGGAATCACTTTGGCGCGCGCCGGATCCGGATTGGCCAGAGAAGGATCCGGCAGCATCGATTCCATGGCCCGGTAGCGCGCCAGTTCTGTCTGCCCGAGCATCTCGACTTGCTTCGCGTCGAGCGGCAGAAGGTACACGTGCTTGAGCAAATAGTTGTAATTGGCTTCGCCCATGGGCGCGAACGCGGGCATCGACGGCAACTTCTTTTCGAGCCAGTCGGCGTACGCATGAATCGATCTCAATGCGGCCGCGCGCGCCTTCACCAGATCGCTCAAGTCACCTGGCGTGAGGTCTTTCGCCAGCGCGCTCATCATGCTTTCTTTGAAAAGGCTATCGATTGAACGCGCGGAATCGATCGCCAGTTGAGCATAGAGCTTGACCGGCCGCGTCAGATTTCGTTTGCCCTGTTCGATCATTGCCGGCATGGCTTGCAGGCGGGCCATTGCCGCCCTCGACCGGTTCCGCGGTGAATCGTATTCTTTCTTAATCAGCGAAAAGATGGCATTCGAACATTCGTTGACATAGACCTGCGGATCGGTGTGCTCGAAATCCATTACGCGATCGAAAAACACCGGCCCTTCAAGCTGGGCCCGAAACAGCAGCCAGTCGATGCGGTCGTCCTTTTTCCACGTTGCGGTCTGCATGCGATTGACTTGCGCCAGCAGATTGACCACGCGCGCGCGCCGCGCGGCAATCGCCGCCGGCGAGTAATCAGTCAACTTATGGTCCCAGGTATGCAGGCCGGCGTCGCTGGCTGCGACCGGATATTGTTCGTTGCGCCATTTGTAATATTCGCCGGCGAGCCGGCGAAGTTGCGCGGGCGCGATGCTTGTTTGCGCGGGAGCACCTGCGACAAAACAGAGAATGATTACGACGGCAACCAGCAACGACTTCATTACTTTCATCTCTATACCTCTAAAGGATACTTGCTGAAACTGATGGACGATAAAACAGTCCAGGAACCGATACAAGTAAGCGGTAGTGACCTGATTACGCTTTTCTCGGCGGCCCTCTGCGGAATCCTCCGTGGTCCTCTGCGGTTAATCCTGTTTGAGCAATTAACCGCGTAGAAGAATCCGAGGACCTCGCAGAGGACGCAGACAACAAATCGAATTAGGGCATTTACGAAGGAAGCAGATGCCGAGACGATCAACTGATCCAGGAGGAAGGTTTGCCTCCCCGGCAAATTGGGAATAAGCTACGCGCACCTCGCGCACGACACGATTTTCAACTCAGATGTCCGGGCCACAGAAGGAGAAAGCATTATGCCAATCAATGTTGTAGTAGATATCTCGCATCACAACGGAAACGTTGACCTCGGCCAGGCCCAACAGGCCGGTCTCGTAGGCGTCATTCATAAAGCGACACAGGGCACGGGCATGTTCGACAACATGTACAACCAAAACCGGCAAAAGGCGCAAGCCGCGGGTTTGCTTTGGGGTGCTTATCATTTTGGTTCTGCCGGCGACGGCGCGGCCCAGGCGGATTTCTTTCTCAGCAAAGCGAACGCCGACGACCAAACATTGCTGGTGCTTGATTACGAGCCAAACGGGAATTCGACGATGACGTTGGATCAGGCACGGGCATTCGTGCAACGCATCAAGGACGTCAACGGCAAATTCCCCGGGCTTTATTCAGGATCACTAATTAAGCAACAACTGGGCGGCCAGCCGCCAGACCCGCTACTTTCACAGTGCTGGCTTTGGGTTGCACAGTATGGTCCGGCCCCAACAAACATTCCGCAAACATGGCCGGCCTGGACGATGTGGCAGTACACGGACGGCGTCAACGGTCCGCAGCCACATTCGATCGCCGGCATCGGCAACTGCGATCGGGATCAATTTAACGGAACGCTCGAACAGTTGCAGCAATTGTGGGGTGTGGCTGGCGGGTGAAAAGCGTCGGTGCGCACGCCTCTGGCGTGCTGCTTATTATGTCCGCTAAGAGCACGCCGGAGGCGTGCGTACCGGTGGATGCTCGTTGAGAAGCGTCTGCGCGTTTCGTTTTAAGCCGGCGAGTTTTGCGCGCTTCATCGCGCTGCGGCGAAAGCGCGCCGCGTATTCGTCGGGCGTTAACTCCAAAATCCCTGAGAGTGACGCGCTGACGTTTCCCGCGCGCGGTTCGAAGCGCGGCTCGCGCGTGACCGGCGTCATCTGATTCCAGGGACAAACATCCTGGCAGATGTCACAACCGTAAAGCCAACCTTCAAGATGCCCGGCGACGTCCGGCCGCAATTCATCAGCGCGCGATTCAATCGTTGCGTGCGAGATGCAAAGATTCGAGTCAACCACGTAAGGCTCGACGATCGCATTCGTGGGACACGCTTCGAGACACAGCGTGCAGCTTCCGCATTGATCGGCTACCTGCAACTCATCAGGCTCGAGTTCGAGATTCAGAAATAATTCGCCGAGAAAAACCCACGAACCGTATTCGTTAGTAATCAGATTTGTGTGTTTGCCAATCCATCCGAGTCCGGCCCGCGCCGCCCAGGCTTTATCCATCGCCGGCTGAATATCGACGCAGACTTTGCCCTCAGCTTCCGGCCATCGCTCTTTTATTCGGGACAGCAGCGCGCGGAGCTTGTCGCCCATCACGTCGTGATAGTCGTCGCCCCAGGCATAGCGCGAGACTTTGCCGGTCGCGCGGCTCTCCCTGTGTTCGTGCGGTGTGTAATAGTTCATCGCAACCACCACAACCGAACGCGCCGCGGGAAATATTTTTTGCGGATCGGCGCGTTGCACAGGGTCGCGCTCAATCCATTTCATCTCGCCGTGGTAACCGCGCGCCAGCCATTTACGCAGGCGCGCTTCTTCTTCCGCCAGAGGTTCAGCGCGCGCGATGCCGACTTTGGAGAAACCCAAATCAATCGCGTGCTGCCTTATTTCTGCGGACATCACGCTCACATTTGCCCGGTTAATATTCACAGGATAGCTTTGTTATGCTCTCTTTCAGATAGAAAAAGAAATATCACTTGCGCCGGAGATATTGTCCAGTGTGGGAGATCGCGCCGGCATAAAAAAAGGGCGACCCAAACAGGGTCGCCCTTTTTGTTTTGTACTGAACCGGCCCGAGTTAGAACTCGAAACGGACGGCCAGTTGCACCTGACGCTCGCGGAACAGCGTGCTGTCAGCTGCGGTGATTGTTCCAAATGTAGCATTTGACAACAGACACGGAGCGAGGCCACCAGGGCAGCTCGCCGCCGCAGTGGTGAAGTTATAGAGCGTGCTGTTCATACCAGTTACCTGCGTGCGGTTGAAGAAGTTAAAGGCTTCGCCCAGGACTTCGAGCTTGGCCTTTTCACCCAGGTTGAAGCGCCGCGAAACTCGCAAGTCAAGGTATTGAATGGACGGAGTCTTGAAGAAGTTGCGTGGTAACAGCCCGAAGCGGTTCGCGCCACCCGATCCATTCAAGCCGCCGGCGGTTGTGCCGCTGGGGGTACCCGAGACACCACCAGTGAAACGCGAGCCGGAGAACCAGTTAAGAATTGGAGAGATTGTCCAGCCATTGAGTAACGCATGGGCAACGGCATTGTCCTTGTTCTTGTAACTGGTGGTATACACCATGCTGTAGACGAACTTGTGTCTGCGATCGAAGGCTGACAAAGCACCTTCGCCCGGCTGGTCGAAAGCATTGAACGGAACATTGTTCGCCGTAAAGGTGATCGAGCTCTGGCCCGTGTCCCACGCTCGCGACAACGTGTAACTACTCTGGATCTGCAGGTTGTTTGTCAGGCGCCGGTTGAACTGAAGCACCAGCGCGTGATACTTCGAAACGACGTCGCTGCGGATTTCGGTGATCGCCTGGGTGAAGCCAAGTGCAGCAGCCGGCCGTGTGCCAGTGAAGATTGGATATCTCCATACCGCACCGTTCGAAGGTCCGCCCGAAACAGGCAGCGACAGGAAAGTCGTCGGCTGATTCAAATTGGTATCGACGAAGTTCGGCAGGAATTCACCATAGCTGAACAAGTACGAAGCTGAGACGACGGTGTTCCGTGCAATCTCACGTTCAAAAACTGCGTCCGCCTGGTGAATGCGCGGCAACTGGAAGTTGTTGGCAAAGTACTGGACTGCGCCCACTGGCGGCGCCGCCGGTGGAATAAGATTCGGATATTCCGGCAACAGCGTGCAAGTCGTGGCCGTTAGCGGCAGCGGACAAACTGTCGAGAAGTTGCTGCCGCTGATGCTGAATTGGCGTTGGGCGACGTTGGTTCCCACACCCGTATTGATCAGAGCGTTGTAGACGGTCGAGTTAATCAAGCGCCCGAAGTAGATGCCATAGCCACCTCTGATCGAGTTCTTGCCGTCACCCTTAACGTCCCACGCAAATCCGAACCGCGGACCAAAGTTATTTTTGTCGCTGACCCTGTTACCTGTCTGCGGCAGCAGCGGGTTAATGCGAGCTGCGTCGTTGGTCGGATTCTGCTGATACTCGTAACGGACGCCAAGGTTCAGGGTGAACTGGGGCGTGACGCGCCAGTCGTCCTGAATGAAGAAGTTGTAATCGTTGGTTTTCAGCGTCAGACCCAGCACGCCGAACCCCTGGTTGAAGTTTCCGGCATAGCACTTACCACGAAATCTCCTCGCGGCTAGCTGAGCGGCTGTCGGGACGGCTGGAGGGGCCGGCAGAGGGGGACTGCTCAGACATTCCACAGTCGCCGGCAATACGCCCGGATTTCTGAAGTTAGTGTAGTCAATGATGAAATCGCCGAGACCATTGGCAGTGGTGTAATTGAACTCGGCTCCACTGAAGCGAAGGTTATTGATGATGTCCTCGACGTGGTTGAAGTCCCCGCCGAATTTCAAGGTGTGACTGCCCGAAGTCCAGGTTATCGTATCGGCAAACTGCGTCCTCCGCTCATCAGGGAAGGCGACGCGCTCCAGGAACTCGGGAATGCCGAAGGTGAAACCGTTGTTGACAAAGGTCTGTGGCGATCGTCCGCCGATCGAGGTGGTCGGTTCACCAGCCAATGGCGGCTGACTGAATTGATATTCGTTATCCTGTCCCCACTGAAAGCGAGCTTCATTAATCAGCGTTGGCGAGAGGGTCGAAGCGAGTCGCAGGTTCAGGAACCGGGCCCGGACGAAGTCATCGCCAAAGTTATCGCGGGCGCGGGTATTGGTGGCCTGGGTTTGAATGCCGGCCGGAGAATCCCACTTCAGCCAGTTGTAAGTCGCTGTGAACACATTGTTGGAATTAATGTGCCAGTCAACCTTGGGCAGGAAGATCAGATTGTCTCCGCGTCGCGGCAACGGTCCACTGAGACTGTTCAAGAAAGCGAGCGCCGAGTCTATCTGCGTGGTGGTCAGCCCTTTTCCAGTCAAAGCGGTGCGCGTGGTTGTACTCAGATTCAAAAAGTTCGCATCGATAAAGCGTGACAGACCAGGAAAATTTCTTCGTTGCTGGTCATAGCTAAAGAAGAAAAACGCTTTGTCTTTGACGATTGGTCCACCAATCGTGCCACCGAACTGATAGCGAGTGTCTTCCGGCTTAATGCCAACCGGCGTGAACACTCCAGCCACGAGGACCGAGTTGGTCGCCAGCGGATTGCGCGCGCCCCATTTGTTATCGCGGTCATAAAAGAAACCGGATCCGTGAAACTCGTTGGTGCCGCTCTTGGTCACGGCGTTGGTCACGCCGCCTGCCGAACGTCCGTACTCAGCCGAGTAGCTCGAGGTATTCACCTGAAACTCTTTGATCGATGCCTGACTGATGATGTACGGGATGCGCGTGCGGCCTCGCTCTTCTGCGAAGAAGGCCTGATTGTTGTCGCCGCCATCGACCGTGTTGTTATTCAACAGGCCGGAAATGCCGCGAAAACTAATCAGTCCAAAAGTGCCGTCCGGAACCGCGCCGGGGGTAAGAATCGCAAAGTTGGACCAGCGACGGCCGTTGATTGGCGATTCATTAATGGTTGTTTGATTAACGTTGCTGGAAAAGTCTTGTTGACTGGTGTTGATGACGGGGGCCTCAGCCGTTACCTGGACCTGCCCGCTAACACCTTGCACGGATAATTCCACCGGCAGCTCGGTCGCGCGGCCAACCTCAACGACGACGCGTTCAGCATTGAATGCAGCGAAGCCGCTTGAATTCACCGTCACGGCGTAGTTGCCGGGCTCCAGGCCGCCTACCTTGAAGCCACCGTTGTCATCAGTCGTGGCCGTCAATTCTTTGTTAGTGCCTAAATTCTTCACGGTAACGGTGGCACCCACCACAACCTCTTTATTCGGGTTCGTAACGGTGCCATTGATGGCGCCCGTCGTGGTCGATTGAGCCAGGGCGCTCATAGCGCAGATGGCTGTCACCACCAGAGAGGCAAAACAGAATCTTAGAAATTTACTCATAACAGGAGAACTCCTTAAGGAAAGTCAAATTCGTTTCAGACCATTGTGCGCGAGGCGGCGCACGTTAAGTAAGACCATTGAGAACTCTTTTGGACAGCTTCTTTCGTAGGGCTAACTGCGAAACAGTGCAGAATGCGGTTTTCTATCATGATGAGCACTAACTGCGCAAGCAAAACCTACTCTAAACCTTGTTCCATTCAGTGCCTGCGCTCCGTCAAATTCCCGTGGACGCATTTCCACACGTGTGGAGACTGAATTTCGGCAATAATTGTGCCTTAGAAAGTTGGTAAGACCAAGTTATGGCAACGCATGAATTCTCGCCAAATTCGCAACATTAGTTACCGGCTAATACGAAACGCTCGGACGAGATTTTGGATTTCTATGAAAATCTAGAAACGCCTGAATTTCGCACAGTCAATTGCGATAGTTGCTTCTGTCATAGCACGACACTGTGATCTAAGCTCGCTCGCAAATAATCGCGATGCCTTGACCGCCGCCGATGCACGCGGTCGCGAGGCCATAGCGACCTCCGCGCCGGCGCAGTTCAAGCAACAGCGTGAGCACCAAACGCGTCCCCGTAGCGGCCAACGGATGACCGAGCGCGATCGCTCCGCCATTCACGTTTGTCTTTTCACGATCAAGACCGAGTTCCTGCTCGACGGCGAGATATTGCGCGGCGAAGGCTTCGTTGACCTCGACGAGATCGATGTCCGACAACTTCAGGTTTGCCTTTTCGAGCGCTTGCAGCGTCGCCGGCACCGGACCGATTCCCATGATTTCAGGTTCGACGCCAGCGTAGGCCCAGCTGACGATTCTTCCCAGCGGCTTCAGGTCGTGGGACTTCACGTATTGCTCGCCGGCAATAACCAGGGCGGCGGCCCCATCGACGATTCCGGATGCATTGCCGGCAGTCACGAAACCATCTTTGCTGAATGCGGGTTTCAGCTTCGCCAAACCTTCCATCGTTGTTTCCGGCCGCATGTGATCGTCGTGCTCGAAGAGGGTCGTGCCCTTTCGGTTTTTGATCTCAACCGGCACGATCTCCTCAGCGAACACGCCGGCATCCCACGCTCGCTTGGCCGCTTGCTGCGAGCGCAGGGCGTACTGGTCCTGCTCTTCGCGCGAAATTTCGAACTTGCGCGCCAGATTTTCGGCGGTACCCGCCATCGGCGTATTGCAGTAAGTATCAAGCAGCGCGACCATTAGACTGTCCTCCAGCTTGCCCTGGCCCAAACCAAAGCCGGTGCGTGCGCCGCGAATAACGTGCGGCGCCTGAGACATCGACTCGATGCCGCCCACAAGACACGTGCGTGCTTCACCTAATTGAATCATCTGCGCACCCGAGACGATCGCCTGAATACCGCTGCCGCAGAGACGATTCACCGTCAACGCCGGACGATCGAACGGCACACCGGACTTCAAGGCGACGTGACGCGCGCCATAAATTGCATCACCTGAGGTTTGCAGCGCGTTACCCATGATCGTGTGATCGATCTCTTCCGCGCCCACGGCCGTCGTTTCGAGCGCCGCGCGCGACGCAATCGCTCCGAGTTCAATTGCTGAAATGTCTTTCAGCGCTCCGACATACTCGCCCATCGGCGTGCGCTTGCCGCCAAGAATAAAAACATCCTGAGTCATACTTTTTATGATTGCCTTTCCAAGGTTGAAAGATTTGCTTTGATCCGAAACCAACGAGGCTAGCAAAGACAAGGAGTGAGGGTCAATTTCGGAAAATTGATTTCGAATAGGACTGCGAGCTTAATCGATGAACCGGTGCTTCTCGCGATAGCGGTGCAACAACTCTTCCAGGAAACCTTCGTATGTGAACGTCGCCAGATCGTATTGCGGGCGGAGCTTGAAGAGGATTGGCATGGAGACGCGCCAGGCCATCCATTGGCGCGGATAATTTTTCAAATCCCAGCGGCGTCGCAAAAAGCTTTCGACCACTGAGATTTCACGCTCGCTCAACTGATTCACGTCAGCCGTGAATTGAACCGGCTGGCACGTGCGCCGCAGCGCGGCATCTGAAACCGGCGAAGCAAAGACTTCGGCAAATGCCGGCGCCTCCGATTCGCGTTCACGCACGACGACGGTCCCCGCGACCAAATCACCGACGCGCTGATCGCGCTCGGTGGCAAAAACTGAAACCAGGCCAATCGAATAAAATGGCGGCACGATAAAGTCGATGACTCTGATCAAATTGCGAATCATCGCCTCGAAAAAAGAGATGGGCCGGCCGTCTTCGCGGATGACCCGCAGCTTTAGCCACCGCTTGCCCGGAGTCTGACCGCTCCAAATCGACTCGAACAATACGAAGTAACCATTCCAAACGATGAATACAAGAATCACTAACAGAGCCTGGACCCACTTTGGCGCGCTGGTTAAGCGATTGCCGAGGTCTGCCGCGTTCGAGATGATCGCAAAAATTATCCCCAGCGTGATTAATCCGACGATCTGAATGGCGTGATCGATGGCGCAGGCGATGAAACGATTGCCAATCGACGCCAACGCAAAATGCAAAGGCACGCGCTCAGGCGTTTCGATTACCAGCGTTTCATCTGAAGTGATTAGCGCGGACATAGTCTTTGAGTCATGGCGCGTTCATTATTTCAAATAACTCTTCGGGAGTCTGGCCCGTCAGTCTCAGATAGAGCATATCGGCGCACAGTTCGATTTCATCGTTCCACCTGACCTCACGATGATCTCCGAGTCGCACCTTCCCGAAGACTGCGTCGTCGTTCCAAATTTCAAAAACTCCTTTGCCTCGGAGGTCAGAAAGATCCACGGTTCCCTTCGCACCGTCAGAAAACTGCAGGTAGATGCGGCAATTAGGCAGAGGTCGTACTTGCAGCGGTTGAATCATTGTTTGTGAATCAGTCGTAGTGGTTTAGAACCATTGTAACCGCTTCAGGATAAAGCTGGTGCTCTTCGACAAGAATTCTTTCCGATAAACTTTCAACCGTGTCGCCTTCCAGTACCGGCACTTCGCGCTGGGCGATGATGGGCCCGCCGTCGAGCGTCGCGTCAACGAAATGAACCGTGCAGCCGCTCACTTTCGCACCGCTTTCAAGCGCTTGTTTCTGCGCGTCGAGACCAGGAAATAAGGGCAAAAGGCTCGGATGAATATTCAGGATGCGCCGCGAAAAAGCGTCGAGAAACACTCCGGACAAAACGCGCATGTATCCGGCAAGACAGATCAGATCAATCTGACGCGCGTTGAGTTCAGCGACGATCTCACGGTCGTGTTCTTCACGCGATCGGCCGCGCCGCTCGATCACGACAGTTTCAATTTCGCGCTCAGTCGCCTTCGCCAATCCTCCCGCGTTCGCGTGGTCGCTGATCACGACCGCCACTTCGGCGTTGGGTATCTTTCCATCACGCACCGCGTCGGCGAGTGCGACCATGTTCGAACCGCGGCCGGAAATCAGTATGCCGATCCGCGCCGGGCGTCCATTTGTCGAAGCTTCGGACATGTTTAAGCCGGCGCGCCGGAGAAAATTTGATCCAGGTGATGCTTCAAGTGGTCGACGTAATCCTTCATCAAATATTCCAGTGTCACCGCTTCGGATTTCGGCATAGCTTTGAAAGCGATCTCCTGCAACGTATGGAGCGTGCAGGGAGTGTTCATCTTGCTTTGATCGGCATGGGCCATCAGGTGGTGCAAGTGAAGATTGTACGAGCGCCACAAAGCCACGAGGCTCGACCAGGGCGCCTCCTGATAATGATTCGTCCTGACCCAGCCATCCTGATCGTAACCGGGAAAAACCAAATCATCTTTCAATTGTCCCAGCACGAATCGCGCATGATTGTTTGCGGCCGAATCAATCAAGTGACCCAGGATCTGTTTCGACGACCAGCGATCTTCAGCGCGCGGTTTTTCGCTTTGCGCTTCGCTGATTTGATCTAGCCGCGTCCCGGCTGAGTCAATAGTTTTCCGGAAATCTTCCAACCAGTCATTCATTGCTTTTCCTCGTCACGCTAGCGGGCGGGTCCGCTTCCTTGGTCACCAGTTTGAACACTTCAATCAATTTCGGTTTCAGGACCTTTCCCGTGTAATAGTTCCCTTTGTCATCCTTCTTTCCAATCAGACTCACATCATCCACGGCAATGACATAACCGGTCAACTCGTTCTCGGTAACTTTGAACCGGATGAACTGCTTGAATTTTTCGATGCGGGCAGCCCCGCCAACTTCGTTGTTGTGGCCGTTGAATGCTGAGCAGACTCCGAGATACCAGCCGAACCACAAACAGGACATCGCGGCGCCGGCCACTCCGGCAAGTACCGTAGGCACGAGACCCCAGGGCGCCAATAGCCAATACTCGCCGGCGAAATGCGACTGAGTATTGAAAACCGAAATGCTGGAAGGTTTTGAAGTGAGCCACGGCAAAACCAGCACGAGACCTCCGTATGCGACCCAAACAGCCGCTAGCCAGATTCCGTGTCTTCTCTTGAAGAGCCACGCCGACAATGGGATCGGAATTAGAAGCAGAATCGCGGCGATGATCCACGTCCAGTAGGTCCCCTTTCTTATTAAGACGAACGGAACAAAGAGTTGCAGCACAGCATGCCAAAGGCCAATCAAAAATTTGAGGATTTTTCCCGACCATCGGGGACGGAGGGTATAAAACATCTCACCACTGGCCTTCAAGGATAGCCAGATTAAACCGAACAGCACCGCGACGAACACTAGCGCGAACAGGATGTCGCTGACCAGCAGGGCCGGTAAATTATTTCGGCCGAATGCTGAGAGTCCCACTCCGAACACCAGCACACTAAGGAACGGCAGCACCCACGGCCAGATGCGATCTCGCCCTTTGACGTAGTCGTCATGGCCTTTTATGAACAAGTAGTCGTTGTAGCGAACCGTGAGCACTATGCCCCCGGCGGCGACAATCATGGTGAACA
>UEXV01000052.1_pt1 | contig 75496 bp, 46 predicted proteins | sample 4301181 | NCBI WGS metagenome assembly UEXV01 (sample SAMEA4773175, study PRJEB27434) | metagenome | biome: 2259; feature: agricultural soil; material: soil | place: USA | collected 2014-09 | depth 0.25 m | reverse complement strand
GGCGGGGTAGCTCAGATGGTTAGAGCGTGGGATTCATAACCCCAAGGTCGGCGGTTCGATCCCGCCCCCCGCTACCAAATTCCACACTCTTTCAATAACTTACAGCACCCGCTAAATAGGATCTTGCTTTGTCGAGATTTTGCCGAGGATGGACAGAAAATCGGCTCAAGCATTGACGCTTGCTCGCTTGCTCAGTTTCACTCTCAATAGATTCAACGATTTAGCGCCCTGAAAAGTCGACCTTGGGAGCATTTCTCCAAGGTCCAAAACTCGTTAAGTGAGCATTGAGTGTCTAGAGAAGATGGAAACCATGTCTGCGCCCGAGGCTTAGAGCTTGGCCTGATATCTCAAACTCTGACAGCCATCACAAATGTTGATCTGGAAACGCAAGAGGTTCACAGTTCGCGTCTGCTTGAAGCGGGGTGACTAGAAAAAACCATAAATCTTCTAAACTCGTTGACACGTAAATCGCTCAGGGATAAGCTCTGCCCGTCTTGAACAGGCAAGGTGCGAAGTAAATAGGTAGATACAGCTCATCTGAGGCTTGGAGTTTTTGCTTAAAGGGTAAGACAAGTGTAGCGGACAGCGATGCCGACTGAGAATCCTCGGCGATTCACAGCAAGCCAGCGGCGACAAAATATCATTCGTCTCCGTTAACAACGGTCCTTACTCCGTTTCCCGATACGAGAACCTTTTCACGTAACTCTCGCTCGGATTCAGTCGAAAATAATCTTTAGTTAAAAGTCTCAGACGATTATTCCTCTACCCAACCTTTTTCTGACTTTCCAATTGAACTGATTGCCACCCGACGTAATTTCGGCGCACTCCTCTTCGCTGTTGAGGTAAACGGCGGTGTTCGAAAAGCGTAACTCTCAGAATCCTCCGTCAACGGAAGGCGCTACTGCAAACCGCCCGCAGGTGGGAACGGATCGAGGCGCGGACAGACCCCGCGCCGATGGCCCTCCATCGATCTCGCTTCCTAAGGGTGGCGGCGCCATTCGTGGGATAGGAGAGAAGTTCGCCGCCAATCCGGTAACCGGCACCGGATCGATTACGGTACCGCTGCAAATCAGCCCTGGTCGCTCCGGTTTTGGCCCGCAACTATCGCTCGCTTACGACTCGGGCGGCGGCAATGGTCCGTTTGGATTTGGGTGGAGTCTTTCGCTGCCGGCGATTACCCGCAAGACAGACAAAGGATTGCCTCAGTACTGGGATGCTAACGAGTCGGACGTCTTTATTTTGTCGGGCGCTGAAGATATGGTGCCCGTGCTTCAGTCGGACGGTACTCGCTTTCAGGATGACACCAGTGCGCCCGGCTACACGATCCACCGCTACCGACCCCGCAGCGAAGGGCTGTTCGCTCTCATTGAACGATGGACCAACCAGACCACGAACGAGATCCACTGGCGTTCCATCAGTCGCGACAACATCACCACGATTTACGGCAGGACGTTAGAGAGTCGCATTGCCGATTCTGACGATCCGAAACGGGTCTTCACTTGGCTAATCTGCGAAAGCTACGACGACAAGGGCAACGCTATCCTCTACAGGTACGTTGCGGAGAATGATGAAAATGTTGACCGCTCGCAGGCCAATGAGCGAAACCGCGAACGATCGGCCAACCGTTATTTGAAGCGCATTCAATATGGCAATCGCGTCTCGCGATTGATCGATGCCGACCTGACTGCGGCCGAATGGCTGTTCGAGGTGGTCTTCGACTACGACGAGAGTCACTACGAGGTGCTCGTGCCGGACGCGGTAGGACCAGAAGCCGGACAACGCCAGCTTGTTCAGGCGGCCGCTTCAACGGGAAAGCCCTGGGCTGTGCGTCCCGACCCATTCTCTTCCTATCGCGCAGGATTCGAAGTCAGGACGTATCGCCGTTGCCGCCGCGTCTTGATGTTCCACCGCTTCGACGAACTGGGCGACGAGCCGTACCTGGTGCGCTCGACTGAGTTCGAATACGCCGACCTCGATTATTCTGAATCAACCAGCATCGAAACTGAGTTAGCCCATCGCGGCAGCACACGCTTCGCGTCCTTTATCACGGCTGTTATCCAGTCGGGGTTTGTCCGCGATGACAGCCGGGAGATGTCGGAGCGCAATGGGGTGAAGTACGTTCCGTACGTGAAGAGATCTTTGCCGCCTCTCGAATTCGATTACAGCAAGGCCGCGATTCAGAACGAAATTCGCGAACTGGATCCCGATAGCCTCGAAAACCTGCCTGCGGGACTAGACGGCGCCACGCACCAATGGGTGGATTTGGAGGGCGAGGGCGTAACCGGCATCCTGACAGAACAAGCTTACGCCTGGTTCTACAAACCTAATCTTGGTAACGGCAGGTTCGGTCCGCTTAAACTGGTGGCCCCCAAGCCGTCGCTCGCAAATCTCAGGAGCGGGAAACAGCAGCTACTCGATCTCGCCGGTAACGGACAGCTGGATCTTGTGGCTTTTGCCGGCCCGACTCCGGGTTTTTACGAGCGCACACCAAACGAAGACTGGGAGTCATTCAAAACATTCTCCTCTCTACCGAACCTTCGCTGGGATGATCCGAATATGCGTTTCGTGGATTTGAACGGTGACGGACACGCCGACATCCTGATTACGGAAAACGAAGTGCTCACCTGGTACCCTTCGCTGGCAGAGAAGGGTTTTGATTCGGCCCGATATGTTCGCAAGCCCTTCGACGAAGAGAGAGGTCCGCGTTTGGTTTTGGCAGATGGCACCCAATCCATCTACCTCGCAGATATGTGCGGCGATGGTCTGACCGACCTCGTGCGGATCCGCAACGGCGAGGTGTGTTACTGGTCGAATCAGGGCTACGGCCGCTTCGGCGCGAAAGTAACAATGGACAATTCTCCCTGGTTCGATAACCCCGATCAGTTCAATCAGCAGCGCATTCGCGTGGCCGACATTGATGGTTCCGGGACCAACGACATCGTTTACATCGGTCGCGATGGTGTGCGTCTTTATTTCAACCAATCCGGCAATCGCTGGAGCGAGCCTCGCTACCTCGACTTCCCTCAGGGGGATAATCTCTCGTCGGTCATGACCGCCGACCTGTTCGGCAACGGGACCGCCTGCCTGATTTGGTCTTCGCCGTTACCCGGTCTGGCGCGGCGCCCGATGCGTTACATCGATCTTATGGGCGGGCAAAAACCGCACCTGCTGCGATCAATCAAAAACAATCTCGGCGCTGAAACCAGAATCCAACATGCGGCCTCAACCAAATTTTATCTTGAAGACCGGGCCGCCGGCCGTCCATGGGTCACAAAGCTCCCGTTTCCGGTCCATGTAGTCGAACAAATCGAAACGTTTGACTACATCTCCCAAACAAAATTCGTGAGCACTTATCGTTACCGGCACGGATATTTTGACGGCAACGAGCGAGAATTTCGCGGCTTCGGTTACGTCGAACAGCGTGACACTGAAAGCTTCAGCAAATATTCGGGACGAGGATTGTTTACTGACGAGCCGCGCGTTGAAGGCGAAGAGTTTCATCTGCCGCCGGTAGTCACGAAGACCTGGTTTCACAACGGGGCCTGGATCGATCAGGACAGAATTTCTACGCAGTACGCGAGCGAATACTTCCAGGGAGATGGCCGGGCTGTTTGTCTTCCCGACACGACATTGCCGCCATTAGCGACTTTGCGGGAACAACGCGAAGCCTGTCGCGTGCTGAAGGGTTCCATCTTGCGGCAGGAGATTTATGCCGAAGATAGTTCCGCGAGCGCGGACATTCCGTACTCGATTTCGGAACGCAACTACGCGATCGTTCAATCCCAGCCACTGGGCGAGAATCGCCACGCGGTCTTTTTTACTCATCCGCTCGAGACGATTGATTATCACTACGAGCGCAACACGAGTGACCCGAGGATCGGTCACACGCTGAGTCTGAAGGTTGACCAATTCGGCAATGTCCTCGAGGCGGCGACCGTGGGTTACCCGAGGCGCTCACCGGCCCACCCTGAGCAATCGCACACTCTGATCACGTTTACCGATTCCCGGTTCATTAACCGGCCGAACGATCGACCGGACGATCCCTATTGGCGACGCATTGGCGTGCCGTCTGAAACGCTCACATTCGAGATCACCGGCGTAGCTCCCACGGCCGAAGTATTCACGTTGGCGGAGATGCGCAGCGCGATCCGGCATGCTCTTGAGATCGCCTACGAAGCCGCGCCGTCATCGGGCGTTATTCAAAAGCGCCTGATCGAGCGCGTGCGGTTTTTGTTCTGGCAGGATGATCTGACCGGGGCCTTGCCGCTGGGCCAGATCGAATCGCTCGCGTTGCCTTTTGAAAGTTACAAACAAGCTTTCACTCCCGGTTTGATAACTGAGGTATTCGGCGATCGAGTTGATGAGGCGTTGCTGAGGGAGGAAGGGAAGTATGTTCAGTTCGAGGACGCCTGGTGGATTCCCGCGGGGCAGACGCTGTTTGAAACGCAACACGAGAATTCAGACCGCAATCCGTTCTACCTGGCCATAGCTTTTAAGGATCCGTTTGGCAATGTCTCCCGCACTGGTTACGACTCGTACAGTTTGCTGGTGACGGAAACTACGGACGCGCTCGGCAATCAAACGAAAGCTGAGCACGATTACCGGGTGCTTCAGGCTGCGCAGGTTACCGACGCCAACGACAATCGCTCGGCGGTAGGCTTCGATGAATTGGGAATGGTGGTCGCGACCGCCGTGATGGGAAAACTGAACGGCGGCGAAGGCGATACGCTCGACGATCCAACGACGACGCTCGAATACGACTTGCTCAACTGGATGAATCATGGCCGGCCCAACCTTGTGCGCACGCGCGCGCGTGAACAGCACGGGCCGTCTAATCCACGCTGGCAGGAATCCTACTCCTACTCTAACGGCTCAGGCCGGGAGGTTTTGAAGAAAGTCCAGGCCGAACCCGGGCTTGCGCCCCAGCGCGATTCGTCGGGCACGCTCGAGCGAGATTCATCGAACAAAATAATTTGCAGCGACACCTCACCGAACATTCGCTGGGTGGGCACGGGCCGCACGGTGGTGAATAATAAGGGCAATCCGATCAAGAAATACGAGCCATTCTTCGACAGCAGTCCGGGGTTCAATGACGAACGGGAGTTGGTTGAATGGGGCGTGACTCCGATTCTTCGCTACGATCCGTTAGGTCGTTTGATTCGCACCGATCATCCCAACGGCACGTTCAGCAAAGTGGAATTCGATCCGTGGCAGCAGCTGACTTTCGATGAAAATGACACGGTGCTGGAAAGCGAATGGTACGCCGCGCGGCTCACGTTTCCCGCGAATGATCCCGAGCGCAAAGCGGCAACGGCCGCAGCCGCTCATGCAAACACACCGGCCGCAGTTCACCTCGATACTTTGGGGCGCACGTTTCTGACGATCGCCGACAACGGCGCGGCGGGAAAATACGAGACGCGCGTCGAACTCGACATCGAAGGCAATCAACGCTCGGTCACTGATGCGCGTCGTCGAAAAATTCTCACACAGGATTTCGACATGCTCGGTACCGTTGTGCACTCGTCGAGCGTCGATGCCGGTGAGCGCTGGATGCTGAACAACGCCGCGGTGAAGCAGATGCGCCGTTGGGACAGCCGCGATCACACGATTAGAACCAGTTACGACGAGCTGCAACGCCCCAGCCATTTGTTAGTGATCGAAGGATCGAACGCCGGAGTGTTGGTTGAGCGCTCAGTGTATGGCGAAGCGCATCCGGATGCGGCGTCATTGAATTTGCGCGGCAAGCTTTTCCAGCATTACGACGGCGCGGGCGTGGTCACCAACGAGCGCTACGATTTCAAAGGGAACTTGCTCAGCGGCAATCGACGGCTGGCAGTTGAGTACAAGCAACAGGTTGATTGGTCGCCGCTGGCGACGTTGACCGACGCGGACGCCATTGCCGCAACGCCGGAAGAATTGCTGGAAGCCGAAACCTTTACAACCAGCACTGAATACGACGCGTTGAATCGTCCGACGCGTCTGACCACGCCTGACAAAAGCCAGATCAGCCCAACCTACAACGAAGCGAATCTGCTCGAGCGAGTAGACGCAAAGCTGCGCGGTGCTGACGACTCGACGCCTTTCGTCAACGGAGTGAGTTACGACGCCAAAGGCCAGCGCACGCAGATTGATTACGGCAACGGCGCGACTACCAACTATGAATACGATGAAGAGACTTTTCGGCTGACGAACCTGCGCACGACGCGCGCGTCCGACGACGCAAAGCTCCAGGATCTCTCTTACACATACGATCCCGTCGGCAACATCACCGCGATCCGCGACGACGCGCAGCAGACGGTCTACTTCAAGAACGAAGTAGTCACGGCCAGCGCCGAATATGAATACGACGCCATCTATCGTTTGACGAACGCCACGGGACGCGAGCATCTCGGTCAAACAGGCGGCCAAGTGAACGCGCCGCGCCAGCCCGATCACGACGATTCTTTTTGGACGAACCTGCCGCATCCGGGCGATGGCCAGGCGATGGGGAACTACACCGAGCGTTACGAATACGACGAAGTCGGCAACATCCTCAAGATGATTCACGCGGCCGCAAGCGGAAGCTGGACGCGTGAATATCAATACGAAGAGACGAGCAATCGCCTGTTGCTAACCAGCAATCCATCCGGCTCGCTGACTGACAAATACGATCACGACGCGCACGGCAACATGATCCGCATGCCGCATCTGCCGCTGATGGAATGGGATTTCAGAGACCAGTTACATGCGAGTTCGCGTCAGGTAGTCAACGACGGCGGGACACCGGAAACGACCTGGTACGTGTACGACGCGAGTGGACAGCGCGTGCGCAAAGTTACCGAGCGCCAAGCCGCCGCGGGAGAAACGAGCACCCGCAAAGCGGAGCGCGTCTACGTTGGGAGCTTTGAGATTTATCGCGAGTACGAGAACGATGGCGTAGCTGTGAACCTCGAACGTGAAACGCTGCACGTAATGGGTGACAAGGGGCGGGTTGCCCTGATCGAGACCGATACAGTGGGTAATGATTCTTCAGGTGCACAACTTATCCGTTACCAGTTCGGCAATCATCTCGGCTCGATCAGTCTCGAACTGGACGATCGGTCCAGTCTTATCTCCTATGAAGAGTACTTTCCGTACGGAAGCGCTTCTTTCAAGTCCGCTTCCGGCCAGGTCGAGGCCCCGTCGAAGCGATATCGTTACACGAGCAAGGAACGAGACGAGGAGACCGGATTCAGTTATCACGGAGCCCGATACTATGCGATGTGGCTTGGAAGATGGGTCAGCGCTGATCCCGCACGCATGGTGGACCACGAAAATCTTTACCTCTTCGTGAGAGATAATCCGGTGCGTCTTATTGATTCATCGGGACGCTGTAGTACAGACCCTGCCAAGAAGAAGCCCATTAAGTACAAATCCGAGGGATTGGAAACGGAGCGGAGCTTTAAGACGTTGGTCAAAGAAAGATCAGGGAAGATCCTCGAATCAGAAAAACAGACAGGTGCCGGAAAAGGTAGTAGACGAGTTGATTTTCTAGATCCGACCGGCGGCAAGAAGGGGTATGAAACAAAGAGCCTCGTCACGTCCAGGTTTCTAGAAGAGGGTGGTGCAATAAATGAAAAAAAACTGGCGAAGAAGATTGAAAAAACGGTCAAACAGGTGGAAGAAACAAGCATCGCCATGACGAAATCTGGAAAAGCGGTTTTCCAGACGCCCGAAGGTAAGACAAAAAAAATCGTAGTTATGATCGATGTGAAAGGGGCGTCTCCGGAAAAGGTCAAAGAAATTCGAGCCCTCGCGCAGAAGCAAAGTGCAGACATGTCGAAAAAAGCGGGAGCTCGCCCAAAAGTTAGTATTGGTGTTGTCGATATCAACAAAGAGACTCAGCGGAAGCTTAAGTCTCTTGAATCGCTTCCCGGGAAGCAGGCTATTAAGACTACTGAATCGATCGCCGCCAAAACGACATTCAAGCTTGCTCAAAAAACGGCAAAAGTTATTCCAGTGATTGGAATACTTGCTGGTCTGTACTCCATGCAGGACGAACTGCGGGCGGGTAATTATGGCAATGCCGCGATGGATGCAATTGGATTTGTTCCCGTGGTCGGAGATCTCCTTGACGCAATCAGACTCGGTGCAGCCCTATACGAGAGTACAAATCTAGGCCCATCGCAGAGGACGGTGTTTGCGGATGGAAGCTGGATGGATGACAGTTCAGGAAAGTTACATCTGAGCAGCCATTTTCAGCCGTAAGAGAACCAATCCAACCCAAACCAAAATTAAAAGCACCCGTACCACTCAACTCACGAAACGGAGAACCACATGCCCCCAAAACTCATCATCTTCCGCATGCGCCCGGAAACGCCCGTCAGCGGCGAGGAATTTACTAATTACCTGAAGGGACTTTCCATTGCTGCTCACGCGCTGTCCTTCGGTGATCCGGAAGGGAAGGGGCCGGCGTTTGCCACGGCGACTTACATCGCGCCGACGCTGCCGAATCTGCCTGAGCCCCCAGTTCCTGATCCGAAGACTCGAATTACTCAGCACTTTGAAGTCATTCCTGGCGAGACAAGAAACCTCTTTGCAGTCGCCACCGCGGTGATCGAAATCCCGGTCGATATTGGCTGGAACAGAGAGTACGGATCTATCGACGTGCGCCTGGTCATTACTCGAGACGGCAAGGAGATTGTCGACCAACAGAACTATTACAACCTGCCGGTTGCACCGATAGCTACGGCAACGACATTGAAGAAGCCGAACGATTTTCCGACGCTTCAACCGGTGGGCCTGCACCTGGCTTTGCCCGCGCCCGGGCAAAAACCCGCGACGATCGCCGCCGCGCCGGCAGATGTTGCGCCGCCAAATTTTGTGGATTTGCGAGCGGCGATGTTGAGGGTCTTAGCAGTCGAAGCGCCAGGTCCGGATTTCGGCGGCCCCGATATTCCAGTCGATCCGGGCCCCGGTCCTATTGCCAATCTCACTCGCGAGCAGTGCCGTCACATTGCCCGTGAAATCACCTCGGATCCAACCAAGTACTCGCTGCCTGTGCCCAACCGTTCGTTGGAAGCGATGTACACATACTCTTTCGTTGCGGGTGCTGAGGTTGAGCGCGACCGGCAGCTATTTGAAAGCAGGCTATCGGCCCATTATGCGCAGCTCAACAGCGAAGCCGAGCAACTGACTAGCTTTGTGTTCGCCGTTTCGGCGGCAATCTGGTGCGAAGAGCAAACCCGAAAGGCCACCCAAGCCGGATTCTCGTTTCCAATCTTTCCGGGCGAGTCCACCCGGCAAGAGAAAGTAATCTTGAAGAGTGTGAAGACGTCGTTGGGGTTTGTAGTTCCCGCGGAATATTTCTACGCCGTCAATGCGCTTCTGTCGCTGCAAGTCATGCGCGAGGAACGTTTCAAGATGGCTCTCCAGAATCCTGAGGAGCAGACTGTCGCCATCATCGAGCGCACCCTGAACCAGCACGTAATCACTGAGCGGGCAGACATCAATCGCTATCAAGCCGCGCGGCGCCTGCGCGCGTTGGGGACCGCCGACGACTCCAGCAGTCCGGTGTATGTGCTCCCTCAACCAACACCACTCACTGAGTCGCCGGCGCAGAGTCTACTGACAAACTGGTTAGGTTTTTCCAGAGCCAATCTGATCCCGTTTTGGACGGCGCTGCCAAAGCAAGATCAACGGGGACATTTGGATTTGCTGCTCACCGTGATCACCAAGGAGCATGCGCCCCTGGTTGGGGCCATCGTCGGGCCAAAGTTTGGGGTGAAGGATGCCAATGGTCTGGCGGCGAAGAATACCGCCGATTGGAAAGGACTGCTGAACTCAAATCCGGAACTGCTTCCGGAGTTTACCCGGCCCGGCACCACGGAAGAGCGGACACAATCGTTCATTCGCTACCTGGGTAAGTTCTTCGACGTTCCCAAGGTCTATGAACCATCGCCTGCTCCAACTGCGGTGCCTGCGCCGGCCATTGATCGTCCGGCGGGTAATCCATTGGATGCTTTGCTCACAAACTATCCCGGCTTTTCCTTCGACCAATGGGATCCCACCAAGCTGGCAATTGCTCTCGCCACCATTTTCCCGAGAGACGAAGCCAAGCAGCAACAATTTGCCGAATGGCTGAAATGCATTCAAGGAGTAAGCACACTCGCCGCGGGCATCGAGCCTCCGGCAATCCGGTTCTCGGTCATCGAGGCGCTATGGGCGCGCGGCTTCACGAATGCCGCAAGCATCAAGGATCTTTCTCTGCAAGATTTCCGAGAAGCATTAGCCGGATCGGTTGCTTATGACCACGCGGGAATTATTTGGGAACACGCGGGCCCGCACGAGCCGCATCAGGAGCCGACGCCGGCTGGATTCAAACCGGTAAACCCTGACGGCTCGATCGTTAACTGCGTGCCGCCCGCGCATTTATCGCCGCTGGGTCCGGTGGCTTACCTCAATGAGCTGCTACGAGTGGCCCAGGAGTCTACCTGCGAGCAACCCATACCTCAGCAGACTAATAAGACTTTAGCCGACGCACTGGCCAACCGCCGTGGGCCACTCGGGAATCTCCGCGCAACAAAGTCCAATTTGAACGTACAGCTACCTTTGGTCGATATGACCATTGAATGTCTGGAACACATGGTTGCCGCCGGCGCCTCGGCAGGAGCCGTTTACAATACCGCCGGCAATCAGGTTGGTGGACATGAACTGACCACAAATGCGAACCCTGGCCCCGACGCTTACCAGCACGATCCGGCGACCATGTTCGAGGCCTTGCCCGAACATTCCACCCCCGCCGCGCCGACAGCCAAACAAGCGGCTTACAACAAACTTAAGAATGATTTTTCCGCCTGCAATCTTCCGTACTCGCAGCCTTTGGATGTGGCGCGCACTTACCTTAAGCAAATGGGCACCAGCCGCTATGCCACGATGCGGCGGTTCTGCAAAGACACTACCAAGTTTGTTTTGGATCCAGCCAACGAGACGCCGGAATTCCAGAAGCACCTGTACCGCTATCCGGTGCGCGACAACATCGCCATAGAGTATCTGGAAATTAATCCAGAGGAATACTCCGTGTTGTTCCACAGCAATATTCCGACTTCGTCGTTACCGGCGCTTTATGGCTTCGCCCAGAGTGTCCCTGGCGGCCCGAGTTGGACTGAGGTGGTCGTGCATCTGGACGAATTTCTGAAGCGCACTTGTCTAACCTATTGCGAGTTCATCGAATTATGGAAGTCGGAGTTCGTCAGGTTTGGGTTGAAAGGTAGACCAGGGCTAGTCGGCGGAACCATGCAAGGCTTCCCGGCACAGGGCTTCCCCGATTGCGAGCCGTGTTGTTTGGAAGAATACGTGATTCAGTTTCTGGAGCCTTCGGACCAGACTGAAGCTCTCAAACGTCTGGCGGTTTTTATTCGGCTCTGGCGGAAGTTGCAGGCCGTCGCGAACGCCCGTTACACGTTCACCGAGTTGCGCGACATCTGTGACGTGCTGAGATTGTTCAGCGGCGGCAACATCAATCCGGACTTCATCCCGCAGTTGGTTGCCTTCCAAACACTCCGCGACGAATTCCAACTGTCGCTGACGGACGGCACTGCCCGCGCGGCGAACGCAACCGGCGCCGACCGGACCGACGTGTTGTCATTTTGGGTTTCGGGCGCGTCCAAATGGAACTGGGCGGTCGAACATCTGCTCAATCAAATTCAGCAATACGCGATCAGGAAACATGGCTGCGATTGCCGCGGACCAGAGTTCATAAAGCTTCTTTTCTCCAACCTGGATGCTTTGTCGTCATTGGCGGGTTTTGATCCGAATAATCCGGCCGACACCTGGCACGCGCGCCCAACGGACACGCTGCGACTCGCTGAGATATTAGAGAAGCTTTACCGCTCAAAATTTGGCGTCGGCGAGATCCTTTTTCTTTTCACCAACCAGGAACATTTACAAGGCGACGATCCATTCCCCTTACAAACCAGGAACGAAGCGCATGACTCGCCATTGGGCCTGCCCGATGACGAAGGCGAGAACTCACTCTGGGCTCTGCGGAAGAAATTGCTGGCCGTCGAGGTGAGCGCCGAAGACGCCGAGCAATGGTCGTGGGCCCGCATGGAGAATGTCCTGCGGACGGAGTTTGGTTTTGCGCCGACAACCAGCAGCAACCCCTGGCTTTCACTTGGGCAACATTTCTTCCCGACAATACTGGCGGAGAGCGGGACTTCGGTGGGCGCGCTGCAACGGCAATACCGAGTTGCGCTGGCCTCTACTTCGGAACTGATGTGGAACACACCGCCGGACGGCCCATTTCATTACGATGCGTCGGCTCACGAATTGTGGGCGCAACTACCGCTAACCGACGAAGCAGTGTTGGCCAAACTCGGCCACATCCGCCAACTCAATGCAGCCGAGCGAGTGCCTGTACAGGAACTCTACTTTCTTCCGCGCGTGGACCTGGCGCACTTTGCGCTTATCTTCAACAATTTCGGCGAAGCGGAAGAACGCCTGATACAAGAGCCGGACGAAGCCAAGCGATGGACCTGGTTTCAGGAGCAGTTCGCCGTCTTTTATCAACGCTGTCAGATTATCGCTGAACATCTCGCCGCTCACACCGCATGCGTCACCGGCGAAGCCAATCCGGAGGGCGTCGCGCTGGCCCAACTGTTACTGCAAAAACTTTGGGGCGATGAGAACATCGCGACCACGCCCTGGGAAAACGACAATGGCCAATCGCCCTCTGTCACCTGGCCATTTCAACCGAGCGGCGGAGCATTCGCTGCGTTGTTAGGTTTGACCGGCACCGGGATGCTCGTCGAATACTTCGACGCCGCAAAGAATTTGCGCTGGCGTGAAGTGCGCGGCGGCGTTGATGCTTTCGGTTCCAAAGAAAATGCCTGCAACGCTCCGATTCCAACCGTCCTGCCTTCGATGAGTTCCACCTTAACGCCGGCGCAACAGCGGTTTGCTGCTATCCGAAATGGATTTGCGATGACGAATGCGGGAGGAACCCTGGGCGGGGCCGAACCGTTCACGGTGCGTTGGACAGGTCTCTTATTAATTGAGGAGGAAGGCGAATATGCGTTCAGCGCCGGCGCTCCAACTCCGGCGGGTGAAGTCCCTGATTTCGAGAAAGCCGAAGATCCCCATCATTGGCGCGTTAAAATAAAGCAAGGCCAAAAAGAATGGGTGTTGCTCAGTCACAAGTGGCCAAACGAAGAAGCGCCGGCCCATTGCGCGAAACCAATCCGACTGAAGAAGGCATTCCATAAGCTTAGCATTGAGATCGAACGGAATCCCTTGTTCTTAGATGGGCCGGAAGACACTTGCCCGCAAGTCACCGGTTTTCAACTCAAGTATAAGGGTCCGGACGCCGGCGAAGAGTGGTTAACCATTCCCTACGACAAACTTTTCCAATCTCATAAGGATGGCACTCTGGAAAATGGCATTGGCTTGTCTGGCGCCGCGAAGAATTTTCTCGGAACGCATTACCCCAGCACGATGCGCGACGCACGCCGAACTTATTACCGGGCTTTCAGTTGGATGTTGTTCGCCTATCGGCTTGGGCTCTCAGCGCAGAGAGTTTCGGACGACGGCCAGTCGGAGCTGGGTTATATGCTGGCGCACCCGGTCAACTTTGCCGGGCAATCATATTATCGGAGCGGCGCCGGCTTTGTGACGCACAAGGCTGAGTTCAATCTGAACTTCCTGCCAGTCTCGGATAATTACGAACCGCCAACGGCGGCCCAGGACCAGAGAGTAGCTGTTTCCTCGAAACGATCCCAGGCATTGTTCGATACGTGTGAACGCCTGTTGGATTATACGGTGATGCGGCGCGAAAGCCGGCGCTCGCGGGAACACGCGTGGCTGGTGTTTCACGAATCAGTCGAAAAACACACCGTTGATATGGCGGGGGATCTTGCCGGATATTTGGGAGTTGGCTTGGATCATGACTCGCTCGTCCTGCAATACTATCCGGGATACTCAATCACGCCCGCGGACCTTGAAGACGATCGTTGGACATTTCGTGTTTGGAAATGCGAACAATCGATTCGCCGGGTGCTGAAACATTTTTACCCGAAAGACATTCGTGAAGCTCAACCCAGACTTTGGGCGTCCGATGATCCATCGGTTCAGGAAACTGGTATGACTGAGTCAGGCAACCGCAACCTGACTCGATTTTATCGTGACGGCTGTATAGAAAACGGCGAGCCGCGTCGCTACCGGGAGATCAAACAACGTAACGACGAACTCCGCCAACGAGGGCGGGCAGCGCTGATCAGTTTCTTAACGCATCTGAATCGCGTGCCCTTGCCATGGGGTGGGTTTGCCACCGAAGCCAAACACTTGAGCGAGCTGTTGCTGATCGATGTGGAAGCAGGGCTCTGTCAAAGAGCGACTCGCGTCGAGGAAGCAATAAGCGCCGCTCAGCGTTTTGTTCAGCGCGCGCGACTAGGGTTAGAGCCGGGATTTAAGGTCTCACCGGAATTCGTGCTTGCCTGGGACCGTCATTTTGCCACCTTTCGCACTTGGGAAAGCTGCAAACGAACGTTCATCTATAAAGAGAACCGGATTGAATGGGACGAACTTGAGAAGGCGAAGAAGACTGAAGCGTTCGGTTTTCTGGAGTCGCAACTGCGCCAGGCAAATCTCACCGTCGCAGTGCCGGGTGGCGCGACATCCTGGGATAGCGCACAACTGCCGGCCCATCCGGGAACAACAGTGATTCAAGCGGCCGAGCCCGCGACCATGCAGCTCTTGAAGCCTGCAAGGGAAGGGCTCGCTCTGATGGGTACGCCGGACAGTCATGCGCGGCCAACCTGGTTGGCGCCGCTGAATCTTTCTGCTGCTACGCCTAACCCAAATAGCCCCTTCATTACGCAAGCGGGCTTATCCGATGCGCCGCTATGGTTTCAAGCCGCCATCCGCCTGGGGACGAAATTCATTCGCGTCGCGGCCGCCGGCTTACCTCAAGCCGGTAGTCCGTTTGAACCGAAGTGCAGCTCATCCCAACCGTCCGCATGCTGTACTGCGTGCGGCAAGACGCATCCGGCCCTGATGGATGAGTATTACTTTTGGATTGAAGATTCGCGCTACTACGACGAACAAGAGCAGGTGGCTGAATGGGGCGCCACCGCGAGTGATCCACAGACTGACTGGCACCGTCCCGACAAGCTGCCTGGTTTACTAAATTGGAATGCAATGCGAATGGTAAAGCTGGTTTGGACCCGCGTTCATAACAGCAAACTTCAAGAACCCCGACAATCATACGAAGGAGTTCGGATTAGCGCGGGCGCTACTCCGGAACTGGTTTTCCGCGGCCGCAGCGGCGACTCGCTTCAGTTCGAAGTAACCGGAGGTGTCGCTCCAGTGGGTTACGCGTCCACACCGCTGCCCGGCTTTCGTTACGATCTTACGACAGACGAAGCGATTACCCTGCCGGAGGTAGTGAGCGCGCCCGCTCCCTCGTTGGTCGGCGGCCTCGCGTCCTATCCATTCTTTGCGTGGTCCGATCCCGGCGCACCGTTGCTTCCGCTTTCGCCTTTCAGTCCCGCCGTCGCGGTGGCCGGTCACTTGAGAGCGCATTGCCGCTTTGAAGCAGCTCTGAAGTGGTATGACTCGGTGTACAACCCGCTGCTTAATGACAACACCTGGATAATCTGCCCGCCAGAATTGCAAGGTGGAGATGCTGTTCATCCGCCGGTGGAAGTGGCAAGAAAGTGCTGCTGCGCGAGTGATCCGGTTTCTGATGCTGCACTGAAAAAGCGCGCAATACTCTTGCACGCACTGGAGACCCTTTCACTATGGGGCGATGCACTGATGCGGCGAAACACGCCCGAGGCGTTTCAGCAGGCGCGTCTGATTTTTGATACTGCGGCCAGGATTCTGGGCCCAAAGCCGATTACCGTCGCAGTGAAAGATGGATCGGTGGATGCGCCCAGCGTGGCGAACTTCAAACCAGACTGCGCGCCGATCAACCCGCGACTGATGTGTCTCTACACCGGCATTAGCGATCGGCTCGACTTGGTCCATAACTGCCTTAACGCCGAACGTCTGAAGAATGGCCACGCGAACCTCGACATGCCTTACTTCGGCGATAGCGAAACGCGAGACTGCTGCGCGAAAACTGCGAATGATGTTTGTGCTCATGAAAGCGATTGGTGCGCGCCGCCGAGTCCCTATCGATTCTCGGTACTGGCGCAAAGAGCTCATGATGCTGCCGGCGCAGTGAGCGCATTGGGCGGAGCCTTGCTTTCCGCTTATGAAAAAGGTGATGCCGAGTTTCTCTCAACCATGCGCACCAGGCATGAGCTGCAGTTACAGGAGTTAACCCGAGAGGTGCGGCAGAACCAAGCGAGGCAGCAGGACTGGAGGTTGCAGGGGCTGAAAAAGACGAAAGAGATGGCGATAGCGCGGCGTACTAATTACGCTGACCTTATTGCCAACGGTTTGAAGAGTGGCGAAAACAATTACGTCACCTTAACCAACGCCGCTCTGGGATTTCGACTCAATGCCAATATTGCCGAGGGAATTGCCGGAATCCTGGGGATTATCCCCGATATTTATGCCGGTTACAGTCCGCTGACGCACCTGCCGCTCGGGTTGAAATTAGCTGACGCAACCTTGCTTACCGTGGGTCGCATTATGAATGCACTCGCTGATAATGCGAACACGAACGCCGGTTTGGAATTGACTCAAGCGGGTTGGGAACGCCGATGGGACGAATGGATATTCATGGTCTTCTTAACAGATATTGAGATTCAGCAAATCGAGCGACAAATCCTCGAGGCTGAGCGTGGTAGCGCCATTGCGCTGCGAGAATTGAACAACCATGCGAAGCAAATCGAGAACACCCACGACGTGCAGAATTTTCTGCGCGACAAGTTCACCAGCCACTCGCGCTATCTCTGGATGCAACAGGAAACCGCGGCCATCTATTACCAAATGTATGAAATGGCTTTGCATTGCGCGCGCCAGGCCGAAAGCGCTTTCCGTTTCGAGCGGGCCACGGCGCGCCGCTTTATCCCGGCTGACATTTGGGACAACCTGTACGATGGGCTTCTATCGGGCGAAAATCTGCAACTCGCACTACGCCGCATGGAGACGGCTCACCACGATGAGAACGTCCGTGAGTATGAGCTGACCAAGCACATTTCTTTGCGCTTGCACTTTCCGATGGCCTTCCTGCAACTGCGCGCCACTGGTTACTGCGAAGTCGCACTCGAAGAATCTCTGTTTGACCGCGACTATCCAGGTCACTTTATGCGCCGGATCAAAAACATTGGCCTTTCCGTTCCCGTAGTCGCGGGACCATATACCGGAATACATTGCTGCCTGACGCTCCTGAGCAGCAAGATCCGCGTCGATCCGCGGCTCATAGACCCGCCGCACAAGTGTTGCCACGGCGAGAGCTGTCAGGATGAGTGCTGCCAGAATGGCTACCAAGCGCTGCCCGACGACTGCCGCGTAGTTTCCATGTACGCGGCCACCGAGGCCATCGCAACTTCAAGCGGGCAGAACGACTCCGGGATGTTCGAACTCAATTTCCGCGACGAACGCTATTTGCCGTTTGAGGGCCATGGCGCCATCGGCCGCTGGATGATTGAACTTCCTATTAAGAACAACCATTTCGACATGGACACGCTCAGCGATGTGGTGCTGCATTTGAATTACACGGCTCGTGAGGGTGGCCAGAACCTGCGCAAAGCTGCCAACGCATGTGCCCAGAAGAATCTGCCGGGGGCGGGTGTGCGTTTCTTCGACGTCAAGCGCGAGTTTCCAGAGGCATGGCATTTATTAACTGGAGAGAGAAATTGTCATTCAACTTCCCGGGAACTAAGCGTCCGACTGAGCAGGGAGATGTTCCCGTATCTGGCCGGAAACAAGAAGATCGATGTGAGGCGGCTGGAGATACTTTTTGCAGCGCCAGGGGCCGATCCCAGCGCCCACCACATCGTTGAATTTTTCGCTGCGCAGCATGGCCGACACGGCAGGGAAGAAATGTGTGAATGCGAAGCGCACAGTATTGCTTGTGTCGCCGATGCCAAATGGCCTGGACTCTTCCATGGAGCTTTCGAGTTTGATTTTGGCGTCCTCGAGAAATCCGGCCCGCACGAGTTAGGCGTCTTCCGTTTCCCAATGGAAATTGGTGAACTCACGGATCTCTATTTGTTCTGCGGTTACCGGACCATGTAACAGTCGGAGAAGTTTTGAGAGCGGCGCTGAGTGGGGCTTCGCTTTCTTTTGCGCTGAACTTCTAACAGCAAACCGTCTCGCTTCCCTCCTCGATTCGAAAGCGAGCGGCATTTGCCGAGATTTTGCCGAGACTCATATTGGACCTCAACCTAGATAAAAGACATCAAGGCATCTTTTCCGACCGCGACCTAAGATTTTGTTGGTGTCTTGCTTCGGATACTGATCGCGCGAGGCTAGGTGGGATTCATAGCCCCAAGGTCGGCGGTTCGATCCCGCCCCCGCCCCCGCCCCCGCTACCAAATCTCCATCTAAGCAAAATAGACAGGATTAACATGATTCACATGATTAGATTGTGAATGACTCTTACCGCCTTGTTCTTGTTAATCCTCTTAATCCTATCCAATCCTGTTCTCACTCTTCAGCCGCACTATACAAGCGTTTTCCGTCTGCGTAGTATTTGCTTTTCAACAATTCAATCACGACAACAGTTTCCAAAAATAATCATGAAGACCGATCTCGATCAAAAACAGAGCCAGCGGGCGGAGGTGCTGACTCGAACGAGTCAACTGGCTAATGATTTCCTCGACGGAGTTGGCGACCGGCCCGTCGCGCAGCGCGTTGAGTTTGAAAAGTTGTTGTCCGATTTGCGCGGCGATCGAATTCAAGACAATGGCGACGATCCGATGCAGATCATCGAGCAACTCTCGCGACTCGCTGATCGCGCGGCCGTCGCCACGGCGGGACCGCGTTACTTTGGCTTCGTAGTCGGCGGATCTTTGCCGGCGGCCCTGGCCGCCGACTGGCTGACGGCGGCGTGGGACCAGAACGCGGCTTTCTATGCTCATTCTCCGCTGGCTGCCGCGGCCGAGCAGACTGCGGGAGATTGGCTGATCGATCTGTTCGGCTTCGCGAAGGGAACCAGTTTTGGATTTGTCACCGGAGGCACGATGGCCAACTTTACCGGGCTGGCCGCCGGCAGACATGCACTGTTCGCGAAACTCGGCTGGGACGTTGAAAAGCAAGGCTTGATTGGCGCGCCTCGAATCACAGTAGTGACCAGTGATGAGTCTCACGTATCAGTCCTCGCTTGCCTGCAAATGCTAGGTCTCGGCAGCGAGCAGGTCGTAAAGGTTCCGGCAGATGAACAGGGCCGCATGAGATCAGATCAACTTCGATCGATTCTTGCGGGAATTCAGACGCCGGTTCTGGTTTGTGCGCAGGCCGGCAATGTCAATACAGGTTCCTTCGATCCGATTAACGAGATCGTCTCCGCGATCCGCGAGCGGCCGAGTTGGTTGCATGTCGACGGCGCCTTTGGATTGTGGGCGACGGCCGCTCCCGGCTATCGGGCTTTGACGCAGGGAATTGAGTTAGCGGACTCAGTTTCGACCGATTGTCATAAATGGCTGAATGTTCCTTACGACTGTGGTTTGGTTTTCGTGCGTGATGCGGCGGCGCACCGGGCGGCGATGTCGTTACACGCTGCTTATTATGTGACGGCGGACCGGGCGGAACGCGAGAACAGTGATTGGGTGCCGGAAGCTTCGCGGCGCGCGCGCGGTTTTACTGTCTACGCGGCGCTGCGGTCTCTCGGACGTCGCGGGGTAACGGACTTGGTCGATCGTTGTTGCTCTCTGGCGCAGCGAATGGCCCAGCGTCTGGCGAAAGATCCCATGGTCACGATCCTGAACGATGTGGTCCTCAATCAAGTGCTGGTGCGCTTTTCGGATCCATCCGAACAGAACAGCGATGACTTCACTAAAGAAGTCATTCGCCGCGTGCAGGAAGATGGCACGTGCTGGCTCGGCGGTACGACCTGGCACGGGATGCATGCGATGCGCATCTCGATTTCCAACTGGTCCACAACCGAAGCGGACATAGATGTCTCCGCTGAAGCAATTCTGCGCTGCGCCCGGCAAGATTTTTAACGCAATACTGTGGTTATGGCGAAAGTCACGGTGCCGCACTCGCAAAACGGATCGCCGGCAGTGGACTCGGGACGGGCATACACGGTCATGAGTGCGTGTCCTTAGCGGACCAGGCGGAGTGAGACTCATGAAACAAGGTCGGTAGAACTAATAAGCCGACTGTGCTGGAGTCCCCCACGTGTGTGACCGCGTGGGGAACTCTTTCGCCGTGCCTCCCACCATTTGATTTTCCTTGCCAGCCTAACGCCGATAGGTGTATTAGAGATACCTCGTTCAGTAAAAAGTTCACCAGGACTGACCACCGGTTCCGCGCGGTTGCCAAAACAACCGGCTAAAACTAATTAGCTTGGAGCATAAACATGAAGAGAAAAGTAGCTTTCTCGCTATTAACGCTCGTCGTTTTGGCTGGCGCATTCTATACGCAAAGCGCATTTTCGATTTCTAACCAACGTGTAGCAGTTCCGCGAGCACTTCCCGGGCCTTCGTTTCTGATGCCGGCATTCGTCACCACTCTGAATGTCGATCGCACGGACGACACGGCCGCGGCTTCAGCCTGTACCGGCGCCGCTAATGATTGCAGTTTGCGCGGCGCGATCATTAGGGCAAACACGACTCCAAACGCGGATCCGGTGGTCATCAACCTGCAAGCGGGAACGACGTACGGCCTTGTCCTCAACAATGCCTCGCAAGAGAACGTAGCGGCTACAGGTGATTTGGACATAACGACGAGCCTGCACACAGTGACCATCACGGGTGGTGGTTCGTCAGGTCCCGGCGCGACCATTATCGATGCTGCGATGATGAATACGGCCACCAGGCGCGACCGCGTATTTCATATCACCGGCTCCAACGTGACAGTGATGTTCCGGGGCCTGGCTATTCGAAATGGCCAGGCCGCCGACGACGGTAGCAGCGGCGCGAGCACTAACCCGACGGCGCAAAACACCAACCGCTTTGGTGGTGGCATCCTTAACAATGGCGGCAGCGTTACGCTGACCAACGTGATCGTCCAATCATGCCAGGCAATAGGCAAAGGCGACAGCGTCGTAAACGATCACACTACGCTTGATGCGTCTGGCGGCGGCATCGCGAGTCTCACCGCGAGCGGCAATGTGACCGTTATCGACAGCACCTTGACGGGCAACACCGCTCAGGGTGGGAACGGAGGCAACTTCAACAACGGGGCCGGTTCAAATGCAAAGGGTGGTTCGATCTATTTCGAAGGAGGCACGCTCAACATTCGTAGCTCGCGAATTCTCTCCAGCAGCGCTAAGGGCGGGATGGGTGGCAACGGTCCCGGTAACCAGCAAAACGGAGGCATGGGCGGAACCGCCCATGGTGGCGGGGCCTACATTGGTGGCGGCGCGGTTAGCATCGACACCACTACCTTCGAAAGTTGCACCGCGGTAGGCGGCAATTCCGGCACGGGGCAGAATGGGACCAATGCGGGCGCCGATAGCGGCGGCGGCGGTCTCTTCAGTCTCGGTAACGTGACCGTGACCAACTCAACATTTGATCTGAATAGCGCGACTGGCGGCAACGCGGGGAACTCGTTTGGCCCGGACTGCTTTGGCGCTCACCAATCCGGCGACGGCGGGGCTGCAAGAGGAGGCGCGATCCTCGCCGATGGCGGCAGTGTGATCATCAACACGGCGACCTTTGCGAGCAATTCTGCCAAGGGCGGCAATGGTGGTAATGGTGGAAAAACCAACGGTGGCTCGCCCTGCGCTCAAACTTCGCATGGCGCCGGAGGTCTGGCCCATGGCGGGGCGATGACTAACACCAATGCCGCCACGCTTAATATCAAGCACGCGACGATCAGTCTTAACAACGCCCAGGCCGGCAACACCGGCTTCAACCAGGGCGGAGCGAATCTTCCGCCGCGCCCGAGAGCCGAAGGTACCGGTGGCGGCATTCGCGTCGGCCCGGCGAGCGTGACTTTGGAAAACACGATCATTGCCAATAACACTGCGGCCAACGGCCTCGGCGATCCGGCTGGCGCTCCGACTGCCGGGCCAAATGTGGATGGCACCGTCATGAGCAACGGCCACAATCTGCTCGGTGTGGCAACTGATGCGGGCGGCTTCGTGGGCACCGGCGATAAAACCGGCGCCAACGCGATGCTGGCGGCGCTCGCAAATAATGGTGGTCCGACGCGGACGATGGCGCTTTCTCCCGGCAGTGCCGCAATCGACGCGGGCGTGGCAGCTGGCGCCACACTCGATCAGCGCGGCCGGCCACGGACATTCGACGACCCGGTAGTCGCCAATGCTCCGACCAGCGATGGCACAGACATGGGCGCCTTCGAACGTCAGCCGCGCCGGCTCCCACCTCTCTGCAACCTTTGCTGTCCTAACAACATTAGCGTGACGGCTGATGCCGGTCAGCGTGGCGCCGTCGTTAGTTATGCGGGCCCTTCGGGAACCGGATGCGGCAGAAGCACCTGTGACCGCGCTTCGGGATCTTTCTTTCCGGTCGGAGAGACGATTGTCACCTGCACCAGTGCGGCTGGTCCGGCTTGCAGCTTTAAAGTCACGGTCAAAGGAACGCCGGTAGCCAGGGATTGACGAGCAAGAGTTTAGAACCGCCAAATCAGGGTGGCACAGACTTCGGTCTGTGATCTATTAAGAGCGAACCACAGACTGAAGTCTGTGCCACTTGTCTTGCTTGTTGTTCGTTCAGATCGTCCATTCATCATGGACGATGCCAACCGCAAACCATTCATTTCCTCGCTTCTCGAATACGAGCCAGAGGCTGACCCAGTCCATCCCGCTAACCTTTTCATCGAATCCTGAAAAATGATATTCGACGGCGATCGACTCAGGATAATGCTCGCGAATAGTGTTGGGTGTATTCCCATGACTCATGTTCGCGGGGTTGTAACCGAAATCTTTTGCGCGCGAATAATCATGGTCGAAGATAAATCGCCGATAGTACTTGCGAAAGGTCAGTCGGATCGGGTCGCCTGAGCCATCATACGCTCCCCACTTGTACCGCTGGTTACTGGCCCACATTTGCGACAACTGATTCCTCTTCAGAACGCGGTCTTCGTCAGGTAGCACCGAAGCGTAAGGAGAAAACCGCACGCCTTTCTGCGGATGAACAAAGGTCGAGAACCTGGCCATGTTGCCGGCCTTGAGTGCAAGGATTACCTGCCGCGCGCGGCTGGCGATCACGCGCTCAGCTTCCTTCGAGCTGAGTTGGGAGTTGTAAATAAAGTTGGTCGATAACGAATCCCCCGACGGCTTACCGATGAAAGCGTTTGCTTGTGCGGCCAACAGACCAAACAGGCAGATGTGCAGGGCGGCGCGAAATCGCGACCGGAACAATCTCATATTCTGTCCTCGAAATTCCAAAGGTGCTTTTCAAACCATCCTCGGTTTGAATGACGAACGCGAGCGCTCAATTTGCTTAGCCTGTTCTGGAGCCCGCAATGGCTCTGCCATGCTGATGCGCGGCAAGTCTCCGACTTGCCGGAGCGTCTTTCTTTTACTCCTTCGGGTCTTTGACCCGAAAACTGGCGGTCAGAGACGGCAAGGGTTCTTGTTTTGACTGGACGGCAAGTCAAAGACTTGCCGCGCATCGGGATGGCAGAGCCATTGCGGCGCTCGCGCGGCCTTAGCCCGGCTTTACGATTTGAAAATATCCGGGTTGTCCTTCTGAAGCTTGTCGGCCTGGGTCGAAAGATCATCCGCTTCTTTCGCCAGCTGATTAACTTTCTCGTTAACTGAATTGGCTTTGGCAATCCAGCCTTCGCGGCTCTCGCTATCAATCAGCGCCTGCGGAACGCCTTTAGCCGTTTGCACCATCTCAGCGCGCTTGTTGTATTCCTTCACTTTCAGCGCCAGGTATTCTTTGAACTTGTCATTCAATTTAAGCCGGCTGGCCTCGTCATATTTCGCGGCTGCTTCTTTGCACTTGGCCTCGGCCTTCTCGTAAGCGGCAATCGCGTCCTTGGCCGTGCTGCGCGCCTCATCCAGGTGCTCCACGTCCGTCTTCAACATTTTCTGCTTGAGTTCTTCAGCTTCGGTAACGTGTTTCTTGGCTTCCTGAACGGCGGCGTTGCCTTCGTCAACAAGCTTGTTTGCTTTCTCAGTTTCGTTACCGCCGCCGCTGCTGCACGCCACGACGATCGCCAGTAACATGAGCAAGGCCACAAACCCGTTCAATTGGTTCCTCGTTGTCATTGTCATTCGAAGTCTCCTCGTTTTCATTTGCGATTATTTTCCTTAATCCATTTTTCCGCGAACTCTAATGAATCTTTGCCTCTGATCCGGCCGCTGAAATTATCAACCGGGTTCTTGCCGTCGTGCATATAGCTCAGCATCAACTCACACTCATCCTGCTCAGGTTTCGCTTCCGGGCGGCGCCGCGGATCGGTGCTGGGGTTTCCATGCTTAATCTCCTCGACGCACATTTGCACAAATTCGACTTTTGGATCGAGATGTTTGGACCAGACCCAGCGGCTGAAAACACTAAAAGCTTCGTCGCGCAGCGTATTTTGGCCGCGCGCCAACGCGAACAGCAATTTCGTGATCATCGGATCTGGCGCGGTGAACAAAGCCAGGTCGTTGAAGAAGTGAAGCCAGAGCGTGTCGCGTTTGGCCTTTAACTGTTCGAGTTGTTTGACCACGATGTCGGTGGCTTCCGCGTCGTTGGTGCGCACCAGTGACTTCGCCATCAAGATGAAAGTGGTTTCTTCGTTCTCTTCCGCAATCATTTGTTTGAGGCGCGGAAGCAATTCGCGCACATCCGCGGGGCTCAAACCGCTGACCGCCGCGGCCCGGACTTTGCCATCCTTATGATCGAGATACTTGCGGGCCTGTTCGTGCGCGCCCGGATATTTTGATAATGTCGCCGCCCGCAACCCTACGGCCAGCGTTCGTGGATTCGAATCTTCCAGAGCAGCTTTGATCATCTCAGGCCGTTTGCCCGCCAAACTTTCGTCACGGTCCAACGTGCAATCGAGTTCAATCGCCCACAGCTCGACATACTTTGTTTCGAGAATCACGCGCTGTTGCAGTTCGGCCGCGTTGCCTTTGAGCGTCGTGCACAGCAAGCTTGCGCCATTGCGCCGGCGATAGTCGTAACGGCTGGTGGTTGCTTCGAAAATCGCCGGCAACTCTTCCTTGCGGATTGTCCCGTGAAGGTAGAAGCGATCGTTGAACTCTTTATCGGTGGGAGCGTTGAGCAAGCTCTCGAGCAAGCGATTGGAAGGCGCGCCGCTGCTATTGCAAGCGATGATTGCGCCGATAAGCAGAGCGAGCGCCGCCAGCGTCGAGAGAGTCGTCGAAGCTTTCATTGATCAAGCAAGCGGCACTGATTGTCCCGCCTGGACGTAGGCGTGTTCGTGAAATAACAGGCCGGCCAGAACGAAAGGCACGCTGGCGATTCCCAAAATTGCCGGCAGTTGCGGCATTGGCTCTGCGGACGAAAGCCAGCTCAACACGACGATCCACGGCAACAGGCCGCCGGCTATGCTGAAGATCAATCCCGACCAGAAAAATCCGCGATAGCGGCCGCGCGTCATTTCCCAAACCGCCACGCGCGCGTGAGATGTCGGATGAGTTAGTGAAACTTCGCCCCAAACCATCAACACGTGAATCAAACTGGTTATCGCGATGGTCCAGAGCAATGGCGAAATACCTGACTTGTACGGGTAGACTCTGAAATAAAAAGCAAACGGCAAAAGGACAGCCGCGCCCAGCATTAGCGCCTGACATACAAGATGAGGCGGCAGCAAAGGGTTCTGCCAGAGGTCGCGCGCCTTTGCCTGCGCAAATAGATAAGCGGTGTAGACCGCGGTCAGCAACGCGAGCGGTCCGCCCGCCAGCGCCAGGAACGATTGGAACACAGACCAGAAAAGAATCGTGCCCGAGACATTCGCGCTGGCCGCTGAAGAGGCCATGAGCATAAGGCTGGCGACGAAGTGCAGCAGCAGGACAAGCGAGTAAGCGAAAATGATGAACGCGCCTTTGACCAGCCAACTCTTCCATTGCCGCTTCGTAAAGATCATGTAGAAGCGCTCGGGGTGTTCCAGGTCCCAAATCAAAAGCAGGCCGGTCAACCCTAGAAACGCGCCGGAGACGACCGGCGTGACCCAAAGCCACACGGCGCCAAAGAAAGATATCAACCCGAAAAATTGCAGCAACGCCGCTACGAGATAAACTCCGCTGGCGATTCCTTTGGTCCACGTGTACAAGCTCACGCGCCAATCCCAGGGAATCGAGTGCGCGACGTCGTAACTTAAAAGCGCCGCCGCTGAGCTGTTATTGAAAGTCGGATTGCCGGACACGACATGCTCGGGAGATTCGCGCTGCTCGCTCCACATGAAGAGACCCGCTTCCGGCCGTTTCGCCGCCAGCGGATCGAGTGTCGCCTGGTGCGCTCCTTTATAGAAAAGTTTCGGCAGCGTTTCCTTTTCCGGCCGGCGCACGTTCACCGCTTCGCGATTCACAATCTGCGCGACGTACGAAGTTTGATCGTTCATGTCGCCGATCAGAATCGCCTGCGTCGGACAAACGACGACGCAGGCCGGCTCCAGACCGACGTCGATGCGATGCGCGCAGAAGTTACATTTCTCAGCGGAATGATCTTCGGGATTGATGAAGATCGCGTCGTACGGACAGGCGGCCATGCAGGCCTTGCAGCCAATGCAAATCGATTTATCAAAATCGACTATGCCGTCGGCGCGCTTGAACATAGCGGCAGTGGGACAGGCGGTGACGCACGGGGCATGCGCGCATTGATTGCAACGCGTCACCTGGTGTGCGCGCCGCACCTGGGGAAACACGCCGACGTCGACGTGCTTCACATAAGTGCGCGTCACACCGACGGGTACGACGTTCTCGGACTTGCACGCGGTCGTACAAGCGTGACATCCGATGCACCGCGTGTGGTCGATGACCTTGGCCCACTGCACGGGTTGTTGGGCTGTTTGCTCTTCGATCATTCTTCGTAGAATTGCGCGTGAATATACCAGATTTGGAGTGCGTACCGTATACGGACTGGAGCGCAAGCGTCCCGCTTGCCAGGCTTAAGCTTCAGACCCCATTGAGTTGCAAGCGGGACGCTTGCGCTCCAGTCAATGCCGCACTCCAAATTTTATTGACGGCCCTTCTGCCAACCCGCTATATTGAAATTGGTCCCGGCGTATTGCCCAACTGCCTTTGACCTCTGCGATCTTCGGTTTCTTGCCCTAAGCCTCTCAAGTTTTCCAGAAACTGAAATAAGTTCCCACTAGTGTTTCTATGCCTATCAAAATAGACGATCTCCTGGTCACGGCCACCGCGCACTTTGCTTCCGATTTACACTTAAAGGTTGGTTCGTTCCCCGTGATGCGCATCGGCGGCGAGCTTTATCCAATTGCCGACGCGCCCAAGCTGGCGCCTGAGGACACGCTCGACATGGCCTTTGCGATCATGTCGAACCGGCAGAAACAGAAGCTGAAGGAATTTTCTGAAGTTGATATCGCTTACAGCGTAAAAGGTCTGGGTCGATTTCGCGCGAATATTTTTCAGCAGCGCGGCTCGGTCAGCATCGTGCTGCGCGTTATTCCCGATCAGACCAGGAACGCACTCCAACTTGGTCTGCCGCCCGTGGTCGATAAGATCTGCGATGAACGTCGCGGTTTGATTCTCGTCACGGGGGCGACCGGGTCCGGCAAGTCCACAACGCTGGCGGCGATGATCGACCGGATCAACTCGATGCGCTCAGGTCACATCGTCACGATCGAAGATCCGATTGAGTTTCTCCATCGAGACAAGAAGGCTTTCGTAACGCAACGCGAGGTCGATGTCGATACTCGTTCGTTTGCTGAAGCGCTGCGCGGCGCTCTGCGTCAGGATCCCGACGTGATCCTCGTCGGCGAAATGCGTGACCTGGAAACAATCGGGACTGCGCTGACCGCGGCTGAGACCGGACATCTCGTGCTATCAACCCTGCACACGCTGGATGCGACTGAGACGATCACGCGCATCGTTTCTTCGTTTCCTTCGCACCAGCAAAAATCAGTTCGCATTCAATTGGCCGGAATCGTCAAGGCCGTAATTTCGATGCGTTTGGTGCGCGCCGCAAAGGGAGCGGGCCGGGTACCTGCGGTCGAGGTGATGGTTTCGACCGGATTGATTCGCGACTACATCATCAACGAAGAGAAGACCTACATGATTCGCGAAGCGATCGCGAATGGCGCTTCGCAATACCAGATGCAGACTTTCGATCAATCACTGTTTCGCTTGTTGCAGGCGCGAAAGATTAGCCTGGAAGAAGCCGTGCACAACGCGACAAATCCTGATGAGTTCAAGATGCGAGTTTCGGGAATCCTGTCCACTGAACAGGCCATCGATGCGGAAGGGCTTGATAAGGCGGCGGCGCTTCAGGCGAAACGCGATGAGTTTGAGTCGGTGATTGTGAAGCTGTAGGAGATAAATAGACAGGATTTACAGGATTGACATGATGGACAGGTTCATCAAGTGACTTTCGGTGGTTCTTCCAAAACGTTCTTGTAATCCTCGGTGATTGTGAATCTGTGAGAGATAAATGGACAGGATTTACAGGATTGACATGATGGACTGGTTCATCAAGTGACTTTCGGTGGGTTTTCAAAATCCTGTTAATCTTGTAAATCCTGTCTATGTTTCCTTCTTTGCTTCCTGCCAGAGTTCTTCCAGAGTTTCGATCGTCGTATCGTCAAACTTCAGATTCTGTTCGCGCAAGTTCTTTTCGATGTAACCAAAGCGCTTTCGGAATTTGCGATTGCTCAATTTCAAAGCGGCTTCCGGTTCGACGTGCAAACGCCGCGCGATATTCGTGATGACAAACAAAAGGTCGCCGATCTCTTCACGAACGTGTGTGTGATCGGCTTCGTCGTTTGAGCCGGCGTGCGCCTCGATCGCTTCGCGAAGTTCATTTAACTCTTCGTGCAGTTTGTCGAAAATTTCTTCGACGTTCTTCCAGTCAAATCCGACGCGCGCGACCTTCGTTGAGATTTGATGCGCCTCCATCAGGGCCGGCGCTTTCGCCGACACGCCGTCAAGAATTGACGCATTTTCAGATACGTCCGTGCCTTTGCCGGCAGCGCGTTTTTCTTCCGCCTTGATTGCTTCCCAGTTACGCAACACTTCAGCCGAATCGCCCGCGGTGGTGTCGCCGAACACGTGCGGATGGCGCCGCACCATCTTTTCATGCACCTGCTCGATCACGTCGTTGATGTCGAATTCACCGCGCTCTTTGGCCACCCGCGCGAAAAAAGTAATCTGAAAAAGGAGATCGCCGAGCTCTTCGCGCAAATCGTCCGGCCGACCGAGCCGCGCTTCCTCCAACGCATCGAACGCTTCATACGCTTCCTCCAAAAGCATCGGGGCCAGCGTGGCGTAGGTTTGCTCGCGATCCCAGGGACAGCCGCCCGGCTCGCGCAGGCGATCCATCAACGCGACCAAATCAGCAAAGGTTTTCGGCATATGGTGATTACGGAGTCGGTACCGGGAGCGGTAGCGACCGGGTAAGTCTAGCAGTCACAATCGACAAATCTGAAACTATGACCCGGTCGCTACCGCTCCCGGTGCTGACTGTGCGTGAACAGGCGAACCACCTTTTGCGATTCGGCGAAAGCGAGTGCTAACATCCAATGCGTCTTATCAAAATTATTTTGATCAAAGCGTTCGGCTTGCGAGCCCCACGCGCCCGCATAACAAACCATGTCTGAAGAGCAACCCGTATTCAAAGTAGTAGATCGACGACCCTTCAATCCCGACGGCTCGCCGCGCGAACTTACCGAGCTCGAGAAGGAAGAGGCAGAGCGCGCTGCGAAAGCGGAGGCGGTGGAGAATGCTGCTGCCAAGGCAATGGCTTCGGAGCCCGCGCCGCCGCCCCGGGCTCAGCCCGCTTCGAGGCCGGCGCCGGCTTCGCGGCCGGAACCGCGTCCGGCTCGCCCGGCCGGTGATCCACTCGATGATCCAACCAGCTTTCTCAGCTTGATCATGTCGCTCGCGTCAAACGCCGCGGCGAGTTTGGGCATGATGCCGCATCCGGTAACCGGCGAGACAGGCGTGGACCTGAAAACGGCAAAGCACTGGATCGACATTCTCGGAATGCTGGACCAGAAAACCCACGGCAACCTCGATGCGCAGGAAGCGGAGATGCTGGAAAGTCTCCTGGCCGATCTGCGCATGCAGTACGTTTCATTCACCAGCGCGCCCACGCCGCCTCCGGCGAAATTCAGCGCCAGTGATATTACGGGCGGGAAATAGAGTCGATCACACTCATTCCCTAGAGTCGCCAAACTGCGAGCGACTCTGCAAGATTCACTGAAACGACTTGCGCCGTATTTGAATTGACAATTTTCGTTTGAATAACTACCGTTGGACGCCTCAGAGGACATCCCCCTTTAAACTTCACCCTGTTAGACTAAGGAGGAAAAGAGTATGAAGAAATGGTTGACCCTAATTGCCGCCTTCGGCTTATTGACCGGAGGTCTTGCTCTTTCGCTTCACAAATCGAAAGCGTCCGCTCCGCCAGCCAAACCTGATCTGATCGTGGATCAGAAACGGCTCTTACAAAATTGGGTTGTGCGAGATGAGAAGTTGCCGGCCAGTTTCTGTAGCGTCGAAGAGGGCGGCATCACACCCGGAGAACACACGCTGCTGCGCTTCACGGTTTCGACGCCGAATATTGGCACGGCTGACGTGAACCTCGGTGATCCTAACGTTCATTTCGAGGCCAACGATGGTCTCTATGAATACGCCTCGTGCCATCGCCATTTCCACTTTCGACACTACACGCTTTATGAGTTGGTGGATCCGGCGAGTGGTTATGTTTGGCGTGCTGCCAAGCGCGGGTTTTGCATGATCGACATAGAAAAATACCAGGCGTATCCGGGCCCGGCTAATAACGACCGCAACTATCTGTCGTGCGGGGCCCCGGCGACGGCTACCGAGCCAAAAATACCAGGCAACCAGGGCATCAGCGTGGGTTGGGCCGACACCTACGTTTGGAAACTCGGAGGCCAGTACTTTGTTTTGGACGGAGGCGATGGGCAGGCGCCGGTGCCGCCGGGAAACTATATCATTCGCATCACGGTGAACCCGCCGTTTGTCGCGACGTCCGGGGAGCCATGTCCGAACCTGGATTCGATTGGATTTTGTCATCAGCTGCCCGAGCTGAATTACGGTAACAATGTTTCCGAGATTCAGATTACGATCCCTCCACATCCCGGCAAGCAGGGAGTGGGTCCACTTAAGAATCAGCCGCAGCTTACTGCTGAACCGATTGACTGAGTCGCTGGACTCTTAGTTTGGAACTTCGATGGCGAACAGGAAGCCCGTCAATCGGATTGGCGGGCTTTTCTGACTAATTAACGGCCGCAATGAAACTAACTTTCCTCGGCACTGGCACCTCCACAGGCGTTCCTTCAATCGCGTGCGATTGCGAAACCTGCACCTCTGACGATCCGCGCGACAAGCGTCTGCGGGTCTCAGTCCTGATCGAACACGCGGGCCAGACAGTCATTGTCGATACTTCAAGCGATTTTCGGCAGCAGGCTTTAAGGATTGGCCTGAAACATCTCGACGCAGTACTCATCACACATTGTCACGCTGATCATATTTTCGGATTGGACGACATTCGCCCTCTGAATTTTCGGCATGGCGCGCTCGGGCTTTATGCGAACGAGCGGGCCTGGAAAGACATTCGCCGCATCTTTCAATATGTCTTCGAACCGACGCACTTTGGCGGCGGCCTGCCGCAGATCGTGCCGCACACGGTCGTCAGTGGCGCGCCGTTTTGTCTGGCCCGTGATCTGGAAGTAACCCCACTCGAAGTCATTCACGGACGACTGCCCGTCATCGCTTATCGCTTCAACGATTTTGCTTACGCCACAGATCTCAGCGAGATTCCACCGTCGACGATTGAAGGTCTGCGTGATTTGAAAGTCCTGGTGCTTGATTGTCTCCGCATTCGACCGCATCAGACGCACTTGTGGTTGGAGAAGGCGCTCGAGTACGTCGCTGAGCTTAAGCCCGAGCGAACCTACTTCACGCACATCACGCATGAAGTGAAGCACGAACGAGATTCAAAGCTCCTGCCGGAGGGAGTTGTGTGGGCGTACGACGGGCTCATAGTTAGTGATGAGTGATGATTGATTAATTCGTTGACTCATTGATCAATTTTTCATTGAGTAAATGAACCAATGAGTAAATGAATCAATAGCGAATGCGCTTATTCCACGGTACCGATAACGCTGACATCGCTCGCCCGACGGTGCTGACGCTGGGCGTGTTTGATGGTTTGCACCTGGGCCATCAACTCATCATGAAGACCGTGGTCGAACGCGCGCGCGCGATTGGCGCGGTCCCGACGGCCATCACCTTTGAGCCTCATCCGCGCGCCGTGCTGCACCCTGAATCGGCGCCGCCCCTGCTGCAGACCTTCGATCAAAAAATTGAGGCGCTCGGTGTTCTCGGCATCGAGCAAACGATCATCATCCATTTCACCAAAGAGTTTTCACAGGTTCGCGCCGAAGACTTTCTTCGCGAAGTCGTCGTCAATCGTCTGCGGGCAAAAGAAGTCTACCTGGGCCGCGGCTTCTTTTTTGGCCACAACCGCGAAGGCAATATTGATTTGCTTCGCAGAGTCAGCGATCAGCTTGGTTTTATTGCCGACGAAGTTGCGGAGGTGCGACTGCGCGGCCGCCGGATCGGCTCAACTCGCATTCGCGAATTGCTGGCCGCAGGCCGCGTGAATCCGGCGCGTCGCATGTTGGGCCGGCCGTATGGAGTTGAGGGCCCGGTCGTGCGTGGAGCCGAACGAGGCGCGCAGTTAGGATTTCCCACGGCGAACATTCACCCGCACAATCGTGTAATTCCGCGCGGCGGCGTGTACGTCACGGCGACTTTGATCGGCGGACAGTGGCGGCGAAGCGTGACCAACATTGGCACACGGCCAACTTTTGAAGCCGCGGAGACTTCGGTAGAAACCTTTGTGATGGGCTGGCATGGCGATCTGTATGGCGACGTATTGCGCGTTCGGTTTCTGCACCGGCTCAGAGATGAAAAGAAATTCAACTCGATCACGGAATTGAAATCGCAGATTGAACGCGATGTGGCGCGGGCGGATGACTACTTTGGACGCGCGGGAGTTAAGCGGCAGTTATCAATTGTGTGAACGGCTGACTGTTGGCTCAAGCAATTCAGCCGCGGAGCGGCAAAAGATCTGTAGCCCAAGGCGTGAGCCATGGGATCGCGTTCGAAAATTAGAATCAGCCGCAGCGCGGCGGAACACGTCACGAGTGAGTTTCGCCGCGCTGCGGCTGTTTTGTTTTACCTACTGTTACCCACGGCTTACGCCGTGGGCTACAGAACTTTCGCCCGCTTCGCGGGCTGAGTGAGTGAGCTATGTAATTACCTCCCAGAGGGAGAGGGCAATCCGAACCACCACTTTTTTTACCAACAAAAATCACACCAAAGTTGGTACTCTAGCCCCGGTGATTATAGATCATGATCATGAACCAATTCGCTGGCGCTGGGGTCTGGGCGTCGCGGCAGTCATGATGCTGGTCGCGATCTTTCCTCAGCTTCATTTCGTTTTGCATCGCGGACGAGATTGGCACCGCGCAAATGCCGTCACGCATCCGGACGAAGTGGCTTATTCGGCTTACACGGCGGCGCTGATTCGCGGCGAGCCTCGCCGGTACGATCCTTACACCGGCCGCGGCGCCGAGGCCGGCGCGGCTGAATCTCTTTTTTCGATCCAATTGGTCCCGGCCTACACGGTGGCGCTTCCCGGGCGTTGGCTGGGGCTCTCCGCTTCAACTCTCTTCATGATTTTTCCGGTTTTGTGCGCGGTCGCGGCGTCGCTGGCGCTCTTCTGGTTTCTGAGTTTGCTTACGCGCGACGAACGTCTGTCAGCCGGAGCCGTCATTTTCATACTTTGTCTCGGCACGTTGATCGCGCGGCAGGGAATTATTCGTTACGTGCCGAATCTTAATTACCTAATTCCGATGTGGGTGACCGAGCGCGTTCTGCCGCCATCCGCGTATCACCTGCCGTTCCTGCGGCTCTATCAGCCTGCCGTGGCGTTTCCGCTTTTCTTCGTGCTGTGCGCCTTTGTTTGGTGCGCGTTCACGGACCCAAATCGCCGGCGCGGCGCGCTCTATGCGGCGCTTGCAGGTCTGACTTTTACGACACTCGTATTTTCATATTTTTATCTGTGGACCGCGGCCGCTGCGTGGCTCGCGTGCCTCGCCGTTTTGTGGTTGATCTTTCGCCGCGTCGAGTTGGGACGTGTGCTTACCGTGCTGGGAATTATCACCGCGCTTGCGCTGCCGGGATTGATTGGCTACTTCGTCATGTTGTCGCATCGTTCGGCGACCGTCGATAGTGCTCAGGCACTGGTGCTGACTCACCAGCCGGATCTATTTCGCGTTTCGGAAATTGCTTCGCTCGTCGTTCTGGTGATGCTGGTCATCGGTGCGCGGCGGCGGCTCTTTCAGTTGCGCGATCCAATCGTGCTTTTTACCGCGTCGCTCGCATGGATGGTGTTCGCGGTCTTCAATCAACAGGTTCTTACCGGTCGATCACTTCAGCCCATCCATTACGAATGGTTTATCGGAAATTATTGTGCACTGACAGCGATAGTTTTGACTGCCGCGCTTTGGTGGCGCACGCGAAATTCGAAAGCGCTGACGAACAAACTGATCGTGACAATCGCATGTCTGGCGCTCGCCTGGGGCCTTGGTGAAGTGTGGCTGGCCGCAAGTGTGAACTACTATCGCAATCAAGTTAATGATGAGTTCAGACCCACTGCCGCGCGGCTGACTTCACTGGCTCAAGGCAACAGCACCAGGGGAGATTCGACGGTCCTGGTGTCAGACTTGCCGCTGGCTGATCGCGTGCCCACCAACGCGCCGCAAACAGTTTTGTGGGCGCCGCGCATGCTGGTCTTTCCCGGTGTGAGTGAAGCTGAGAACCGCGAACGGTTTTTCCAACAGCTCTATTATCTGGGATACGACGAGCGCCGGATGTGGAAGGAACTCGACAAGACGGATTGGAATTTTTATGCGGGCCTATTTCCTTATTACCGTTTGAGTCGCGTGGTCAGCGGAAGCACGAGCCCAGTAACGCCCGAGGAACTGCGGGCCCACATCCGTGATTATCTGGATTTCACCCGGTCGTTTGATCGCCAACGTGCATCATCACCGACGTTGTCGTTTGTCGTCGTAACTGCCGACGAGCAGTTTGATTTCCAAAACCTCGATCGCTGGTATCAGCGAGACGCGGGCGAACGGCTTGGCAACTTTGTCTTGTATCGAGTGACGTTACGATGAAAGTGGCACAGACTTCAGTCTGTGATCATGACGTGAATCACAGACTGAAGTCCGTGCCACCTCCGTCTCGCCCACTCAAGCACGCCAGAGGCGTGCGTACCGCTTTACTTCTTCTCGCCATTATTCGACGATTTCATCTGCTCGCGAAACAAATTCAATAGCAGCAAGGTACCAATGCCGCCGCCATCACTGCCGCCGCCGCCCGACGCTAACACGTCCGGCGTGATGCGTACGTTCTTCTCGCCGATGACTTTCAATGTCTCGACCACCGCAACGCCTTGCGCGCCGAGCGCGTTGACCTGCTCGCGATAGGCGACGCCCTGAGCTTCACCCATCAGCCGGACCTTCTCAGCCTCGGCCTTACCCGTTTGCAGAATGTAGTGCGCCTCGCCTTCGCCTTCGGCTTTGCGTTGTTCCGCGCGCTTGCCGGCGATTTCGACGCCGACCGTGGCGGCCATCAAATCTTTCCGGTTGTCGGCATGCGCTTTGGTTTTTTCCAGTTGAATGCGCTTGTCCTCGGCCTCGCGCTGCGCGTTGTACATGTTCTGGCGCTGCTCGGCGAGAATCTTTTCCGTTTGCGTCTTCATCAACTCTTCCGGCAGATGAATGTGGCAGATGAGCACGTTGACGACGTCGACGTGATATTTCAACAAGTGCGCGCGCACCCGGGCCTCGGCGCGTTCCTGCTCTTCGTGTCGATTTTGCAGGTAAGCCATCGCCGAGGATTCCGAAGCCTGGTTACGAAAGATCGAATCGATCAGCGGATGCATCACGTTCTGAATGAGACGATCAATGCCGCCAATCTTCGCTACCATGAAAGGCGCATCCTCAGGCTTAACGCGGAAGACGACGCGCACTTCCAACTGCATCGTGAAGCCGTCTTTCGAAATGACTTCGAACGGATCGAAAGTGTTGGCGACCTCGCCCGCAGTCCATTCAACGGTTTGATTCGTAGTCGGGATGATGATCGGCGTGATGGCGAGCGTGTTGACGTAATAACGACCGGGTCCGACCACGGTTTCCTGAATGCCGCGATAACCTTCGGGCACGACATACGCTTCATGCGCGCCTTCGTCCAGCCGCCGGTCGGCGGGATCGCCCGTCAGCAATTCGTCCCGGATTTCGGCGGCGGTCCGATTATTGTCGATCTTGTCTAAGCGCGCCGCGGACTCCTCGGCCTGTTCGCGTTCTTCGCGTTCCATGCGGGCCCGCACTTTAGCGGCCATTTCGCGCCGGACCTCGTCAGAAGGATCCTTGCCGGTGTTGGAAACGATCACCGCGACTTCGCCAGGTTTTACTTCCTTGGCTGTTTCGGGGATGACCTTGAAGAGCAGCGGGTTTATGTAATAAGTCCCCGGCAGCAGAATGTCTTTCTGCGGGCCGCGCTGACCGCCGCGATTCAGGAACTCGTGACCGTCCTGAAAGTTGTCATGACCTTCGACAGGTTCAGAAGCGAATGTTCGATGGTTTGACGATACAGTTCGGCGTTGTCGCTCAAAGCCGCAAATGCAGGGCCTTGGACGTGCCGTGGCGATTGGGTGATTTTTGCCAGGACGCGACTGCGGCGGCTGCAAGTGTCGTGTTAACCCGGAGTCCATTCCTGGTGACGTGAGACATCAGCGACAGCAATTTCGGATCAGAATCGGGCCTTCACTAATTCACCCAGCAACCGATCGTACAAGTCCGGATCGCCAAGTTTGTTCGCCTCGACCAGGACGGAGAGTTCGCCGTTTTGAGCGCGAGCCACTGCCGCCTCGTCGCGAGCTGCAAGCGCTAATTCTTTGACCTCATCTTTGCCACGCGGCCCCTCGTCAAAGAGGCCGCGAAAGTCCGGCGGCGGTGGCAAGACTTGCGCGGGTTCGCCTGGGGCAACAGACCTCTGCCAAAAGTAAAGCCCGATTCCGATAATGGAAAAGATTGCGAGAGCGATTAAGAGAAGCGTGACCATTGCGGTCCCGGCAAAGCCTTTATCAAACTTTCACGTCTGCCGGTTCACAGAATTATACGCCTGATCGATCTGAAAGGTTCAAAGCGGACGAATCGGCCGCGATCCTGAGGTCAGTACCGCCCGCGTCAGCCGGTGGGTTAAAGGAAGAATCCTGATCCCATCCGCTTACGGGATGGTACTGACTATCTAGCTAGAATCGCATTAAAGAACAGCGGATAAGTTGCCGGCGACTGGCCGCGATACTGAAGTCAGTACCGCCCGCGTCAGCGGGTGGGTTAAGGACGAATCCATCCCATCCGCTTACGCGGATGGTACTGACTATTTACCTAGAATCGCATTAAAGAAGAGCGGATAAGTTGCCAGCGACTGGCCGCGATACTGCGGACGAAAACCAAAAAGAATGATGCGGCCTTTGCCTAATCCAACTTCCACCAGCGCAGCCTTGCCTTTGATGCGATCCGCGCCGAGCAGCCAGCCGGACAGCAGAGGGTCTTTGTCGCTGGGATAACGGGCAATGACATGCACATGAGGGGGAAAGAACCTCACTTCTTCATTTCCGCCACCGGTGAAATTGATATCTTTCATTACTTCAAACACCGGCGAGTTCTCAAACCAGGCAATCGATTCCTTCGGCATTCCTTTCGCAATCGGATCGCTCGTATCAAGCTCGATTCGAAGGATAGATCCGGGCACATAGAAGTCTGTGCGCGGCAGACCTTCAACGACATTGCGCAACGGTAGGTTGAACTGTTCAATGGCGAAATCAGACGCGCGGTTGAGACAGACAAGTGTGCCGCCTTGTTCGACAAACTCGCGCAAAGCCTTCACGCCTTCAGCGCCGAGACCGCCGGTGTATTCTTCCGGCATTGCGCCTTTGCGATGGCCGTTGAGGATGGCGGCGCGGGGCTGATCGGGGATTACGAGCGTTTTGTGCCTACCAAGCGCGCCAGCCCTGATGTCTTCATCCGACATCGATTGATACTTAATTCTGCCGAGCGTGTACGGGTTAGAACTTAGCGTCCAAACGTGATCGTCCATAACCCAACGTGTCCATCCTTCATCCATCGAAGGTAGGTGAGATTTGTAAATCGCAAGCCCAACATCGACCAGAGTTGGACGACTGATAGGATCGCCATACATAACATCGTCACGGCCTGGAAGTTCAAACTTGAACGGCCCAGAGGCAGCGGTAGCTTTTGTATTCATCAGAAGCGATAGCGTATGTGCAGTAACGTCATACGGTTGAATTGGTCTGCCCGACGCGTCACGCAGATCTGGGTATGACTGGGGAGCCAACATTGCCTTCGCGAAGCTGCCGTAGGGTTGTGCCAGTGGTATCACCATCGTACCTAAGTCGTACTGTTTATCATTTAGTGTGAAGGGTTTGGTGGTGATCATTTCTACGCCGCTATGCTTGAGCACCGCGATTACATTCCTGCGATTCGGAGATGGTTCTAAAATGAAAGCAAAGAGTTCACCCTGCTTCCGCGGTCGCACAGCTTCCTTCCCAATCTCATAAAACCTCTGCAACCAATGTTCGCGATTCTGCGCGGCGTGCTTCAACAGAAAGAACGCGGCGGTGGTCATGTAATTGGTGATATCGCGCAAATGCCATTCGCCACCACGCCATAGCGGGCCGAAATTTTCGGACTCGACTTTGGGATCATAGCCCAACGAACTCGAACCTTCGGCCGCGTCGCGCGCGCGCAACTCTTCAAACTTTATCGTCCTGGGAGTAGCGAGCCGTGCCGACGCAGTCTCAGACAAAATGCGCACGCCGCCGTGATAATGCGAATATGCGCGCGAGGGTGACCAGGCGTCGTAAGTTGAATTCGTCGTGATGCCTTTGAAGCCGGCGGCGCGCATTTCTTTCGCCATGTAGCTGCCCAGTTCCGTGTAGCCTTCGACAATCTGCTTCGGCACATTCGGCTCGACCGGCGGCATGTACGGCGGCAGAAACAGACGCGAACCGAACGCGCCTTGTTGATGAACGTCGTGGACGATTTGCGGACGCCAGACGTTGAGAATTTTATCGACGACGAGTTGTGTTTCAACCTGAGTGAACGCGTACCAGTCACGATTGTTATCGTGCCCGGTGTACTTGTGATAGAGCTCGGGCGGCTCGGTGCCTTCATAAGGCGTGCCGAGAGTTTTCTGGTACCAGTTGTTGACAATGTCCACGCCGTCGGGATTGGTCGAAGGCACGAGCAGAATAATCGTGTTGCGCAGAATCTCCTGAATCTCAGGCTCGTTTGAAGAGGCAAGTCGATACGCGATCAGCGTGCTCGAAAGATATCCACCGACTTCAGTCGAATGGATGCCGCAGGTGATCGCGATGACAGTTTTCCCGCGCGCAATCAACGCACGGCCTTTGCGGTCGGCGAGTGTCGGGTTTGTCGGTGAACCGAGCAGGCGCGGGTCGGCAAGCTGTCGCTGAATCTCTTTTAATTCGTTCAGGCGCTGCAAGTTCTCGGGCGCGCTGATGGTGGCATAGACGAACGGCGCGCCCATGGTCGTCTTGCCAATCTCTTCAAAGTTCACGCGATCGCTGGCGGCGTCGAGTTTTTGAAAGTACTCGACGATCTTGGCCCAGCTCGCCAGTTTCCGATCGTCGCCCGGCGTGAAGCCCAGAACTTCGGCTGGTGCGGGAATCGATATGCCCGGAACAGCCGCAGCTGAGCGCGAAGGAATTGCACCGGATTGAAATGAAAGCGCGATGAAGAGCGTGACGAGAATTAACAGCGGCCGTTTGTACATAGGTCGTCCTGGTCTCCCATGGTTGGGAAAGCGTACCTTGTATCACAGAAAACCATCGTCGCGGGAGTCAGTACCATCCGCGTAAGCGGATGAGATAAGGAAGCCGCAACGAACCATGCGTAGCCTTGAAGTCTTCTTAACCCACCCGCTGACGCGGGTGGTACTGACCTCAGAGCAGAGGTGGTACTGACCTCAGAGCAGAGAAAATCAAATCCCGTGAATGCGCAAACGAAACTCGTCATTGAACGAGACAATCTCCGGCGCGCGGCCTGAGAACTTTCGGGCTTCGCGAAAAAGCTCCGGCAGACCGCCCGGTGCTAACTGCAAGCCATAAGCTGAATTCGAAAACATCGCCGCAATTTGCGGATTCAATCTTTCCGTCACGCCGAAGCGAATCGCTTTCAAAGCCACTGGGGCAAAGCCGGTGCTCCGTCTTGGATTCACGATCTCGATCGTGCGATCAAAAATGTGCACGCGCGTGGTTACGTCTCGCACCACGAGGTCGCGGTGAATTAGTGCGTTGGCGATTGCTTCGGAGATGACGGAACGATGGTAGTTCGCGCGCGCGGCGACCGGTGCGTCGCTGGTGTGGGTAGGTTGAGCCGGTCTTGATACCGAAAGATCGCAGTAACGCTTTGCAAATCTCAAGACCGACTCGTAGAGCGTGGCGAGATTGCCGTTCAATTCCTGCCGTTCAATGACGGGCGCTTGAGAATTATCGCCGCCAAAACGGGTCGCGATTACCGAAGCTCTGGTGATCATCCTGGCGACCGAATCGTCGCGGCCGAATAGAAGCAGGCCGGCGACAGTCGGGACCACTTCGTCGTGGCTTTTGGTCGCCAGCATCAGGTAGCGCTCGAGAATGTCTGCGGTCGGATAATCCTTCACAGTTGACTCGTCCAAAGCTCCGCCTTCGAACGCGCGCATGAAACTCCACAGGTGCGCCTCATCAATGTCGCGGACGGTTGCTCCCGTGACCGGAAGAGTTTCGTAAAGCAGCGGTCGTGCATCATCGAGCAAAGACGAAAGTTCTTCCGGTGAAGTCTCGCGTTTTTCAGCGCCGACACGAATAAAAAATCTGCCGTCGCGGGTGCGATAAGGACGGCGCTTGCCTTGCACATCGAGTGCGACGATGCGCCGCCCGTTATCGAAGGCCAGGCGATCGATGAAGGGGATTAGCGGCGGAATGATTTCCTCGCGACAGATGCGCACCAGCTCTTCCTGGACTTCTTCAGGATGATCGATGCCCTCAACGCGCATCTGATCGTTCACGCCGAAGACGATTGTGCCGCCGCCGGTGTTGGCGAGCGCGACAATTCCCTGAGCGATGCGCTCAGAGTTTGAAAGCTTAACTTTGAGTTCGAGGTAGGTGTCCTCGCCGCCGCGCACCAAACGCATCAGTTCGGTGCGAGTCGTCAGCGGCGCGGCGGTCTGATAGAGGTATTCCTGAAAAGAGCGGTCAGTGACCGGTTCGTTGCGCTGGGTGCTGCGAAATCGTTTGCGAGCCATTTGTGTATTGGCGGGGCCGGCGACCCGCCCGGACGCGAATCCGCGTCGCTGGAATTCAAGTTAGTACTTCACTGGGTTCGATTGTCAGTGTAGCATAGCGCGACCGGGAAGACGGTGGCACAGACTTTAGTCTGTGATTTCAACCGTTATCACAGACTGAAGTCTGTGCCACTAAGATCATGTTCTCGCATCGCAATCATGCCACCAAAGCTTTCATCGCCCTTGGGTCGAACCTGGGCGATCGGCCGGGAAATCTTTTGCTGGCTGTGCGCGGCATGATGGAGGCAGCGATCTGCGTCTGTCGTTTGTCTTCGATTTATGAGACCGAGGCCATTAGCGAGATTGAGCAGGCGCCTTATTTGAATATGGTCGTGGAGGTGGGAAATCCTCTGCCGGCTCCGGAACAGGTAATGGCGCGTCTTTTGCGGATTGAATTTCTGCTCGGACGCACGCGCGATGTCAAAGACGGCCCGCGCACGATCGATCTTGATTTGTTGCTGTACGGCGACGTTGAGCGTCACACCGAATTTCTAATGTTGCCGCACCCGCGCCTGCACGAACGTCGCTTTGTGCTGGAACCTCTGGCTGAAATCGCGCCGCAACTCATGCATCCAACATTGAAATGCACGGCGACGCAATTGTTGGAAAATGTGCGCGACGATTCAACGGTGAAGCGCTGGACGCCGTGACCGTAAGTCAGAACCGCGAGCGGTAGCGACCGGATCAGGGAAGATCGTAGTGAGTTGTCTGTAGCCACCTGCCCAGGCTCGAACGTGGTCAGCTATCAAAATGGTTAGTTCGAAAAGACATTCTGATCCGGTCGCTACCGCTCGCGGTTCTGACACTCCTCACGTCATCTTCGCCGTCGCCAAAAATTGCGGTGGTCGCCGCGCCTTCGTCGCCTGCTCAAATGCGTAGGCGAATTTGATTAACGTTGCTTCACTCCACGCGCGGCCAAAGAACGAGAGTCCCACCGGCAGACCGAACAAATAACCGGCAGGAACGGTGATGTGCGGATATCCGGCAACCGCCGAAGCGCTCGAATAACCGCCGGTGAAGTGATCGCCATTAACCCAATCAGTCGGCCAGGGCGGGCCGCCGGTCGGTGCGATCAATGCGTCGAGCTTGTGCTTATTCATCACAAAGTCGATACCTTCCTTGCGCGACATGCGAATGTTTTTCGCGAGCGCATCCTTGTAAGCTTTTTCGGTCAGCGGGCCTTTGGCCTGGGCCTTAACGAGTAAATCCTGTCCGAAGTAAGGCATCTCGCGATCGCGAAACTGTTCATTGAAGTCAATAACTTCTTTCAAAGATTTGACCGGTGCGCGCGGCCCCAGTGAAGCCAGATAAGTATTCAAATCAGCTTTAAATTCGTAAAGCAGAACTTCGAGTTCTGAATCGTCAAACTTGCCTTGCGTCGGAATGTCGGCCGGATCGATCACCGTGGCGCCGCGACTCTTGATGATGTCGATGCAGTCTTTCATCAACCGATCAACGGCGTCGTTGAAGCCGAACGCTTTGCGATGCACGCCGATGCGCGCTCCCTTCAGACCATTCAGATCGAGCGACCTCGTGTAGTCACTCATCGATTTGCCCGAGCTGTTTCTGGTGGCGCTGTCGCGCGGATCGATCCCGGCGAGGGCGCCCAGCAAAATCGTCGCGTCCGTTACGGTGCGGCACATTGGCCCGGCGGTGTCCTGGCTGTGGGCGATTGGGATAATGCCGGCGCGACTAATCAATCCAAGCGTCGGTTTGATACCTACCAAAGAGTTCGCGTTCGAAGGACAAACCACCGAACCATCAGTCTCAGTGCCCACGCCAATCGCCGCGAGGTTCGCGGCAATCGCGGCGCCGGTGCCTGAACTGGAACCGCACGGGTTGCGATCAAGCACGTAAGGATTTTTTGTTTGGCCGCCGCGTCCGCTCCAGCCGCTGCTGGAATGACTCGAACGAAAGTTGGCCCACTCGCTCAGGTTTGTCTTGCCGATAATTACGGCGCCGGCGTCGCGCAATTTTTTAGCGACGAACGAATCCTGCAAAGGGATCGATCCCGCGAGCGCCAGAGACCCCGCGGTCGTCGTCATGCGATCGTGAGTATCGATGTTGTCCTTAATCAGAACCGGAACACCGTGCAGCGGTCCGCGCACGCGTCCGGCCTTTCGCTCGCTATCGAGCATGGTCGCGATCGCCAGCGCGTCAGGATTTGTCTCAATGACTGATTTGATTGACGGACCATTCTTATCGATGTGATCGATACGGTCGAAATATTTTTGGGTCAACGATCTTGCGGTGTATTTTCCGGAGGCCATCCCTTTTTGCAAGTCGTCTATCGTCAACTCATCAAGATCGGACGACTGCGGCGAGGGAAGCGTTTCTGCGCCGGAAGAGTTTTCGGCGAGCGCCCGAACGCTCGCCAGGGCCACGCCGCCAACCAAACCACTGCGAACAAATTTTCTGCGATTCATGCTGGACCTCGGTCTGAGATGGGAATAACGACGCACTTCTAGTCTGAAGGGCGGCGCAAAGTCAAATTATGACTGGAGCGCAACCGTCTCGGTTGCGGGTTGTTGTTGATTAGGTTGCAAGCGAGTGAGGGTCTGTTCTTAATGAATCTAAAAACCGCGAAGCGGTTGTGGCCTCCAGCCCAACGTTGCCGCTTCGGCTACGTTGGGTACCGAGTCTCACGAGCACCGCAACCCTGTCAGGGTTGCGGCTATGTTATTGATTGCGATCCAAGGTAGCCGAAGCGGCAACCTTGGGCTTTGTTCTGTTGACCGCTTCGCGGTAGCTCTTTGTGAGATGGAGCGAGCGCGATTCAACGCTCTACGACATCTAAAAAACAAAGCAGCAAGCGAGGACGCTTGCGCTCCAGTCGCTTGCGCGTTCAGTGCGGGATTTAAATTACTGGCGAGAGGTCGATGCCATTCGACTAAAGGCGATTAGATAATCGGGTTCTTCCATTGCGGGAAGTTTGGAAGGTCCCAGCCAGCGATGCAGATAGAGGCTGATCGGAGTGCCATTTCGGATACTCTCGGCCAAACGCTTGGCATCGGGAAGTACAGTGATTGCGCGCAAGGCCTGGGGGTCGCTTTCAAGCAAAACTCGCTGGCCAGCATCAGCGCCAAACGCTGCCGTAACTATTTCCTGCCGCAGACGCAGCTTGGCGAAATCGAGTTCCGCTTCGAGCTGCGCGGGCTGCAATCCCCGCCCCGGCTCTTTGCGGACGTAATTGCGAAAAGCCTCGATGACTCGATCGGTGACAGGAAAGTCCGTAGCCTTCGGCGAGCGCCCGTACTCAACCTTGTCCACGCGATAAGATTCCAATCCGGGGACCTTGCCGGCCGACAACAGTCGCGTGAAATAAAAAGCCGCTTCAATGACGCGGCCACGCGCGGGCGTAGCGGTGAGCGGTCTGGCTTCGATGTCCGGTGTGATGCCGCCGCCGCCGTAAAAGACACGACCTGCCGCGGTCCGAAACGCGGGCGCGTTTGAACCTCGGGGTGGCCCGGACTCACTTGGCGAAGGCTGCCCGGGTTGCGTCGGCTGTTGAGTGTCCTTTTCGTCGTGCCGCACGTAATAGTCGTACAGCGAGCCACTCGAATAGTCGCGCTGCAACGAACGGCCGTACGGCGTGTAGTATCGCGCCGTCGTCAATGCCAGGCCGGTGTTGTAAGGCAATTGAAAAACATGTTGCACCAGGCCCTTGCCAAAACTCGTTTCGCCGACCACCAAACCGCGGCCGTGATCCTGAATTGCTCCGGCCACAATTTCTGAAGCTGAAGCGCTGTTGCGATTGATCAAAACCACCAGCGGGAAATCTTCCGGCTCGCTGCCGTTGGATTTGTAAACGGCTGGCTCCTGATATTCGCTGCGGCCCTTGGCTGAGACGACAACTTTATCGCGCGGCAGAAATTCGCTGCTCACGTTGATAGCTTGATCGAGCAGGCCTCCCGGATTGTTTCGCAAATCCAGAATGAGCTGGCGCATGCCTTCTTTTTTCAGACTGGCGATCGCGTCGCGAAGTTCATCATCAGTGGTGTGTTGAAAACCTCCGACCAGGCCGATGTAACCCGTGGCGCCGTTGATCATGAACGCGTTGCGGATGGACGGCAGCGGGACAGCGTCGCGAATGATCTTGAAAGTGACAGGCACTTCTTCGCCGGCACGTTCGACTTTTATCTGTACCGGCTTCAGGCGATCGCCGCGCACGTTCTTGGAAACTTCGTCGCTGGACCAGTCGCGCGCGTCTTTTCCATCTACTTCGACAATGCGATCGCCGTAACGCAGGCTGGCGCGTGATGCCGGAGTGTTGTCAACCACCGACTGGACATACACGCCGTCCTCGTGACGCAGAATCTGCACGCCGATCCCGTAGAAGCTCGACGATTGGTCTTCTTTTAGTTTTTTGAATTCGTTTACCGGAAAGTAAACCGAGTGCGGATCGAGCGTGAACAGCATCCCCTGAATCGCCGCCTGGGTCGCCTTTTCGTAATCAATTTCGCCGGCGTATTTCTCTTCGACGGTAGAAATGGCTTCGCGATAATCAGCTTCGATCCGGTCGGCTTCGTATTTTTCAACCGTCGCTGAAGTCGCGTTCGCCGCCGCTGCATGTCTCCGCGAAGCTCGCGAACGGACGCCGCCCGCCACAGTCGCGGCGACGATTACCAGAGCTGCAACGATGATAAATTTTCTGGACATTAGCGACTTTCGCCGGGGCGGAATTGCAGCTAAATATAACACAGGCGGCAAATCGTCCGAAGCGGCTTCCGGCCCGATCATAGGATCTTACTTTGCGGTTTTTATTTGCGGCTTTGCTGCTTTGCGTGAAATCTACTGTGCGTGGGAGGAAATCTCACGCAAAGACGCTAAGACCGCAAAGACGCGCAAAGTCAAAAACTCAGGTGCCATCCACCTGTTTGTCAGGTCGGAGCTAAGCTTCCATCTCTATCAGCATAAAAGCTGAACTCTGAGCTTGAAGCTCCAGTCTAAACTTGTGCGCCCTCCGCGATTCATTGAGAATGTCAGAGATGCCGCCCAAGCTATCGATCGTTGTCCCCGCTTTCAACGAATCTGCCCGCCTGGGAAAGTCGATGCGAAAGATCGTCGATTACCTGAGCGAAAGACGTGAAGAGGCGGAGCTAATCGTCGTAGACGACGGATCGTCAGACGAAACTTCGGCCGTTGCCGAAGGTGTCGCGCGCGCGGCCGCCGTCGCCACGCGAGTAATTCGTTACGATGAAAATCGTGGCAAAGGATATGCGGTTCGCCGCGGCCTGCTGGAAGCGCAAGCGAACATTGCCTTGTTTTCTGACGCCGATTTGTCGACGCCAATCACCGAGACGCCAAAGTTGATTGACCCGATTCGCGCGGGTGAATTTGATTTGACGTTCGGTTCGCGCGCGCTTGATCGAAGATTGATTGGCGTGCATCAGCCCTGGCGCCGGGAACAGGGCGGGCGCGTCTTCAATTTGCTTGTGCGACTGGCCACCGGTCTGCCATTTTGGGACACGCAATGCGGATTCAAAGCCTTTCGGATGAGCGTCTGCCGGCCTTTGATCGAAGCCGCCCAGATTGATCGATTCGGATTCGATGTCGAGTTAATCTACCTGGCCCATCTCGCGCAACTTCGCCTGGAGGAAATTCCGGTGCGCTGGGATCACAATGTGGGCGCGCTGGACGCGTCCGGAACTTACAGTCGCGACAGTCTGCGGATGATTAATGAAGTGCGGCGCATTCGCGCGTCGGCAAACGCCGGGGACTATAGTGAAGCCATTAGCGCCGCGCGGACGTCGGCGATGGTTGAAGCGAAGCAGGGACGCTCGGCCCGGTCGTTCGGGTAAAAGTATTTACCACAGAGGACACAGAGAAGAAGAAAGACAATTGAGAATTTGAAATATCAAATCTCGTTTTGTCTTCTCTGTGTCCTCTGTTGTTAATTTATTTTTTGGAGAGATAGATGACTGCACGATTGAACGTTAACATCGATCACGTGGCCACCGTACGACAGGCGCGGCGCGCGCCTGAGCCCAGTATCGTCGCGGCAGCGATGATCTGCGAACAAGCCGGCGCCGACGGCATCACGATTCATCTGCGCGGCGACCGTCGTCACATACAGGATCGCGACGTGTACGTTTTGCGCCAGGCGGTGGCGACTTATCTGAATGTCGAGATGGCCGCAACAGAAGAGATGATGAAGATTGCGATCGATGTTAAGCCCGACGCGGTTTCGCTGGTGCCGGAAAGTCCAAATGAAATCACGACGGAAGGCGGCTTGAATGTTCCGGCGAACATTGCGATCGTCCGCGCCGCCGTGAATCGTCTGCGTGACTCAGGAATCATGGCGAGCCTCTTTATCGATCCCGATCCACATCAGATCGAAGCCGCGCGCGAAGTGAATGCGCAGCAAGTCGAGTTGTGTACGGCCGCTTATGCTGAAGCGACGCTGGGCGCGCACGGCATTCATGGCGAAGGCGCGGTGCGCGCAAATCAAGAGTTGCGGAGATTGCGAGAAGGCGCCGCGCTGGCCGCGCAATTCGGATTGCACGTGGCGGCCGGTCATGGACTAACAATTCGAAACGTTGGCGCAGTTGCGCGAATCTCTGAAGTCGAAGAATTCAACATCGGCCACAGCATCGTGTCGCAGTCAATTTTTGTTGGATTAGAAAATGCGGTGCGCGGGATGAAGGATGCGATTGAGCGGACTTCCTTGTAGCGGTTCGCGGCTTTGCCGCCCCACACTGCGGTAAGCCTCCGGCTTACCGGACAAGCTAAAAAAAGAATTCCGGAGGCTTGGCCTCCGGAATCAACAACGTCACTGACCGGAAAGCCGTAGGCTTTCCGCCGTGTGCGGCGGCATAGCCGCAAATTCATTTTGGCGTTAATTCATTAACCCATCTGCTGACGCAGATGGTACTGACTTCAGCCCTTAGCGGGACCCCGCCAGCTGCAATCTCACCATCGAACGCTCGAGTTTGGCCCGGGCCATTTCAAAATCTTCTTCGGTTCCACTCCAGGCGCTCAATTGCTTTTCGGTGCGTTCGCGGGCCAGGCGCGCGCGGGCGGCGTCGATCTCTTCCGGACGTTCGGCAACTTCGGCGAGAACCGAAACGCGATCGTCGGTAACTTCGACGAATCCACCGGAAACGTGCAACTGAAAGTTGGTGCCGTCCTGGTTGTAGGTCAGCACGCCCGTTTGCAATTCCGAGATGAGTGCGGCGTGGCCGGGAAGGATCTGCATTTCGCCGCCGCGTCCGGGAACGGTTACGGAATTCACAGACTCTGACAGGACGCGGCGTTCAGGAGTCACGACCTCTAATTGAAGTTGATCAGCCATAAAGTGGCACAGGCTTCAGCCTGTGATTCCAGTACTTGATTTGACACTCTTCGCCTTTAAGCAACACAGACTGAAGTCTGTGCCACTATTCCATCTTCTTCGCAGCTTCGATCACTTCATCGATCGTGCCGACCATGTAGAAAGCCTGCTCCGGAAGATCGTCGTGCTTGCCTTCGATGATTTCTTTGAAGCCTTTGATCGTATCTTCCAGCTTCACGTATTTGCCTTCGCGGCCGGTGAACTGCGACGCCACGTGGAAAGGCTGCGAGAAGAATTTCTGGATCTTGCGGGCGCGCGAAACGCTCAGCTTGTCTTCGTCCGACAATTCGTCGAGACCGAGAATCGCGATGATGTCCTGGAGATCTTTGTAGCGCTGCAGAATCTGCTTCACGGCCATCGTCGTGTTGTAGTGATCCTCGCCGACGATGCGCGGATCGAGAATGCGCGATGACGAAGCCAAAGGATCGACCGCAGGGTAAATTCCCAGCTCAACGATCTGGCGCGACAGCGCGGTGACCGCGTCAAGGTGCGCAAACGTCGTGGCCGGCGCGGGATCGGTATAGTCGTCCGCCGGAACGTAAACCGCCTGAATCGAAGTGATCGATCCGGTCTTGGTTGAAGTGATGCGTTCCTGCATCTCGCCCATCTCAGTCGCCAGATTTGGTTGATAACCAACCGCCGAGGGCATGCGCCCGAGCAGCGCCGATACTTCTGAACCCGCCTGCGTAAACCGGAAAATGTTGTCGATGAAGAGCAAAACGTCCATGCCCTTATCGCGAAAGTATTCAGCGACCGTCAGTCCTGAGAGCGCCACGCGCAGACGCGCTCCCGGCGGCTCTGTCATCTGGCCGTAGATCAAACTGACCTTCGAATTCTCGACCGCTTTCAGATCGACTTTGGTCATGTCGAACGCGCCGGTCTCTTCCAGGTTATGATAGAAGGACTCGCCAAAATCGATAACCTTCGACTCGACCATTTCGCGGAGCAGGTCGTTGCCTTCACGCGTGCGCTCGCCCACGCCGGCGAATACCGAAAAGCCTGAGCGCGCCTTCGCGATGTTATTAATCAGCTCCATCACGATGACGGTTTTGCCGACGCCGGCGCCGCCGAACAAACCAATTTTGCCGCCGCGCAGAAACGGTTGAATCAGGTCGATGACTTTGATACCGGTTTCGAACATTTGCAGTTCCGTCGATTGCTCTTCAAACGACGGCGCATGTCGATGGATCGGATAGCGCTGCTCGTGCGGAATGTCTCCCAGGTTATCGACCGGATCGCCGATGACGTTCATGACGCGGCCCAAAGTGCCTTCGCCCACGGGCACGGTGATCGGTCCGCCGGTGTCGGTAGCGTTCATGCCGCGGACCATGCCGTCCGTTGGCAGCATCGAAACGGCGCGCACGCGGCCTTCACCGAGGTGCTGCTGTACTTCGGCAATGACGTTGATGGGATCAGGAACTTCGAAACCATCTGAAGTGATCCGTAGTGCCTGATAAATCGGCGGCAGGTAATCAGCGCTGAATTCCACGTCAACCACGGGGCCAATAATCTGCACAACTTTGCCGACGTGGACCTGCGAACCATTTCCGTTGGGCGTAGCCATATCTATTCAGTCAACTCCCTCTAATTAATTAATGCGAGCCTTACAGAGCGACAAACTGGAAGGATTTTTAAGAGGGAGAAGATAGCATAGGGATTCCGGCTGAGCCAAACCGACGAGCGTAGCTCTGAAGTCAGTACCACCTGCGTAAGCAGGTGGGATCAGGAATGGGCCTTGAGGCTACCCTGAACCCACCCTCTGACGCGGGCGGTACTGACTTCAATCCTGACGGCGCCTCCCATCCCGGAACTTTACTTGTACCACTGTCGTAGTACAATAGGGAAAACGATGTTCCAGGTAGACTCCAGACATCCGACGCCGCTTTATCATCAGCTTGAGCGCTCAATCCGTTTTGCGATTGCCACGGGCAAGCTGGGGATCGGCGATCAGTTGCCGACGGTGCGACAGTTGGCGGTGGACCTGCGCATCAACGCGAACACCGTGGCGAAAGTCTATACCGAACTCGAACGCGATGGCGTCGTCGAGACTCGTCGTGGCGTGGGGACGTTTGTGATCGCGCGGCCCAGCGAAGTTGCCAACCGGCGCGATCGCGCGAAGCACCTGCGCGAATTGGTGGACCACGTCGTGACCGAAACGCACCGGCGCGGCTTTGAACTCGACGACGTTTTGGAGCACCTGGAAAGCAGACGGCGAAAGTAAACGCCGAGACTGTTTGTTTGTGACGCGTTGGCAAAGCCGCAAGCGGACAGCTTGCGCTACAGCGCGACAGAAGGAGTAAGGAGAATCATGGCTAACATTCAATTGAGTGACATCCGCAATAATTTGCCCTCGCCAAACGTGCCGCGACTTAACGTTATTTCCGCGCTCGCATTCCTCGGACCGGTCGCGTTGGGCGCGCTGGCAACGCTCATCACGCTCAACCCGGGAGGGGCAATCGTGGGCGTGTTGCTCGGACTTCTGTTGGCACAAGCGCCGAAAATTGCGCGCCAATGGGAGCGGGCCGTGGTGCTGCGTTTGGGAAAATATGTCGGCCTGCGCGGACCCGGACTTTTCTGGATCATTCCATTTGTCGACACGGTTTCAGCGTGGGTGGACCAGCGGGTCATCACCACTGCTTTCGCGGCCGAAGAAACTTTGACCAGCGATACGGTGCCCGTGAATGTCGATGCAGTGCTTTTCTGGATGGTCTACGATCCTGAAAAAGCGGCGCTCGAAGTGCAAAATTATCCGCAGGCGGTGAGTTGGGCCGCGCAGCAAATCGCTTAGAGACGTGCGGCCGCGAGCACATCGAAGAGGAACTTCAACAGCTCATCGACGAACGCTCAAACCCGTGGGGCGTGACCGTGCAATCAGTCGAGATGCGCGACGTGATCATTCCCGCGGCGTTGCAGGACGCTATGTCGCGTGAAGCTCAAGCCGCTCGCGAAAAGGCCGCGCGCGTGATCCTCGCCCAGGCTGAGGTCGAAATTGCTCATCAATTCGATAAGGCTTCTGAGTCGTATCACAATAATCCGACCGCCCTGCACCTCCGGGCCATGAACATGCTCTACGAAGGTTTGAAAGAGAAGGGCGCGTTGATGTTGGTGCCGAGCAGTGCGGTTGAGTCAATGGGAATGGGTGGACTGATGGGTGCTGCGGCGTTGCGGCAACAGAAGCTGACCGGAAGCGACGAGCCGGTTGAGTAGCTGCGGCGCCCCACGGCTTCAAGCGGTTTTCGTGCCGTAGGCACGAATGTTCATAGAAGGCCTGCCCACAAACGTTGCCGGCGAAATCGAAGGCGTTCGATTTCGCCGGCGGTTCTTTCTAAAAACACATTTGTTTCTATAAACATCTCGCGCCTAATGGCGCGAAAAACAAACGCCACGCGCGACGCCGTGGCTACTCTTCTCCGTCAATCTTGATCTTCATCGAGCGCAGGATGCGCAAATCCTCTTCACTGAATTCATAACTCTCGGCGGCTTCTCCGGAAGACTCGTCGCCTGCGACATGAGGTCTCAGTCCGATCTCAAGCTTCAGCGTCAATTCCATCTCAAAGCCGGCTTCGCGTAGCCGTTCGATTGCCGCCGCGACGTTGGCCGATTGCTGGACCGATTCGTTGATCGCGGTGCCGACTTCTTCCGCCAGCCGTTTTGTTTCCTCGTCCATTTCCATTGAGACAAGATGCTAAGCCAAGTCTGACTTGGGGTTCAAGCACAAATTTGGATCGTGTCAGAAGCCCGACCGTCAGGGAGGGCGGCTTAGCCGTACTAGCCCTTGCTGACGCGCTGGCTTCTGACATGTCATCCGAAAAGGTTGAACTCGGAACCTTCGCTCTGTTAGCCTCGCTACGCACACGCACGACCGTCGATGGCCACCAAGATCAAAGAAGCACGGCGCGAGCATTTCCGAACGTCATCGGGCATCGATTTGCCTGTCGATTCTAATCCCGCTAACACCGAAACCGTTGAATACGATCGCGACCTCGGCGATCCCGGCGAGTTTCCCTACACGCGCGGAATCAGGCGCGACATGTACCGGGCGCGTTTATGGACCATGCGCCAGTATGCCGGTTACGCGAACGCCGAAGAATCAAACGCGCGTTACAAATATTTGCTTTCGCAGGGAACGACGGGATTGTCCGTGGCTTTCGACCTGCCCACGCAAATCGGTCTCGATTCGGATGATCCGCTGGCCGCCGGCGAAGTGGGCAAGGTCGGCGTGGCGATAGATTCGCTCGAAGACATGCTGACGTTGTTTGCAGGAATTCCGCTCGATGAAGTTTCGACTTCCATGACTATCAACGCGACGGCAGCGATTCTTTTGTCGCTTTATCTCGCGGTCGCGCGGAAACAGGGAGTGCCTTTCGAGAAGGTCAAAGGAACGATTCAAAACGATATCTTGAAGGAATATATCGCGCGGGGAACTTATATCTTTCCGCCGCAGCCGTCTCTGCGATTGATCACGGACACGTTTTCGTTTTGCGCCCGCGAAGTTCCCAACTGGAACACGATTTCGATCAGCGGTTATCACATTCGCGAAGCCGGTTCCACCGCCGTTCAGGAATTGGCTTTTACAATTGCGGATGCGATCGCTTATGTCGAGGCGGCGATCAACGCCGGCCTCAAGGTCGATGAATTCGCGCCCCGCATTTCCTTTTTCTTTAACGCGCACAACAATCTGCTGGAAGAGATTGCCAAGTTTCGCGCGGCGCGACGGCTTTGGGCGCGCATCATGCGCGATCGTTTTCACGCGCGCGACCCGCGCTCGCTAATGCTGCGCTTTCATACGCAGACCGCCGGTTCGACGCTGACCGCACAACAGCCGGAGGTGAATGTTGTGCGTACGACGATTCAGGCGCTGTCCGCGGTGCTGGGCGGCACGCAGTCGCTGCACACAAACGCGATGGACGAAGCGCTGGCTTTGCCGACGGAAGAGGCGGCGCGCCTGGCTTTACGCACTCAGCAGGTGATCGCCTATGAATCAGGAGTGGCTGACACGGTCGATCCGCTGGCTGGTTCGTATGCGATTGAAGAACTGACGAACGAAGTCGAACAGCGAGCGGTTGATTATCTCGACAAGATTGACGCCCTCGGCGGCACGCTGCGCGCAATTGAAACCGGTTACATTCAACGCGAGATTCAAAACGCGGCCTATGAATATCAAAGGGCCGTCGAAACCAACGATGCAATTGTCGTGGGCGTAAACCGATTTCAAAGCGACGAAGGTTCGAAGGTAAAGACCCTGCGCGTCGATCCTGCGGTTGAGCAGGCGCAAGTTGAACGAGTTCGTTCGTTCCGAGAAAGACGCGATGCGACAATTTGTGAAGCGGCGCTGGTTAAGTTGGAAGAAGCCGCGCGTGGATCGGAAAATGTTCTGCCGCGAATCCTGGAATGCGTCGAAGCGTCAGCCACGGTCGGGGAAATCAGCAATCGGCTGCGGCGTGTATGGGGAGAGTATCGCGAGGCCGTTACGGTTTAGAAGATGATACCGCTGCTTGCCGTAGTGCTGCTGATCGTGGGGCTCATAAGCCTGATTGTTGCGGCCAATATCTCAAAGAAGAAGAAAGAGCGACAGCGGACTCAGGATTTGCAATTGATTGCCGGCGGGTTTGGTTGGGATTTTGAAGCAGCATTGACGTTGGACTCGATTCCGGGCATCGAGCGATTAGCTCTCTTCGATCTGGAAGGGGACCGGGAAATCACGAACGTGATGTACGGTGCGATGGATGGCGTTGAAGCGACGGTGTTTGACTACATCTACACGGTGGGGTTCAAGCAACCTACGACTTTCTTGCAGACGGTGGTGCTGCTCGAGCAAAACGATCAAAGTCTTCCCGTCTTCAGGTTGAGGCCGGAAGAGGCTTTCGACAAGATGTTCAGCGCGTTTGGCTACCAGGACATAGACTTTGATCAGCGGCCCGAATTTTCCCGGCAATACATTTTGCGCGGTGAGGATGAGCCGGCCATCCGCCGCATCTTTACCGATGAGGTAATTTCGTTTTACGAGAACAATCCCGGAACGTTTACCGACGCGGGAGAAAATCAGTTGTTTGTTTATCGCGCGCACCAACGGTTGGAGCCGGCGGAAATCGAGCCGTATCTTGATCTGGCGCTGGAAATATCGACCCTGATGAGGCAATGCTGAATTCTGATTCGGAAATCGCGAACCGTGGCTGTTTAGTGTGCTGAGAATAATCTACAATTGCGAACCTGAGACCAGCGAGGAGAGGATTAAATTCCAAAATGAGGTTTAGATTTACCGGTGTCGCCAAGGGATCTTTGTTTGCCCTTGCGATTATTTGTGGTGCGAGTGTGGCGGCGCAGGCGCAGGCCGGTGGCGGTACGTCTTCCGGGGCGGCCGCGGGCAGCTCCGTGAAGGTCGGCAAGAAACCGATCCGGACTACGACCAAACCGAAACCGGGCACGCGCCCGACCGGTCCAGACAATTCGGCTCAACTCGAAGACGCTCTGAGCCTGGCCGATGATGCGCATAAGGCGGGACGCGATGAAGCCGCGGAGCGTGGTTACCTGTTGGCTTCGAAATTAGTCCCCAGCGATCCCCGTGCATATCTCGGCCTGGGTTACGTCTACTACGACCAAAAGAAATATGCCGACGCTGAGAGGTTCTACGCGCGCGCCGCTTCGCTGTCACGCGGCGACAGCGAGCCTCTGGCCAGGTTGGCCTTTACTTATTCCGAGATGCAGAGGATGGACGAGGCGCTGGCCGCGGCCCGTCGCGCCGTGACCGCGGAACCGAATGACTACTACGGCTACCTCGCTCTGGGATATGTGCTCTCGCTGCGGAAGAGTTACGCGGAAGCCGAAACCGCGTATCGCAGGTCCGTCACGCTCGCGCCGCAACCTTTGGTCATTCTGCATACTGAGTTGGTTCGAATCCTGGGCGACCAACGCCGGTATGCTGACGCGGCGATCGAAGCGAAGAAAGCCGTTGACATCGATCCGAAGGCTTCTTCGTTGCGTTTCAGCTACGCGCTCATGCTCCAAAAACTGGGCCAACTGGTTCCTTCCGCGGAACAGTATCTGGAAGCGAGCAGATTGGACCCGAAGGATAGCTCGTCGCATTCGAACGTAGGGTTGATTTATTACATGACCGAGCGCTTCACCGCCGCGCGGCAACATTGGTCATCGGCCGTATCTCTGGGTTCGACCTACGCGCCTGATCGGATTGGGATTCTCATCCTCGACGGCAAATTCGCGGAAGCGCAGACCCAGTTGGAGGACTACACGCGGAAGACGCCGGATGACGAAGACGGCTGGCTGATGCTCGGCGATGTTTATCGCGCGCTGGGCAACGATTCTGGCGCGCGCGTGACTGATGCCCGCGCTGCTCAGATCGCTCCGGAGTATGTCGGACTCAAGCGGCCGAATCTTAGGAACTTGAGGAGCGCCGGCCCGAGCAGCACTGCCAATAACGGCCAGTGGTCTAATACTCCGTCAACTAACACTCCGACCAGCGGTTCTCCGCCTGCCGACGTCTTTATCAAGCAGTCTTACATGGCTAAGAACAACAACGGCAAGCCGGGCGATCCGACGATGAGTTTCGTGCCCGGCGATCGCGTAATTCATTGCGTGCTCGAGTTGAATGTTGCCAAGGCCGGCACGAGAGTCAGGTTCGTTTGGAAGACAGTCGAAATAGAAGGCTCGCGGAACGAAGAAATCAAGACGGTGGATTATGTGACCAAACCTTTAGAGGACAAGGTGCTGGGGAATCTTAGTCTGCCGCGTGATTGGCCCACAGGAACCTATAAGGTTGAAATCTACCTGAACGGCACACTCGCCAAAACGATCAATTATCGAGTGCTGTGAAGTGGGTGCGCATACGCGCAGTCAGTCTCTGTCACTGCCGGTTGAAACGCCGGAAATCACGTAGACTCGCCCAGCCCGCGAAGCGGGCGGAAGTTCTGTAGCCCACGGCGTAAGCCGTGGGTTTCAGTGAGTCAAACAAAACAGCCGCAGCGCGGCGAAACTCAACCGGGAAGTGTTCCGCCGCGCTGCGGCTGTTTTTAGTTTTCGAACGCGCCCCCATGGCTTACGCCATGGGCTACAGATCTTTTTGTCGCTCAGCGGCTGAATTCTGACCAGATCATTCTTAAGAAAAAAGATCCACTGCTCCACAAAGGATCGATCAATCGTTCCGTAGTTACATTGTCGTCGGAGTCCGCAACGCGGACGAACCAAAACGCGCGTTTGGCTAAATTGATTTGACCGCCTAATTTCGCATAAGCATGTTTCTTTTCTTTCCGTTTGTCTTCTTCATCGCGATGATCGGTCTGATCGTCTTTCTCATCGTCTATGCAAATAAGAAAGAGAAAGAGCGGACCCTGGCTTTGCAAGGCGTCGCCGCGCGGCTGGGCTGGAGCTTCGCGCCGACGGCGCCGCTGAACATGATCGCCGGACTCGATCGCTTTGCACTGTTCGGTCAGGGCCACAGCCGGCAGATCAAGAATTTTATGTACGGCGAGGCCAGGGGAGTTAAGGCCGCCGTCTTTGACTACATTTATGTGACCGGAGCAGGGAAGCACCGGCACACGCATTCTCAAACTATCGCTTATCTCGAGCCCGCTAATCTGAACCTGCCGGTGTTCGCGTTGCGGCCGGAGAATTTCGTGATCAAAATGCTCGCGGCCTTTGGGTACCAGGACATTGATTTTGGCCAGCGCCCGGCGTTTTCGAGCCAGTATGTTTTGCGCGGCCAGGACGAATTGGCGATCCGCCAGACTTTTAACGACCGCGTGCTTTCATTTTATGAATCTTACGCCGGCACCTCGACCGACGCGGGCGGAAATCAAATCCTGCTTTTCCGCGCGGGTTACCGACAGCAACCGCAGGAAATTGAATCGTACGTTGGGTTGGCATTGCATCTGCTGGAGCTGTTTCCCAGATACTAAGTGGAAAAATTAGAGTCGTAATAAGAATCAGAACAATTCAACCTCATGATCAAGGAAAGCATCAGTCTGAATCGCTGGCTCGCACTCTGGTTATCCATAGGCTGCGTGAGCGCACAAGTCGCTTCCGCAAAAGTTGGACAAAATCAGAATCCTTCGTCGCCACCAGCGGCGGCCTGGCAACGGTACACGGTAAAGGATGAAGAGTTCTCTGTTTTACTCCCGACAGTGCCGGCGATGACGACGTTAACTCGTGGTATGTGGCTGACAGAGGAACGAAGAGAACGGACAATCGGCGCGTACGCTAACGGCGTGGTTTACGCGATTGACACATTCGAATATAAGAGCGCAGCGCCACCGCTGGAGGACTTCGCTGCGACATTCGGGGCGCCGGTTGAACGCTTCAAGCGTGAATTGAACGTCGGAAAATTTCGAGGGAAGGAGTACACGTTTCAATCGGATGATGTAAAGGGCGTCACCCAAATCTACTTCTCAGAGAAAAGTATTTACGTATTCAGAGTCACCGGCTCGTCACTGGGCGACATTGACGCGGCGATACCGAAATTTCTGAACTCAATTAAGTTGGAGAAAAACCCCGAGGGCGTCGAACTCGTTGATGGTCCCGGCGTTCAACAGGCGGCGCAACCGAAAACCGAAGAAATCATTGGCGGCAAACTGATGACTCGTAAAGCCAGAGTCATTACCAAGCCGGAACCCCGTTATACTGAGCAAGCCCGGCAAAACGAAATTCAGGGCACAGTAGTTATTCGTTGCGTATTTTCATTGGACGGAACCGTCACCAATCTCCACGTCGTTTCCGGCCTGCCGGACGGGTTGAATGAAAGGGCCCTCGGCGCCGCCCGCCAGATTCGCTTCGTTCCGGCGGTCAAAGACGGGCGCTTCGTCTCAATGTGGATTGAGCTTCAATACAACTTCAATCTTTACTAAAAGACTCGCCTTCCGTTACGCAGCAGAAATCCCAAAACCAGGCCGGCGCCGGCGGCAATCAGGATCGCGTGACCCGGCTTGCGCCGCGCGTAATCCTTGGCCTCATCGGCGATCTGGTTAAAGTCCTTGCCTTGTAAGTCCTTGAACTTTTCGCCCAGGACGTTGGCCTTCTGCTCGACGTAATCGCTGGCGCGCGAAGCCGCGTCGGCGATTTTTCTTCCGTATTCCTGTGCGCAATCTGAAAATTCCGACATCCTCGTATCACTCCCGCAAATTAATGATTGGTTTGATGCTTCACCGTTTCCAGTAGTTTCGTACATTTCATTTGCTCCTTTAAGCGGCGAACAAATCTCCATACGATGAGAACTCGGGTGGGGTTGCGAAAACATTTGGATAGTCCAATCGAGGCGCTGCGATTGCTTCCTTCAGCCGTGACCTGGTTTCAAAATCTCTGCCCGCACAGAGAAAAACAAATAAGACACCACCCTCCCACAGTCCTTGACTTCAATACTGGATGGGTGGTAAGTAAGCACTTACTTCGGATGGAGCCGCAAAGAAAAATCACCAGCACCAGCGTGGCGCGCATGGCCGGCGAAGAGCGTCGCCTGCAAATCCTGAAAGTGGCGATGCGTCTGTTTTCGCAGCGTGGCTTTCGCGGCACGACCACGAAAGAAATCGCCCTGGGGGCCGGCGTTTCTGAGGCGATGGTCTTTCGCCATTTTGCCACCAAGGAAGAACTCTACAGCGCGATTCTCGATCACAAGGCCTGCCTGCATGACGAGCTCGATCCCTTACAAGTAGTTTCCGAAGCCATCGCGCGCAAGGACGACCGGGCCGTGTTTGAAGGTCTGGCGCTCGACGCGCTCAATCAACACGATTGCGATCCTGAATTCAACAGGCTGCTGTTGCATTCGGCGCTCGAAGAACACGAGTTGGCCCAGATGTTCTGGGAAAAGTTTGTGAAGCGCGTCTATCGCATTTTGAGCAAGTACATTCGCGAACGTCAGCGCGAAGGAGCAATGGTGAAAGTTGAGCCGCTGGTTGTGGTGCGCGCGTTTGTCGGCATGATCATTCATCACTCGCTAAACAACAATCTTTGGGACCGGCAGCGGCAATTACTGAAAATTTCGAACCAGACCGCAGCGCGAGAATTCACCAATATTCTTTTGCACGGTGTCTCAGGGTCTCCCAAATCCAAAACGAAAGCGCGCGCCAGTGCCGCCGTGCAGCGTGGCGCCGGTAAGGCAACGTCCAGAAAAAAGAGATCGGATAAATGAGTCGATCAGCATTATTCAAAGTTAGTCTTTTGATCGTGCTCGCGCTGGGCGCAGGCGCGATTGCCGCGTGCCGGCGCTCGAGTGGCCAGACTAACGCGGCGGCAAATGCGAGCCCGACTCCCGTAGTGGTTCAGGTCAGCACGGCAGCGGCCGTCACGCGCCAACTGCCACAGTACTTCGAAGGCACCGGAAGTCTGGCCGCCAACCAGCAGACCGACGTGGCCCCCGAGACTGCCGGAAAAGTCGCGGCTGTGGGCGTTGATATCGGCAGCTCGGTACGGCGGGGCCAGATGCTGATCCGTTTGGCAGATGCAGATTTCAAAGATCGAGTTCAGCAGGCCCAGGCCCAATTGGAGCAGGCAAAGGCGACGCTGCGACAGAATGAAGCCAAGATCGGTTTGAAGCCGGGCCAGAAATTCAATCCCGAAAACGTGCCCGAGGTTGCGGCTGCGCGCGCGGCGCTCGATCTCGCCGAGAAAAATTTGCGGCGTTACGAAAAGTTAGTTGAGAGCGGGGACGTTTCGCGGGCGGCTTACGATCAGCAAAAGTCTCAGCGCGATCAATTGGCCGAACAGCGCCAGGCGCTGGTCCATCAGGCTCAGCAAAATTATGCGACGGTCGCAAACTCGCAGGCCGCCGTGGACATGGCGCAGACCCAGTTGTCTCTGGCGAAACGAAACCTTACTTACACCGTCGTCACGGCGCCGATGGCTGGTTATGTTTTAGATCGGCCCGCGGACATCGGCGAGTACATTTCACCTCAACAGAAAGTTGCGACGATCGTTAGTTTGAATCCGTTGCGCGTGCGCATCGACGTGCCGGAGCAGGCGATTCCACAGATTCACGTCGGCGAGAGCGTTTCGGTAACGGTCTCGGCTTATGCGGATCGGAGTTTTGCCGGTCGCGTAGCGCGTGTCTCGCCGAGCGTGACCGCAGCTTCGCGCACTCTGACGGTGGAAGCTGACGTCCAGAATCCAAACGCCGAGCTGAAGCCCGGACAATTCGCGACGATTCGCATTCTTTTGCCACAGAGCGCGCCCGCGCTGCTCGTGCCGCAAAGAGCGCTGCGGACAATTTCCGGCGCGACCTACGTCTTTGTGATCAAGAACGGGTTCGCGCAACAACGTCTGGTGCAGGCCGGACAAACCGAAGGTGATCTGGTCGAGTTGAAGAGCGGCATCACCGCTGACGAAGTCGTGGCGACAAGCAATGTCGACCAACTTAGCGACGGGGCCGCGGTGAGGCAATGATTCTAAGTTGTCAGTTGTTAGTAGTCAGTTGTCAGTAGTTCGCCGAATCAAAAATCCAACTGACAACTAATCACTGACAACTGACAGAGTTTTTGAGATGCAAAGGTTAGCTGAAATTTGTGTTCGCCGTCCGGTGTTCGCGACCATGCTCATTTTGAGCATTACGGTCGTGGGCATGTTCTCGTTTCGATCGCTGGGCGTTGATCTCTTCCCGAAGATCGATCTACCGACGATCACTGTGACTGTGGTGAATCCCGGCGCCTCGCCGCAGGAGGTCGAGACTGAGATCACCGACAAGGTCGAAGGCGCAGTTAACACGATTAGCGGCATCGACGAGTTGCGCTCGACTTCAGTCGAAGGCGTCTCGCAAGTCTTCATTACTTTCCTGCTTGAGAAGAACGCCGACATCGCGGCCCAGGAAGTTCGTAATAAAGTCGACCTCATCGTCAATCAATTACCCGAGACGGCTGAGAATCCGATCGTTGAAAAGCTCGACACCGACGCGACGCCCGTGCTGCGCATCGCCGTGTCGGCGCCGCGTTCACTGCGCGAAGTTACCGACATCGCCGACAAACAGATCAAGCGTCTGATTGAACCGATCAGCGGTGTTGGCAAAGTCGACATCATCGGCGGACGTCAGCGCGAAATCGAAATCTGGGTCGATCCGGACAAGATGCGCGCGTTCAATGTTGCCGCGCCCGACGTCGCGAACGCGGTGAAGACGCAGAACATGGAATTGCCGGGCGGGCGCATTGAATCGGGCCCGACTGAGATGACCGTGCGCACCATGGGCCGCATTCCCGATCCGTCGCAGTTCAATAATCTGGTGGTTGCCAATCGCGGAGTTTACTCGGTCAAGCTCAGCGACATCGGCTATGCCGAAGACGGCGCGGTCGAACAACGCACGGAGGCGCGTCTCAATGGTCAGCCCGCCGTGACGCTCGTTGTTTCCAAACAGTCCGGCCAGAACACCGTGGCCGTTGCCGATGCGGTGAAAGAGCGTTTGGAAGAATTGAGGCCGACGCTGCCGCGCGACGTGAAAACTCAAATCGTCGGCGACCAAACCATCTTTATCAAGGCGGCGTTACACTCAATCAATCTGCACCTTATCGAAGGCAGCATTCTGGCGGCGATCGTGGTTTTCGTTTTTCTCTGGAGCTTCCGCTCGACCTTCATCGCGGCGATTGCGATTCCGACTTCGATTGTCGCGACGTTCGGCCTAATGGCGGCGATGGGCTTCACGCTGAATCAAATCACGATGCTGGCCCTGACGCTGATGGTCGGCATCGTAATCGATGACGCCGTGGTCGTGCTCGAAAACATCTTTCGTTTTATTGAAGAGAAGGGTGTGCCGCCGTTTCAAGCTGCGATTGAAGGCACGCGCGAAATCGGGCTGGCGGTAACCGCGACGACGCTGTCGTTGCTGGCAGTATTTTTGCCGGTCGGGTTCATGGCCGGAATTGTCGGCCGCTTCATGTCGTCTTTCGGTTTTACGTCGTCATTTGCGATCGCCGTTTCGTTGCTGGTTTCATTCACGCTGACGCCGACGTTGGCGGCCCGCATGATCAAGCGAAAGAAGTCGGGTCCGGCTAAACCTCATCACAAAGAAGTCAGCGAATCACCAGAGGGAGCACAGCGCGGTTCGCTGGCGGAATTCAAAGACAAGTACGTGCAGGCCGGTTCCAAGCAGTCGCGTTTCTACCGCCCCATCGATCGCACCTACACCTGGATGCTCAAGTGGTCGATGGCCCATCGCTGGATCATCGTGGTGTTGTCGCTTTTCGTAATCGTCAGTACGGTGCCGCTGTTCATGTTAGTGGGCAAGAACTTTTTGCCGGTTGACGATCAATCGCAGTTCGAGGTCAACGCGCGTTTGCCGGAGGGCTCGACCTTGTCGACAACATCAGCTCTCAGTGAGCGCATGGCGGCCGATCTGCGCAAGCTGCCCGGCGTCACCGATACGCTGGTCACAATTGGCGGCGGTCAGCAACAGATCGTTAACGTCGCAAATATCTACATCAAGATGACGCCCATCGAAGAACGTAGCGTCAGCCAGCAGGAATTAATGTTGCGCGCGCGTTCGGAAATTGTCGGCAAGTATTTGAAGGAGACTCCGCAGCTCCGTACCAGCGTGAACCAGGTCGCGGCCATTTCCGGCGGCGGCTTTCGCAATGCCGACATTCAGTTTGTAATTAGCGGGCCTGATCTCGACAAGCTCACGAAGTATTCAGAAAACCTTCTGGGGAAGATGAAGACGTTGCCCGACGTGGTGGACGTGGACACAACACTGATTACCGGAAAGCCGGAGCTGCGGGTGGTGATTGATCGCGCGCGCGCCGGCGATCTCGGCGTGCGCATCGGCGACATCGCGCAATCGCTGAACACCCTCGTGGCGGGACAGAGAGTCTCGACCTTCAACGCCGGCACGGACCAATACGATGTGCGCGTGCGCGCGATTGGCGAGTTTCGCGCCAGCGCCGAAGGTCTGCGGCGCATGCTGGTGTCTTCATCGAAAGTTGGCTGGGTCAGCCTCGATAACCTGGTGCGCGTCGAACAGGCGACCGGACCTTCTTCGATCGATCGCTTCAACCGCCAGCGCCAGGTGATGGTTGTAGGCAACGTGAAACCGGGCGGATCGCAGGCGGCGGTAATCACAAAGATGTTTGAGTTTGCCAAAGCTGAAAACATGGACAGCGCGTACAAAACTTTTCTGTCCGGTCGCTCAAAAGAACTGACCCGCACCGGATCGTATTTTCTGCTGGCGATTATTCTCTCGTTTGTTTTCATGTACATGGTTTTGGCGGCGCAGTTCGAATCGTTCATTCACCCGATTACGATCCTCTTGACGCTGCCGTTGGCGATTCCGTTTGGCATCCTGTCGCTGCTGGTTACCGGTCAGACCGTGAATATTTTTTCCGGTTTGGGTTTGTTGCTGCTGTTTGGCGTGGTGAAGAAGAACGCGATTCTGCAAATCGATCACACGAACGGATTGCGCAAGCAGGGCATGGAGCGATTTGAAGCGATCATCCAGGCAAATCGCGATCGCCTGCGGCCCATCCTGATGACGACCGTAGCGCTGGTGGCGGGCATGATGCCGCTGACGCTCTCGAGCGGGCCGGGCGCGGGCACGAACCGATCGATCGGCGTGTTGGTGGTCGGCGGACAATCACTCTGCCTTTTGCTGACGCTGCTGGCGGTGCCGGTTTTCTATTCGCTGTTTGACGATCTCGCGCGCAGTCACCTGTGGTCTCGAATCGGTGGTTTTGCGAGCAGTGTCTTCGGCCGGATGCGCCGGCGCGCAGCGACTGCGGCGGCGTCTTTGTTGGGATCGATCACGAAGCATTAAGCGCGCAGCTTTCGCTTTCTCCGGGGGAGTAATCGAGGGGAGTTTTTTCCTATGTTGTCGACTTTTGATTTTGTTTTGCGGCTTTGCCGCAGCACACTGCGGAAAGGCTTTGCCTTTCCGGACCTCCGCGTATTTAAGAGCGAGGCTATGCCTCGCGGAATTCGAGGCGTAGCCTCAAAACAAAAAGAAAGCTTTCCGGACAGCCAAAGCCTTTCCGCAGTGTGCGGCGGGGCAGTAGCCCGACTGTTAGGGAGGGCGTCGTTTCGTCGAGATTTAGCTATACGCCCTCCCTCACGGTCGGGCTACTCCCCCGCCGTTATGCGGACGATCGGCGGCCTCATCTTTCTCTTTGTTGCGATCTCCTCTTTATTCGGACAAACGCCGACGCCGGCGCCGGCTTCAATTCCAGACATGAAAGTGCCCGCGGTTGCCGTTGACTTTCGCGCCGATGCCACGCGGCCGATGCCGCCGCTCGCTCGCGTCGGCGTGGACACCGCTGAGCAGCAGCCGTTGATGCTGCGCGAAGCGATTGCGCTGGCGCTGCGCAACAACAAGGACATTGAAATCGCGCGCGACATTGTGAAGATTGCGGAATTCGATTTGCTGACGGCGCGCGGCACATACGATCCGAGATTCAGCGCGCAAACCTATTTTGAAAGAATCAAGAATCCGGCCACCAGCGTTTTGAGCGGTGCGTCAACGGTCCAAACTGATGATGTCACGGCGACCACGCGGTTTGAGGGATTGGCGCCAAGATACGGCGGCAGTTATCGCGTGGACTTCTCGTCGATCAGGCTCACCAGCAACAGCGCCTTCAATGTTCTGAATCCTTCGTATCCGACGGCGCTCACTTTTAGTTACACGCAGCCGTTGTGGCGCGGTTTGCGATTTGACTTGCCCCGGCGCCAAATCGAAGTCGCGAAGAAAAACCTTTCGCTCACTGATGCGCAGTTTCGTCAGCGCGCCATCGAAGTGATCACGAACGTGCAGCGCTCGTATTGGGACCTGGTTTTCGCGCTGCGCAACCTGCAGATTCAAAGAGACTCGTTGACTGATTCACGATCGCAGTTGGCGCATAACCGGCGCATGGTCGCCGAAGGATCGCTCGCGCCGATCGACGAAGTGGCCGCGCAGAATCAGGTGGCAACTTTCGAGCAGGCCGAATTCATGGCGTTGGAAGAAGTCAATCGCGCCGAGAATAATCTGAAGAACATGATCGCCGAAAACCGCACGGCGAAAATCTGGAGCCTCTCGTTAATTCCAACCGATCAGGCTGATCTAACGCTGCCACACGTTTCGTTGGATGACGCGATGGCCCTGGCGATGCAAAATCGCCAGGAGCTGAAACAGTCGGACCTGGCGCGGGAAATAAATCTGCTGGATCAAAAACTTTATCGCGAGCTGTCGAAGCCGGAAATCGATGTTGTGGGCAGCTACGGCATGGTCGGCAACGCCGGCACACAGGTTACCGGGACAAATCCGCTGTCGGCGAATAACGACCTGCTGCGCGCGCGGGTGAATGAGCTGTCAGTGCTCTCGGGCTTGCAACCAATACCCGTGCCACCCACGGTCACGATCCCGCAAAATCTGTTGGGCGGATATTTTCAGTCGCTCTCAAATCTGGGCACGAACAACTTCAATAATTTTCGCGTAGGCGTCGCGGTTAATTTGCCGCTCCGAAATCGCACGGCTGAGGGCCAGCTCGGCCATTCGCTCGTCGAGGGTAAACGGATCGCAACCCAGCGTGAGCAGCTCGAGCAATTGATTCAGGTCGAAGTGCGCAACGCTTTGCAGTCGCTCAGCACGTCTGAAGCGCGCGTTCGTTCGGCGGCGATTGCGCGATCAACCGCCGAGCAACAGTACGAAAGCGAAAAGCGAAAACTCGACGCCGGCCAATCGACGGTTTTCCTGGTTCTGGAAAGACAGACGGCGCTGGCTGTTGCACGGGGAAATGAACTGCGCGCGCAGACTGACTTGAACAAGGCTATTGCGGAACTGCAGCGCGCGACGGGAAATTCGTTGACGGCGAATAATGTGACGGTAACCGCTCGGTAGTCGTGAAACTCGGTGCGCATAGCAAACTGTCCAAGCGGCCGGCCGACAATCAACGCGCTTAGCTCCGGAGGAGCAGAATGTTTATAGATACAGCAATCTCAAACAGTCCAAGCTCCGTAGGAGCGAAACAGAATGTCCAAGCACATTGCGCTCCTACGGAGCTCTGGAAACGCGAACAGCCATCTATTTATAAACATTTCATCCCTACGGATTGAAGAGCCTTCGAACTCTGCTCGACGAACAAGACGCTCGGTCCTTGATACAACACCGCCTGTCTGGCTTGCTCTGATCTCTGAGAACCTTTAGGCTTATCAGGACTGAGTGATTATTCATTCAGTCCTAACCCGATGGCTAAAAAAGCTGCACGAAACGGATCGAAAACCAAGCGTGAGCTGATTCTGAAAGCCGCTACCAAGGTCTTTGCGCGTAACGGCTATTTCAATTCCAAAGTTGCGGACATTGCCCGCGCCGCCGATGTCGCCGACGGCACGGTCTATCTTTACTTCAAGAGCAAAGAGGAAATTCTGCATTCGATTTTCGATCAGAACATGGCGGACGCAATTAATTCGGGACGCGAGCTGATCGAAAAGACATCCGACCCGCGCGAGAAGCTGCGGCGCATTGCGCAACTTCATCTCGCGCGACTGGGCGCCGATCGCGATCTGGCAGTGGTGTTCCAGGTTGAGCTGCGCGGCTCGACCAAATTCATGCAAGAGTTTTCCGCGGCCGGGTTCGCCGAATACCTCGACATGCTCTGCAAGATTTTTCAGGAAGGCCAGCGCAGCGGCGTGTTTCGCAAAGAACTCAATCCGAAAATCGCGGCCAAGATGTTGTTTGGCGCGCTCGATGAAATGGCCACGAATTGGATCATCTCAAAACGTCATTACCAGCTCGAACCGATGGCCGATCTGGTAATGGATGTATTTCTCAATGGCGTGAGTGATTAAGATCTGACTGGAGCGCAAGCGTCCTCGCTTGCATGCGTTGGCAACCGAGACGGTTGCGCTCCAGTCGGCAAGCTTCTAATGCTTGAAGTCAAGGACAAATCAATTTCGCCGCCCAGCCGCGTACCGCTTAACACCGGCGAGCCGACGACGCTTGTCGAAGTTTACGAAGCAGTTCTCCGCAATCATCCGAAAACCGACACCTTGAATTTCAAACGCGACGGCGCCTGGCAGACGCTTTCGGCCGCGGAGATGTTGCGGCGCGCGCGGCACATCGCGCTTGGCTTGCACTCGCTGGGTTTCCGCCAGGGCGATCGCGTCGCAATTCTCGCTGATAGTTGTGTCGAATGGGTACTCGCAGATCAGGGTTGCACTTTCATGGGCGCGGTCACCGTGCCCGTCTATCCGACGTTGAGCGGCGATCAGGTCAAATACATCATCAACGATTGCGCCGCGCGCGCGATGTTTATATTCGACGGAAAAAAACTCGATCAAATCAAATCAGCTTTGGATGAGTGTCCGACGATCGAAAACATCGTCCTTTTCAATTCAGAGGGAACGACCGCGGAGAGGGTTCTTAGTCTGGCGGAGTTGGAAGCGCGCGGTCAAAACCTCGAAGCTCAACAGCCTCAACTAGGAAACGAATTGGCGCGCGCCGCGAAGCCTGATGATCTGGCGACGATCATTTACACCTCAGGCACGACCGGCGAGCCCAAGGGCGTGATGCTCACGCACTCAAACATGGTTTCGAATCTGATCGACTCGTCGAACCATCTGGAGTTTGGCGAAGACGATTCGGCGCTTTCGGTCCTGCCGCTGTCGCATATTTTCGAGCGGCAGGCGATGAACATGTATCTGCATCACGGGATGAGCGCGTATTTTGGTTCGCTGGATACGCTCGGCGAACATCTGCGTGAAGTTCACCCCACCATCCTGGTGGGCGTGCCGCGCATTTATGAAAAGATTTTGGCGCGCGTGCAGGATCGCGCCGCGGAAAAAGGAAAGCTGAACGCAGCGCTGGTCGCCTGGGCCATCGACGTGGGCCGGCGCTGGGCCCAACTTAAAGCCGACAAACGGCGCGTTCCTCTCTGGCTGGAACTGCAGCACAAGCTGGCGGATCTGCTCATCTTTGAAAAGCTGCGCCAGGCTCTGGGCGGGCGCATACGCATTTTGGTTTCCGGCAGCGCGCCAATTTCCGATGATGTTACGCTCGCGTTTTTGGGCGCCGGTTTGCCGATCGTACAGGGTTACGGTTTGACGGAGGCTTCGCCGGTAATTACGGCCGGCCGGCTGAATGAAAATCGGATTGGGACGGCTGGTAAACCAATTCGCAACGTCGAAGTGCGCATCGCCGCCGACGGCGAAATCGAAACGCGTGGCCCGCAAGTGATGCGCGGCTACTGGAACAAGCCCGAAGAAAATCTCGCGGCATTCACCGAGGATGGCTGGCTGCGCACGGGTGACATCGGACGTTTTGACGCGGACGGTTATCTCACGATTACGGATCGCAAGAAAGAGTTGCTGAAGACTTCGGGTGGCAAGTACATCGCGCCACAGCCGATTGAGCAGCTCATTAAAGGCTCACGTTTCGTTAACCAGGTTGTCGTCATCGGCGACGGGCGAAAATTTCCCGCGGCTTTGATTGTGCCTGAATGGGAGCTGCTCGAGTCGTATGCGAAGTTGAAGGGGCTGGACATCAAGACCCGCGCCGAATTCTGTCAGCATCCGCGCATCATCGATCTGTTTGAAAGACAAATTGCTGAGCGGACGCAGAGTCTCGCGCAGTTTGAAAAGATCAAACGCATTGCCTTGCTGGATCATGAACTGACGCTTGAAAGTGGTGAGTTGACTCCGACGCTCAAGGTGAAGCGACGCGTCATTGATGAAAAGTATCGGGATGTGATCGATCAGATTTATCGCGGCACAAGTGGCACAGACTTTAGTCTGTGACCTTAAGTAGCTCGGTCGACTTTAGTCCGTGATTTCTAAAAACTAATCACAGACTAAAGTCTGTGCCACTACTCGCGGACCTTGATGTCGAAACCGGCGAGGATTTTATCCGCCGCTTCCTCGCCTGCCTGTCTGATTGAATATTCCGAATAACCCGGGCCGTTACTTGTGGGCAGAGAAATTGTACCCTTCTTGTTTTGATAAATATGCTGGCGCGTTCGGCCTGACCTCTTTATTTTTCCCGTCACCGGTTCAATGACGGTGTAGCTAACATAGAGCTCATCCTGGTCCGGATTCACCTGCCGCCCTGAATCGGTATAAAAACTGCGGACCTCCAAACTGACAACCCAGCGGGTCGTTTCTTCCTTCGCTATTTTCACAGCCTGTGACTGGGTGAGATTAGTACCGACTGCTGATGCGAAGACAATTTCGGCCTGGCCCAAACGTCTGATGCAAACATCCAGCACCGTGTCGTAAATATAGAAAGGAGTCGGCGTGAACGCGCCCGTTCGATTTATCCCCACCCGCAATTGCACCTGCGGTTCGACCGCCGGCTTTTTTTCGACCGTCTTAGGACCATCAACAGACGGCGCGGTGGTGGTGGTGGTAGTGGTTGACCCGCCCGTCTTGCGACGGCCTGATTGCGCTTGCGCAGTCATTATTGAAACAGACACCACGAGGATTAGAAATGGAAGTCGTTGCTTGTGGAGAATTGCCATAATGCCTCCGAACGGGACGCTTGCCCTTTGGGTGCTCGCGCGAGATTTTAGCACTGATTCATTCGCGAACGTTTGATGCATGGAGGGCCGATCGCGTGGTCGTGCGAATTTTCATTCTCAGACCCGACAAGAAGACCAATAAGCCTGACTTGCCGTAATTCTTCCCACTCCAGGGATGCAAGTTCCTTTACATTGACAGAACGTTCGCGCTTCGCGCTCAATGCGGGCGGGGCGCCCGCGCTCCCAGTAGTAGACACACCTTTTAATCGAATGGGCCTGGCTCATAGTAAGCACAAGACTGAGTTACGTGAGGCAGGTTGGCACAGTCGCGGCTATCTGCCTCACTTTGATGGACGAGAGGTTCCGCAATTTATCTCGGCATTTGTTCGATTCCGTTCCCGCTTCAGCCCTGGCACGTTGGAAACGAGAGTTGGACGTCACGAGGTCAAAAGCTGATCGAATTTTGCTGCAACGACGCATAGAAAAATATTTGGATCATGGATACGGGCAGGCTTTCATGAAGGAGCATCGCATCGCGTCGATGATCCAAAGTGTCCTGCTTGGTTCTGATGGACAAAGCTATCGCCTCTCCGCTTGGGTAATTATGCCAAATCACGTTCACATGTTGGCAACGAGGTTTGAAGACTACACGCTCGCAGAGATTATGCAATCCATTAAGTCAATTACCTCTCACAAAGCCAATCGAATCCTTAAACGCGAGGGTCAGTTTTGGATGCTGGATTATTTTGATCGGTACATTCGGAATGCAGAGCACTTTGCGAAAGCCATACGATACATTGAGGACAATCCAGTGAAGGCGCGACTCTGCAAGCAGCCCGAAGACTGGCCATTTAGCAGCGCCCGGTTCCGCGCTCGAAAAGAGAACTAAGCCCGTCAACCACTGGGAGCGCGGGCGCCCTCGCCCGCATTGAGCGCGCAGCGCGAACGAAATTGAAAGAGATGCGGTTGCGCTCCCCTTTTTTGATTCAGACACCGCATCAATTAGACTCTGAAATTTCATGGAGCCTAAACCAATTCGCCGCCTGAAAATAACCCGCGTCCGCGAACAGGGCCGCGACATCCGCGCGTTTGACCTGATGCCTGAGGATGCCGGGTCGAATCACAACGTCAAATTTATTCCCGGACAGGTGGCCGTGCTGGGCGTGGCTAACGAAGAGCCTGCTTACTTTGCTTTTGCCGGCGCACCCGAAGACGACGAACTCGAGATCCTCGTTAAGCGCACCGTAGGCGCGAGTGTCGCGCTATTCGATATGAATCCCGGCGGCCACGTCGATTTACTCGACGTTGCCGGCCATGGTTTTGAGCTGGAAGCGCAGCGCGGCCGCGACCTGGTGTTTGTCGCGATGGGGACGGGCGTGGCGCCTCTGCGATCGGCGCTGCGTCATGTGCTTAGTCGCCAGCAGGACTTTGGCCAGATGGTAGTTTTGTACGGCGCCCGCACGCCCGAGGATTTCTGTTATCGAGATGAGACCGATGGCTGGAACGACGCGGGCGTCGAGCTGCGCCAGGTGATCTCACGGCCCGACGGTCACGATTGGTCAGGACCAACGGGTTATGTTCAGTCGCTGCTGGATCATGTCTTGCCGAATTTGAAATCGCCGGTGGCTTTGATTTGCGGATCAAGAGAGATGATCGCTGAGACCCGTGGACGGCTTCAGCAGATGGGCTTTGCGCCGGACGATATCCTGACGAACTACTGATTGTTATCCACAGATTACACAGTCAGTACCATCCGCGTCAGCGGATGGGATAAAGAGGCGCCGTGCGATTATCCTGGTTCTTTATTCCATCCGCTGACGCGGATGGTACTGACTGTAGTTTGATTGCCTCCCTGGAGGCGGTGACAAACTGCATACTGTTTTTTCTTTGTGACATTCTTGCCGTCGTCACGGGGACTGAACTAAGATTCGCAATCCAATTTGCTCGCGTATTAGGTCTTCCCGTGTGCGATTAGTCCCTTGATCAACGAGCGTGCTCGCTATATTTCACCTGTAGGTCCTTAAGAGAGGAAACAAATGTTTAGAAAAACCACCCCCGTTATGTTCGCGTTGATTCTTGTTCTCTTCATCTCGTCAATGGCTTTGGCACAATCACAAGCTACGAGCGGAAACATTGAAGGAAGGGTAATTGACCCTAACGGCGCTGCCGTTCCGACGGTCACGATTACGGCGACGAATCAGGAGACCGGTTTCGCAAAGAATGCTAATCCTGATGAAGATGGCGTCTATCGCATACAGTTCCTGCCTCCGGGCAAATATCGTGTGACCACCAGCGGGGCCCAGGGTTTCGCCGACGCCGACTATAACAATGTGACCGTGACGGTGGGCGGAAAGACACCGCTCGACATCGAGTTAAAGGTCAGCGGCACGACCACAGTCATCGACGTGTCGGATCAGGGCCAGATCGTCGAAACGACGCGCACTTCGGTTGCTTCAACTATCAACGAACGGGCGATTCAAAACCTGCCGGTAAACGGCCGCAACTTTTTGGATTTTGCGACGCTGACGCCCGGTGTCGTGCGCGAACCGACGCGAGCTGGAGACCTGTCGGTTGGCGGACAAAAGGGAACACTCAATAGTTTGCAGGTCGATGGCGCCGATAATAACAATACCTTCTTTGGCCAATCGTTCGGTCGCACCGGCACGCGACCGCCGTATCAATTCTCGGAAGAATCGGTGCAGGAGTTTCAGGTTAATCAGAACGGCTTCTCGGCTGAATTTGGTCGCTCAGGCGGCGCGGTGATCAACGTCGTCACCAAGTCGGGTACGAATCAATGGCACGGCAGCGTTTTCGAATACTTCCGCGACGAATCACTGAATTCGAATACTCCGATTCTCACCGCTCGCGGCGCGAAGCGTCCCAAATCGCAGATCAACCAATTCGGCGGCACCGTGGGTGGTCCGATTAAGAAAGACAGGGCTTTCTTCTTTGCGAGCTTTGATGGCCAGCGTTCGACTATTCCCAACGTCGTCGACGCGCCAAACTTTGGGGCACAGACTGCCGCCATCCAGGCTTTGCTGGCGCCGAAGATGGGCACTTACAACATTGGACGCGACCAGAACGTTTACATGGTGAAGACGGATATTCGCTTGAACAACTCGAACCAGTTAGTGCTTCGCTTTAATCAGCAGAACTTCACCGGTAACAATAACGAGAATGGTGGCCCATTGAGTGTGCAGGAACACTCAGGTAACAGCGTCGCGAAGACCACTACGTTTTCGGGATCGCTTACCTCGACGCTGAACAGCCGAACTATCAACGAGTTTCGTTTTCAGTATGGCCGCGACCGCGAACCCGGGACGGCGAATAGCAACGCGGTCGAAGCGCGCATCCAGACGGGCGGCGGATTCCTGCAACTCGGCCGGAACAACTTCAGCCCACGCGAAACTACGATCAAACGCTGGCAGTTCATCGATAACATCAGTCACACAGTCGGCGAGCACAGTCTGAAGTTCGGAGCCGATCTGAACTTTGATCGCATCTTTAATTTCTTCCCCGGCCTTTTCAATGGGCAGTACACGTTTAATTCGTACGCGTTGTTTGCATCGAACACGCCGGCGTCTTACACGCAGAACTTCGCGGGCACAGGCACCTCCGGAGGCACGACGTTCCCGGACATGGAGGACTACGGATTTTTTGTGCAGGACGACTGGCGCTTCAATCCGAGGCTGACCTTGAATTTTGGCTTTCGCTACGACTACCAGAAGATGGCCGACCCGACGGTGAACAATCCCAGTGCGGCGCTGGCAGCGGCCGGTCTCAGCACCGTGACCACAGTTCGCGACGGCAATAATTATTCTCCGCGCCTGGGCTTTAGCTATGCGATTGACGAGAAGACGGTCGTCCGTGGCGGCTACGGCATTTTTTACGCCCGGACGCCGGCGATCATGTTGGGCACCGCGCATTCGCAGAATGGAATTCAGGTGACCGGCATTACGTTGACTTGCACCACGACGCCGGCGAATCCCTGTCTGACTTATCCGGCGATCTTTCCCGCTCCGCCGGCGGCCGGCGCGCAGACGCCGAGCCTGTACATGTTTGCGAGAAACTATCAGCAGCCGAAGGTCCACCAGGCGCGCTTCGGTATTGAGCGCGAGTTGTTCTCGAACACGAGTCTGTCGGTTACTTATCTTTTCTACCGTGGCTCGGACCTTTCGCGCACGCGCGACATCAACCTTGGTCCGGCGGTAGCCACACCCGTAACGGATCCTAACGGCCTGCCGCTGACCGTATGGCGCCATCCGGCGACCCGGCCGATTGCGGGCTTTACGCGCATCAGCCTGTTTGAGAGTTCAGCGGATTCGCGTTACGACGGGTTCGCATTCGAATTGAAGCGACGCTTCACGCGCGGTTTTCAATTCATCGCGGCCTACACTCTTTCAAAGGCCTGGGACAACAAACCCGATCAGACAATGGTGGTGGTGGGCACCGACGACATCAAGGGTCTGCAGAACAACCTGAATATCGGGGACGACTACGCGCGCAGCGATCTGGACATTCCGCATCGCTTCGTGTTCAGCCCGGTCTATGAAATCGGGACCAGGGCCAAAGACAACGCGTTTGCCAGCGCAATGCTAAGTAACTGGACGTTTTCGGGGATTTTTACTCTGCAGAGCGGCTTCGCTTATTCGGCTTTGATCGCCGGCGATGCGAATCGCGACGGCAATGCGGCAACTGATCGCGTGCCGGGCACTTACCGCAATCAATTCACGACGCCGTACATCTATGTCTTCGACACGCGCGTGACCAAATCGTTCAAGTTTGGCGAGAAATACAACCTCAGCCTGATTGCGGAAGCATTCAATTTGTTAAATCGCTCGAACATCGCGACGGTTAACACCGGGCGCTACGGCATCGCCAGCTCAGCGGCGACCACGTTGACGAATCCAGCGATATCAACTCCGTTCGGATTTGCGCGCACGTTTTTGGGTGAACGGCAAATGCAGTTAGCGGTCAGGTTCAAGTTCTAGAAGCGGAGAAGGCAGAAAGCAGAAGGCAGAAAGCAGAAACACGAATCTAATCTGCCTACTGCCTACTGCCTACTGCCTACTGCCTACTGCCTACTGCCTACTGCCTACTGCCTACTGCCTACTGCCTACT